>VMHT01057205.1_pt1 | contig 14555 bp, 9 predicted proteins | sample 4693611 | NCBI WGS metagenome assembly VMHT01 (sample SAMN12280063, study PRJNA550983) | marine metagenome | isolation source: seawater sampled from same location over 5 years 0.02-0.2 micron viral filtrate | place: USA: collected off the coast of southern California halfway between the port... ... | reverse complement strand
TTTGCTGATTACATTAGCACTGGTGATCGTACTATCTTCAAGCATCAACAGTCTGGTAGTAAGGTAGGCAATGATGATTACATCTGCTCCAGCTTTGATAAGTTTATTGACTTGCCCTTTGTAAAAGAAATTGATTTTTGGTAAAAAAAGTGAAAAAAAGTTTTATATTTCCTTGACTCCTAGCCATGCTATGGTATTATAAATTGTAAGGGAGATAGAGTTATGAAGCTTGAGAATGCTATCAAAAAAATCCAAAGGCGTGCTAAGTTAGTCAATCGCAAAGTTGACATTATTATGGATGATGCTGTTCATCACCGAAAGGTTTATGTAAAGTTTGAAGGGGCTGGTCAAGAGATCTCATTCTACAAGAACTCTGATGGTAGCATCAGCGCTCCTCATCTGCGACGTTGGGATGATCACAGTGACCTCATGGTAGACTATCATGCTGGTTATTTTCTAGACAACATTTCGCAAGCTCTGGACTCGGTTGCTCCTGTGCCACCTAAGTATCCAGTCGGTTCTGTTGTTGTCTTCAAAGACAGCAAGCGTAATCAGCGTTGGAAGTTGGCAGGCATTATTGCTGTTGTTGCTGATGCCCAGCCAGGTAGCCGTGGCGGCAACTACAAAGTTGAATACCCAGGGTCGGCTGACAAATACCAACCGTGGTACTCAGGTAGTGATTTGGCCTTGATCTAAATAACACTTCACAACAATAAAAATATCAAATATAATAAACGCAGAAAGGAAAAGATTTTTACGGGGGGTTAGCTCAATTGGTTAGAGCAACTGACTCATAATCAGTAGGTTCTAGGTTCAAGTCCTAGACCCCCTACCATGCCCGAATAGCTCAATTGGTAGAGCAGTGGTTTTGTAAACCAAAGGTTGCGGGTTCAATTCCTGCTTTGGGCACCATAAAAAAGAAAGCTACTACTTGTAGCAGTACACTGTTTGAAGGTCTAGATACCTGAAATATGCCCGCTCTTGAGTGGGCATTTCTTTTACATAGGAATATTGTTGCTTTGTCTATCTATTTATCACAGGTAAGAGATATTTATCTTATGTAGATAAATTTGCTTTCTTGTAGGGATTAATATTGTATGGCCAACGGTAAATTTGTAATAGGAAATGTAGACTTATTTCCTTTTGTAGGCACAGCAGCAGTTACAGGAAATCTTGAGCTAAGCGGAAACTTATTAGCTTCACAAAACCTGACAGACCCAAGCGCACCGCCAGCAGGCAAAGTAAGTCTTTATTATTCTGGATCAGCACTTTATGCAAAATTCCCACCTGGGGATAGTGGTGATCTTATTGTTCAGTCTGGTAGTTCTAACCTACAGATGGCAAATGCCTCTAATAATAGAATAATAACCTCGGTAGACTCTGACAACATTAATGCTGAAGCTAATCTTACATTTGATGGATCTGATTTAGAAATCACAGGTACGTTAAATGTTTCTAGCAATATATTTGCAAGAGGTATTCCATCAGGAACAATAGCAGGGTCTGGTAGCTATCTTGCATTAGACACAAATAATAGAGTGGTTGTAACATCATCACTAGGTAGTGGAGCAGGCTCAGGGGGCACTATTGGCGCAGCAGAGGATGGTGATTATACGGATGGATTGTATGCTGACTTTACAACTAATACTGCTATTGGTGTAGCTGTAGATAGATTTAATGAAGTTTTAAAAATTGTTGCCCCTACACCTGCACCTGCGTTGTCAAGAATAAGTTTTCCCACAGTTCCTGCTGGAGTAACAGCTAAACTATCATTTGGTAGTTCACAAGCAATAACTGATTACACATCCTCTGGAGCAGGTGCTGGAATAGCTGCTGTAGATATAGCAGAAAGCTATGGATTTACTAATACTGGTAATAACTTTAGGCTCGGCGTTATGGACAAAACGCAAGATATTACGGGCACTTTAAATTTCCAAATTACAGGTTCTGTTACAAACGGAAATTTAGCGTTCTCTTCTGGTGCATTTGGTAATGCTGAAACAGGAACTCTTAAGCTTGAATTGAACGGAACTGTTATACACAGTGTTAACCTAGCTGATCTGACTGGTTCTGGTAATCCAGCAACAGGATCTGGACATTCTTTCACAGGTGATTCTGGATTTATTAATGTTTCTGTTACTGCTTCCTCTATTGATGGAAATGCTTCAACATGGAATATCTTTCAATACAGAACAGCAAAATACAAAGTTGATGTTAATGAACAGAAAGTAGGCTGGAACTATATTCGTGCTATACACACTGTTGGTTCAACAGATTATGCAACAAATTATATTGAGTGGGTAAATGATCCATCGGGATCTACTAATGATTTGTCTGTTTCAAATCCACGAATAGAAAACATAACTTTAGTCGGATCAAAATATCTATCAGGTGTTGAATATAACACCGATGCTACAGCTAATTATAAAGCTGATCTTAACAATCTTTATAGGAATGTGTATGCCGCCTCTGGTACCCCTATTTCATTTACTGTTACAAATAGTACCTCACCTTCAGCACAGTCAGTGCCAGACCTTTCTGCTGGCTCATCAGATAATACAAAAGTTTTAGGCGTAACTGCGTCGCTTGATTATAATAGTACTTCTTTATTAAGTGGTGCGATAACATGTAATACTACTGTAACACACCCATTAAAAGACACTATCAGCAATCAAGGATCAGCTACTACTGGTAATGGCTTCTTGATTGATAATAGAAGTTTAGATAGTAGCAATCTGATAGAAAAATTCCATGATGAAACATTTAGAAAAACCACTGGAAATTATAATAATCAATCTGACGTTACAAATGCTGCGGGTGTGTGGAATAGTCAAAATCATATGACATCTAGTGGTGCCACAGGTCATACAGATGGGCTACTTTTATTTAATCAAAGATTATATAGCCCTATAGATGACGATATTCCAAACAATGGTAATTTTGCCAGCTTAGATAATGTTGAAACTGGTCAGCCAAATTATTCTGGTGTAACTGGTACAAGAACATTTTATCGTGTACTTACTAACTCAAGCGGCGCAGATAAATTTGATTTTAAGATTACTTCTACTAAAGTTGGAACAACATATAACAATTCTACCCTGTCAACTGCAAACGCACAATTCTTTGCTAAAATACCTGGTACAACTGGATGGATGGATATATCTCAAAATTTTGTGTACGGAAGTATTGATGATGATGACGGGGCATTGATTAATGGTGCATCTAACGATACCGACTCTGGTAACAATGTGCACCATATAACATTCGGCACAGCCAGTGTGAGTAATGGTCAATTTGTAATGATAAAAATCCTAGCTGATGAAAGCTGGCAAGGCTACATATCACAATTACAATTTCAATTAGGTGCTACTAGTAATTCAGCCACACAGGCTCCTGCTTTGGACGATATAGATTCTGATAATACTGGCACTGCTGCAAAGCTATCTTTTGGTGCGTCTAACGGAATAGCAACATATTCTAATGCAAATGGCGCAAGCATATCTTTGTCCAGTTTTGATTCTAATGACAACTATACGGTAAGTGGTGACAGGCGAGGAATCTTTTCATCTACTCCAACAATAACTGGTACATTAAATGAAGATGTTTCATCAAATGGAAACAACTACCCAGCAAATTCATTCCGCAATGCTTATAGTGGTTCTTTAATATTAGAAGTTAATGGTTCAGAGATTCATGACGTAAATATCGGCGCTACACTTAATGCCATAGCAAATGATTTTAATGGCAACGGATCTGGCTTTAGTGTTAACGAAGTTAATTTTTCTACAACAACTGACGATATACCTGATTATAATAAACCATACAGATTTGGTGATTATAAAATTGTTGCGGCAGATCAAAGGGCTGGGTGGAATTACGCAAGAGTTATTCACAGAATAGGAGCCTCAGACTCAACAACCAATTACGTTGAGTGGATAGTAGATGCATCAGGCTCATCAGACAATACAGCAGTCTCCACTCCAGCACTTGCTAACTTTAATCATTTGGATCAATTTAATCAATCTGGTATTGGATATTTTGCATCTAGACCATCCGCTAGTTTTACTTATACAGCATCTAATTTTTACAGCAATGTATACAGCAATTCCTCTACAGCGATTACGTTCGGCACCACAACCAATTGTTCTATTAGTAATATAAGAATAACAGGCTCTGGTATAACTACGTTTGATTCTGCGGTTTCACAGGCTGGTATGCCTGCCCTTAATGACTCTACTGATTGTGAGTTAACTACGATTGGTATAGATGGAACTGTAAGATATGATGACTTAACATCTATTAGTGGTGGCTTAAGCCTGTTTACAGATCGTGATGTAACAGTTGCTTCTACTATTATACACCCATTTAAGACCAATAAAACAACAAACTCTGCTTCTAAGACAGCATTTATGTATCATTCTGGTGCTATCGGAAGCACTACTGAGGCAGATCAAGAATATTTTAACACAGAGGACTTTAGAATTGTGTCTGGTAATTATACAACACAAGGTAGTCTAACTAACTCTGGTAATAAGTGGAACCCAGCAACTGCTATGAATAATGGCGGTACACATGATGATGGTGCTGTTACAGCTAATGGATTTATGATTTCGCCAAAACAAATTGGTAACTCAGGTGATACAAGAAATGCTGCTGATGGTGGCAGTTTACAAGCACCAAGCAGTAACCCAAATTATTCTTCACTTACAAATGGTACAAGAACATTTTATAGATATTTCTTTAACGATACAGTTAATGATAGATCTAGTATTACAATTACTTTGTTTGGCTCAGGATCACTTGTAAAGCAAGCAACTTCATTAGGCGCAAATGGTAATTTTTATTTAGAGGCAAAAATACCAGGCAAAACAGGTTGGCTTGATGTTGGCACTGCATATTCTAGTAACAACCCAACGGTTGATGGTGCAGGAGCTTTAGATGGTGCATCGCCAGGTAATCCTGCTGTAAGCATATCTAACAGTGGGGTTTCGGTAGTGTGTAATTTTAATGGTGAGTCTTTGTTGGGTGGTGCGAATGATGAAAAGTTTGCACTAAAGGTTTCGGTTGATGAAGATTGGATAGGTTATTTATCTAGAATAGGGATAGCATATAGCTAAAGGATATTATGGCAGTACCAGGCACAGGATCTACTAATCAATCTTTGACTTTTACAGCCGCCAAAAAACTGGCGGGTAAAGCTCATACTAGTAACCTAAAAGAAATATATAATGAAACTATTCCATCTAATGTACAGTTAAGTACTAATACTTTATTTGGTCAGGCTATTCCTCAAACCGTAACTACAACTGAAAGATATGCAACGTTTAGTGCATCTGTTGGCGCTGACGTTACAGTAGAATATGTGGAGTTTTATGTTCAAGCTATCGCTGGTACAACTTATGATGCCAATACGGGATCCTTTGGTGATGTGGGCTTTGGCGGTGGTGATGAGGCACAGAGTTCAGGCCCACATGGCTTTCAATTAGTTCTTACTGCTACTTATGAATCTTTATCTTCTGGATCATGGGCAGGTAGTGGTTTTTATGTTAATAACCAAGTTGTTCACGAAAGTAACGGCGGTTTACAATTAGTTAATCCTTCCTTTGGACCACAGACAGGCAACAATTACGGTCTCACAATATTTACGGCACACCCTGACGATGGTGGTTTACAAATCCCTACCACAAGTCCTATTGAGTGGGTTATAGATTATTTTAATGGAGTTATATTTGTACAGGATTATAATGCGACAGCAATTCCAACATACGCACAAGGATTTATTTATGTAGGCAAAACTGCTACAACTATGATTACAGAAGCATCATCATCAAGCGGTGGTGGCGTAACAATTGCTAATGATGCAAACAACCGAGTAATAACTGCAAATGGTAATAGCACAATCAACGGTGAAGCAAATCTTACATTTGATGGTTCTACTATTAATGTAAATGGTGGCATGATCCATAAAAGAAGGGCAGTCACTTCCCACACAACTGCATCAGTTAGTGACTATTATCTCGCTATCAGTGCTTCAGATGATTTAGATATAAGGCTTCCTAATGCCTCTACACTGACCGCTGGACAGACCTTTGTATTAAAAGATGAAGGTGGAAATGCGAACTTACACAATATTGCTGTATCTACTTCTGCTGGTCAGACAATTGATGGTGAAAGTTTTATTCTTTTGCAGTCTCCTTTTGCAGCACTCAGCCTATATACTAATGGTAGCGACAAGTTCTTTATCTATTAATAAAGAAACTAGTTATTCCAATCGGTTACATAAATATAAGCAATCAATACAAACAGATTGCAGGTCTAAAAGTATAGGTTTTTTATTTTTTTAGGAGGATTTATAATGGCTTATAAATTTCAATCTGGTTTAGCTAAATTAGCTGGTACAATTAGCACCAGCGGTGAGCTTCAAGTTTCAGGTTCCGATCCAAAGTTTGCTGACAAGTCACTTGAAGTTGCTGACCTAGATGTTAGTAATGGTAGTGCTTTGGGTAATAATGTTGCTACGGCTGACGTAATGATTATTGCAGACGCTGGTGACAGTAACAATGTTAAGAAAGTTACTGTTGAAGAACTTCAGCAGATTATGACAGGTAGTGCCACTGTGGATATTGATGCATTGACTGAGTTAGATGCTGCTCCACATGCAACTGAAGACGAGTTCGTTGTTTCAGATGACGGTACCGAAAAGAGAGTTTCAATGACCAATGTTGCAGCAGGTGTATTCGCACTTGTTACTGGTGGTGATGCTACAATCGCATCAAATGGTGCTTTGACCATCGCTGCCGACTCTGTTGAAAACTCAATGTTGGCAAATATCACCCGAGGTTCTATTAAGGTCGGTGGCGCTGCTAATGCCCCAACTGACTTGGATGCTAAGACAAGTGGTCAAATACTTGTTGGTGATGGTACAGATATTGCTTCTGTTGCAGTTTCTGGTGATGCTGCACTTGCAGCAAATGGTGCGTTAACTATTGCTAACGATGCAGTTACTAATGCAAAACTAGCAAATATCACCCGAGGCTCTATTAAGGTCGGTGGCAATTCTAATGCTCCAACTGATTTGGATGCTAAAACAAGCGGGCAGATCCTTGTTGGTGATGGTACAGATCTTGCTTCTGTTGCGGTTTCTGGTGATGCTACACTTGCAGCAAATGGTGCATTAAGTCTAGCAGCCGCTCAAACAAACGTTACTTCTTTGTTGGCAGCCGACATCAAAATTGGTGAAGATGATCAGACAAAGATTGACTTTGCAGATCCTAACCAAATCAACTTTCACGCAAACAATGCAAAGGTTCTAGAACTAAGCACTGCGAACAGTGGTGATGCAGTGTTGAATGTTGGTGTTGCTGATAAGAACTTCACTGTTAAGGGAACTGATGGCAGTTCTGCTATTACTGCTCTTGATATTGATATGGCTGCTGCTGGTAATGCTACATTCAACGGTTCTGTTACCGCTGGTTCAAGCTTTATCATCGGCAGTGCTGATATGAACGAAGCTGACCTTGAGAAGATTGACGGTATCACTGCTGGTACTGTTCTAGCTAGCAAGGCTATCGTTGTAGATGGCAACAAGGATGCTACTGGCATTCGCTCATTGACAGGTTCAGGTAATGTTATGTTCGCTGGTGGTGATTTCTCAGGAGATCTTAACATCGGTGGTGACGTCAACATTGCTGGTGCATTTAATCGTGTTACCACCAATGTAACCGAACTAGCTGTTGAAGACAAGCGTATTATCGTCGGTAGTGGCTCTAAAGCGGCTGACATTGATGGTGGTGGTTTCTTCTTCGGTGGCGAGCAAGCTGAAGGGTTAGCACTAGCCGAGATAGCATATAACCATGAAGCTGCGGGTGAAGATGAGTTGATTTTCGCATTTTCTGGTTCAAACGTAATGAAGATTGATGCTGGCGCTGACTTAGCACTACTCGCAGACGGTGCTGTTATTAGTCTTGGTGTTAACTCTGATGTTGCTCTTACTCACGTTCACAACAAGGGTCTATTATTGGGTGGAACTGGTGACATTGAAATACAGCTTCGTGATGACGCAATTAAGGTTGCATCAAGCGGAGATGGCTACTTGGATTTATCTGCTGATGAAGGTATTAACCTTTCAGCATCCTACATTGGTGTTGCTGGTTCAGTGACCGCTAGTGGTGGTCTTCAGGCTAAGGACGTTCACAGTACTGGGTACATGCGTTTACACCTTGACTCAGTAGGTTATGTTGATCAGGGGCAGACACAGGCAGATGCAACCAATACTAATGGTTTGCTAGCGTTTGTTTCTGGTACTGATCTTTCACCAAGAGCAGTCCAGTTGTCAGGTGCTATTTTAGCAGGTGATTTCCCATCATACGTATCAGTTCAAGTAACTGGTAGTGACACGGCCGTATTCTTGCAGCTTCCTGTAAGTGGTACGGATGCTAACAGTCTTGGTGCGAGAGATGCTGGTAAGGTTATTACCATTAAGAAAACAGCGCACGTTGCTGACACTGTTGATCTAGTCCTAACTGGAACAGCCGAAGTTGCTGATGGGGGATTATTTGAGGGTAGCCTTGCTGCTATCACCATGTCTTCACCAGATGCCGCTGTTAACTTGATGTGGAACGGTGCTTACTACGAACTCTTCTAGTATTTCGTAGTTTGGTTTTTAAAAGTCGCTACTTCAAAGGAGTCACTTCGGTGGCTCCTTTGTTTTATGCGCAACTATTTATAAAGCAGAGGACTTTCAACGAATGGCATATAAAACAACTATAGGTAAAGCACACACTAGTGATTTAATCGGAAGTGATGACTCAGATAAAGATACAAAGATTGATTTTGAAGAGGATCAAATTAATTTTGTAGTTGATGGTGCAACTAATCTTACTGTCAATACAGATGGAATTATCTTAGGTGATAACACATCAGATCTACACCAACTAACTGGTAGTGTCGGAGTAAACAACAATATATTCTTTCTTACAAATGGAAGGCTTGGTATTAATACTGATTCACCTGCTTATAAACTAGGTGTTGCTGGTAATGTTGGACTAAACGAATATATCTACCATAACGGTGATGATGATACATTTATAAGGTTTCAAGACGATTCTATAAACTTTCAAGCAGGCGGTGCTGATTTTATTACACTAACAGAGGCATCTCAAGACGAAGTTGTTATCAACGAAAACAGCACAGATATTGATTTTCGGGTAGAGAGTAATCAGAACACGCATATGTTCTATATTGACGGTCAAAGTCAACGTATCGGTATCGGTAACAACTCACCTCAAAGTTTGTTGCACATCGTAGATCCTTTTGATTCTGTCGGAGGATCAGAAAAAGATGTTGTCTTGATTATGAAAAGCAAGAAAGAAGTTGGCATAAAACTTATTTCTGATTCTGGTAACGATAATACTGATGGTGAAAATAATAACCCGTACATAGACTTTTATCAAGATGGTGCTGCCGATACTGGAGGAAGAAACCAGCGGCTTGCCTCTATTGCGATGGAGGGTGATGCTGGCGCTACGTTTACTGGGTCGCTAGCTAATGCTTTTCATCTGGATGCGTACCATCCCCTTGTCGGACATTCAAACAGACCACTCCAATTAGTTAATGCTTCTACAAACGGCGGACACGCTGCTCGTATTACATTAGAGGGAACAAATGGGTATGTTGGTATTCATACAAACACTCCATCAACCGAGATGGAAGTAATAGGAACAACCAAATCAGACTTTTTTGCAACCGACGTAACAGAACAAGATCTTGGTAGTGGAACCAGTAGCACCCTCTCTACAACTTCAGGTATTGTGTTGTTAGATGCAGATTCCATCAACGGTATTGACATGGGTATTGGAGTAGAAGTTCATACTTTAGCTTTTCCGACACCTAGTGTTTCTGGGCAGAGACTTACAATCATCGCAAAGAATGCTAATACAAATAACACCATGGTTCTACCATCAGGATTAATCAGTGGGTCTTTTTCTCAACTGCATGATTCTAGCGGCATATCCGTTCTTTCGTTTGTCTGGGTTACCGTGAGCGGTCATGCCGCCTGGTATCAGACGGATCAGGTATAGTGAGGAAATAATATGCCAACACCAAACGAAATATTTCAACAGTTATTACAATCTGGCATATTGCCAAAGACTTATAATATGACTGATTCTGGTGGAAACATCACAAGATTTTCTGATATTAAACAAGAATATGATGAAGGAGCTTGTGGTCCTTTGCCATTTATTGTTTCTGCTCACAGGAAAATTCAACAAACACCTCGTAGTGCTCCTTATAGGGTATTAGCAGGTGGTACACCTGATCTTGGGATAGATGAGATCCGCCCAAATACAAGAAGGAGATTTACAGGGGGTGATGTTCCAAATAAAAACCAACTTTTATTACATTTAGTAGCTGATGATATTTCAGATTCTCAAAGAGATGATTCTTCTATTACAGTAACCTGGAAAGATGGCAGTGGGAATGATATTAATGTTACTGCTCCTGATTCTGATGCGTCACCAAAATTTAACCTAGGTGAAACAGGTTTAGGTGGTTTCTCATCAATTTCTTTTGACGATGAGCGAGCTTTTTTTGAATTTAACGGAAATCCAAATAATTTACAAACATTAGCTAATAAATCAATTTATATGGTTATGCAATACTCAATAGGGAATGTAAGTAGTGCAGATGAAGGTCACCCAATAACTGTCTCAGGCTCGTCTATACAGGATGATTTAATAATCAATAAATATCAATCATACGTTATTAACATTGATTCTCAGGTTAGTTATTTTAGATCTGTATCTAGAACAGCTAAAACAGATAATATGGTTGCAGCTAACCCTCCAGGTAGTGATGTAGGAATAATCGCTGTGGACGCTGGTAAAATAATAGAATCCACAGATATTGCAGAGATCATTATTTACAACACTGTGCATGATTCTGCTCAAAATTTAGAAGTGTTTAGGTATCTTCATTGTAAGTATTCGCTTCCAAGCATAGCACAGCAATCAGGTTTATAATAAATTAAACTATATAGAAAGAGGTAATATGTCTAAACAAAGCCAAATAATATTTCAAAGCCCGTCGCCCTTCCCACATAAAGGCGATGCACATGTAACGGGTATGATGTCTTCAGATATCAACAAAAGCAATTTGTGTGAAAGTGAAAACATTATTTCAAACAATAAAGTATCTGCTAAGTCTTTAGTTATTTGTGAGGACAGCAGTTATGAAGACAGCAGATCAAAATTACACGTTGATGGTTGCATCTCATTATCTAGTGTTACAAGTGCACCAACCAAACGTATGGGCGATAATACTTATCTTTATGCTTTAAACGGAGATTTAATTTATAATCATAATAATGGAAAACAAATCGTTCTATCCAACTCAATTACCAAATTAGAATCCACAGGCAAGGGTAGAAATCTTGTCAGTGATGATGGCAAAAAGATTAAAAGCATTGTTTTTAGAGATGGCTTCACCACATCAGAAAGTGATGAAGAAGTAGTTGTATCTTTACCTAATCAACTTCTTGGGTTTTCTAATGTTGGTAATGATGGGGAAGGTCTTTACGCTGGAATGAATGGTAACCAAGGACTTCTTAAAAGAATACATGGTGGCAGTAACATATCTATTAGCACCACAGATAAATCTATTTCTATTTCCTATTCTGGAAGAAGGACAATAGAACTTTCAAACAAAGCCCAGTCTGATGAACATATGCAAACTTTGCATAGCGAGCATGTAAATTGGGATTGTATAGGTGGATATAATAACGCACATATAAAAACATCAAATAAAAACATTGACATACTAGGTGGTTTCATGTTATATATTAGTAACGTTAGAGAGGGGTCAGATTACTATCTTTATGTCACTAATGATAACAGAAAATCATGTAAGCCGTTTAATAAGGTGGTCTCTAAATATAGCTTTAGTGCCAACCTACTTGGTGGAGGGGATATTGATCTAAGCGAAGTCACTAACATGTCTTTACTTAAGGGTCAGACAATGTGCTTACATTTCGTTTCTACTGTTGATAACAAACAACCCTGGTCATTCTATATTAATGATGTGATAGTTTTATAAGGAGTTTTACTATGTCTTATTTCCGATGGATTAATATTCTAAAGCAAGCTATAGCTGATAAAAATCAGGAAATGATTGATCACTGTAGAGAAAACATTTTTCCTAAAGATAGGTTTGGTGACCCAGGAGAACTGTTCTTGGATGTTATGAAAGAAGCCAAATCAGAACTTGAAAAAGTAAAAGCCAAAAAAACACCTAAAAAAGCGGTTAGTTCACGCAGGAGGACCAAATCAAGTGAAAAATCTTAATTGGATAACAAAAAAGTTCTTACTCAATGAGGACTATAACATCGGTAATTTTGGGCACTCCCTGCAAGCTATCGTTGATAATCTTAAGTTGATTAAGGTTGCTTCAAAGCGTGATGCAAACAGAATTCAACTTGCATTAGAGCAGGCATCTAAAATTAAAAAGCATGTTAATAAACTTAACGAAAAGATTTCCCATTTAGAAGAGCAGCTTCGTATTATAAATGAAGAGCAAGGGGATTAGTAATGGGTGGAGTAGCAGGACACCTTAATCACCTTTATGATGATAGAAGTATGTCATTTAATAAGATGATGGAAATTATTGATACAGCTAGTGCTGGTAATCTCTCTGTTGAAGAAAAAGTAGATGGACAAAACTTATTTATTTCTTGGTCTAATAAAAGAGGAGAAGCCCTAGCAGCTAGAAACAAAGGCAATATTAAACAAAAAGGCATGACTGCTGCGGAGCTTAGTAATAAGTTTGCAGGTCGTGGCGCTATTCAGAAAGTATATGACGAAGCATTTAACACATTTGCCGAGGCAGTAGAAAAACTACCACCAGAAACTAGACAGGCCATCTTTGGATCTGATGCTAATATTTGGTATAACGTTGAAGTTATGTCACCTGAAAATCCTAATGTATTAATATATGATAATAACTATCTTAAAATACACTCGGCTGGACATAAATTGCGAGATGAAGAAACAGGCGCTCCTGAGAATTACGATGCCAGCAAGAATGTTGCAGTATTAGATAAAAACATACAAGCCTTGCAAAAAGCTTCGGCTGGTAAAAAGTATAAAATTATTCGTAATGCCACTCTTAAACTTCAGGCTCTTTCTAGTGACAAAGCTGCTACTGAGGCAAAGCAAAAAATATCAGACGCATTAAATCAAGTTGGACTTTCTGCGGATGCCACGGTTGGGGATTATCTATCTGTTCGTCTTAGGAATATGATCAAATCTCAAACAACTGAGCTAGACGACGAGAAGATATCTGAACTAGTAGGCAGGCTACTAAAGGTAGATGGTGCTCTTAAACTAAACCAAATTAAAAAAGGTATGACACCTGATCAAAGAGAAATCATTTCTAAATTATCACAGAAATTAGTTGAAAAGATGATGATGGCAGATGCAATCAGACCTATTGAAGAAGCTAATCATGATTTTGCGGTTGAGATGCTCAAAGGTTTAGAAAGTCTTTTTGTTGTCAGTCCAAGTGATGAGGTTAAAAGACTCCAGAATGTAGTGTCTAAATCTGTAACCGAATTAGAAAAGATGGCTACCGATGGAGAAATATCCGCTGAAGATATGGATTTTCTTAGAGTCCAACTCAACAAAATTAAAGGGCTGGATAAAATCTCAACTAGTATTGAAGGGGTTGTATTCCAGATTGATGGTAACCAATATAAGTTCACTGGTAATTTTGCTCCTGTCAATCAAATTGTGGGAATGCTTAAGTATGGTAGAATTAAAAAGACTGTCAAGCAAGAAAGTATGCTCCATAAGTTTGATTCTATATTATCTGAAGCAATGCAAACTGTTAATGAAGAAAACGGAAAAAAGATTGCTTTAGTGCCTGGGGCATTTAAACCACCACATGCTGGTCACTATCTTGGCGCAAAACATCTAGCAGAAATAGAAGATGTAGAAAAAGTAATCGTTTTAATTTCGCCTAGCCCAAGAGAAGGTATTACTGTACAGCAATCCAGAAAGATATGGGAAACTTATCTAGAAAATGACCCTGACAAAAAAGCAACTGCTAAGATGACTCTAGTGGTTCCTCCTGGGTCACCTATTAGACATGTGTACGATATGGTAGCAGATAAAGAAATGTTTAAGCCTGGTGACTCAGTTATCTTTGGACAGGGAGAAAAAGAGTCGGGTGGTGCTGCCGAGAGAATGGCTTCATTCGCTGAGCGAAACAATCCAGGCGTCAATGTGGAGTATATTAAAACTCCCATGTTTGCTAGTGGTATTACAGGAACTCAAATGAGAGAGCTTGTAACTAGCAACAAAGAAAAAGAGTTTAAAAAACACCTACCTAACTTTATTAAGAAGAATAATGATTTAGCTGATCAAGTATGGTCAATCGCTACCCAGGTTAGTGAGTCCAACATCATTGATCAAGTTATTGACGAGATGACTATAACAGGCGCTATCTCTGGTGCGCCACTAGGTATTAGTACTACCTCGTCTAAAAAGAAAAGAAAAAAG
>VMHT01020388.1_pt1 | contig 14555 bp, 16 predicted proteins | sample 4693611 | NCBI WGS metagenome assembly VMHT01 (sample SAMN12280063, study PRJNA550983) | marine metagenome | isolation source: seawater sampled from same location over 5 years 0.02-0.2 micron viral filtrate | place: USA: collected off the coast of southern California halfway between the port... ... | reverse complement strand
TCAGCCTGTACAGGCGTGAACCATAAAAGTGATGAAAGAATTGTTGTTGATAACAGAAGCCGCTTCATACCAGCCACGCCTTGCTTTCAGCAGAAACCCTTTGAAATATTAGCCCGTTGTCTCCGACATATACCGCTCGATCAGACACAACAATCCCTAAAGCCGCCCCTAAAACCTCTGCCGCGCCCCCTATCTCTATATTCGCCACAACCGACCCTCTTGGAGCTAGACGGCCCTCAAACGGCGTTAAAACGCGATTAAGGGTTGCTTGATAGCTTTTCCCCGCTTTCTTGTAACGCTTGTAAGCTGAAAGCCCTGTTTTGTAATCTTTGTATTTATAAATTTCATCAGCTAACAGGTTTTCACCTGTCATTGCCTCAATAGCCCCGCCAACAAACGAAAGGCAATCATGCGTACCCCAAACAAAAGGCTCATTTCTCTTTTGCTCTATGTAAGCCATTAGGTCTTGATCCCAAGTTGCGGTTCTCATGATCGTCCCCAATTGAACTTCTTGTCTTGCAGATCATTAACGTATTGGAACCCTTTGTCATTTGGAAATCTTGCTTTTTGACTTTCATCCGTATATCTGAGCGTTCTAGACCTCTCCAAATCGATTAGCTTGCTTTCTACAGAAACAGTTATTGTTGAGGTGTCTGCGCCCTCCTCTATAACCATTTGATCAATGTAGCCTTTGAACATCGATGCTGGGGCTTCTGCATCTTGAATGGTAATGCGGCCATCATTCTCTAATAAAATGAAGTCGCCGCTCTCTCTAAGCAGGAAAATATCTGTGAGATCAGTTATACCAAAGAAAAGCTCAAGCTCCCTGCCTTGGTATTGTTCTGTCAAAGCTAATGACAAGAGGTCTGAGGGAATGCCGCTTAAAGATAAGTCTAAGCCGTTGGCTGAAATCTGAGCAGTTTCTTGAATTTGCCCGATGCTTAAGAATGTTCCAACGCCAGAATAGGTGACACCTGAGATCGACAGGTCACCAATCCCCGTCCACAAGGCAAGCGTTTGTGTAGCCAAATCTGCTTTGATGGCATAAAACGGCCTAAAAGCCGCTGATGTGATTTCGGTAATTAGATTGGCGGTTAGGTCACGGCTCATGCGGCCTCCTAATTATTTTGACTTAGGACGACCACGCTTCCTTGGCGCAACTCCACCTTCCCATGCTTCGTTTACATTCGGGGTGCTTGGGTCATCCCCTTTTAGTGTGCCATCATCGTTTCTAGCTCGCTGTGGCGGCTCTGCCTTAATCTCTGGCACTGATACCACCTTTGTTTCTTCAGCCCAGCCCTGCGCTATGAAATTAGCGTTACGGGCCTTCTCCCAATCATGTTGATTGGACAATTCCTCTCCCTCTAGATATGTGCGGGTAACAGACCCCATATGGTTAGCCACACCTATGGCCTGTCTAATCATTTTGATTGCCATCTAGCTCTCCAAGCAAATAGGGGGCAAAGTCTCCCCTGCCCCCGCATTATTAGGCGTTGTGTGGAGTAAAGGCATTGTCGCCAGTATGACGGGCATTACCCTTTACAACCATCGCGCCGATAGGCGTTCCGTTTGAGTGTGTGCCAGTTTTAGCAAGCACCACACGGATGTAACGCTTACCACCGACATACCCTACGCGGAAAATAGCACCAGTAGTATCTGGGTTGCCTCCCGCTGTGCCGTCAAGTTTCAAGAAGATACCGCCAGCGGCGATAGTTCCATCAACGATGCCAGCCTGTGCAACGTCAGTAAATGTTGAGTTATCATCTGATTCCTCTAATGAAACCTCAAAATAGACTGAGCTTGAGAGTGTGTCACCCTCTGCACCGACATCAACAAGAACGGTTGCTGATTCATAGCCCTGTAGGTCAACCCCACCACCATTGACTGCCGCAGTGCGGACAGCGGAAATGATAGATACGGCTGGGCTAATTGAGTTTGATAGGTCTTTCATATCACCCCTCCCTTACGCTGAGACTTTTTGCTTGCGTAGAGCTTCAGCCAGAATAACCTGACCGCCAACGCGAGAACGACAGTAATAACGAACACTGCCAGTGGAAGCCTGTGTGAATGGATCACGCAAGATTGACAGGTTGACTCTATCGACAACCATGTAACCTCTTGAGAAATCACCAAACATTACAGGAAACGCACCAGCCGCAACGTCAGGCATATCTGGCATCTCAATGTATGGATAACCAAGAACGGTATTTGGAACACCAGCGGTGAGCATCATACCAGCTTGGAACACATACTGACCCGCAGTATCCTTGAGCTTGCGAATAGCCGCCAAGGTTGTGCGGTTGAAGATCATTGATGCACCTGTGCCATACGGGGTCTTTACCGCATGAACCAGATCAATCAAGCCATCACCTGTGAGTGCCGCACCAGCACCAGATACAGTTTCACCAACACTTGAGTTGGTCAACAATCCTTCTGGCTGACCTACTGCACTTCCACTGATAAAGGCTGTGCCTTCATTCTTTGCAAGCTGTGTTGCGAACTCCTCTTGCATCTCTGCCTCAAGATTGAACACTGAGTCCTCAAGCATCTGATTGGAAATATCAACCAAAGCGTACTGCTCATGGGTTGGGATTTCTTCCAACTGAGTTGTGTAACCAGTTGTTTCAGACTTTGTTCCAGCTTCAGCTACCCATGCGGCACTAAATGTCGCTGTGCGGCTTGGCATCTGGATGGACTTCTGACCTGTAGAACGAACTCTTGCAATCGTGCGCAACGGTGAGATTTCTGTGATCGTTTTGATAAGCTCGTTCACATACTCAGGCGGGGCAAGAAAGCCAGCACCAGTATCGTTGTTGACTGTCAAAGCCTTTACTTCTTCAGGCTCCATGTCCTTTTCGCCTTTGCGTAGCCACTTGTCGAAAGCCTTAACAGACAAATCAACCTGCTTGCTCTGCAAGCCGACCTCTGGACGCTTCAGATTGGCTTCCATGCTTTCCAGCTTTTCGCCAAACTGTTTTTGCTCCTGCTGTGCGAGAGTCAGTTTTTGGTTAATGTCCTCGAACCGATCAAGATCAGCCTCAATATTTTTGAGCTTTTCTTCGACCAGTGGGTCAGACGCACCTTTCTTTTCGATTTCAGACAATCGAGCATCATTGGTGGCTTTGAATTCCTCAAAAGCTGTAGCCATGCCCTCGACTGCTGTTTTGACATCATCAGACATCATCAGTCTCCTTTTAGAATGGAAGTGAGTTTTGTGATTGAATCAATCACGTCTGTTTGCTCAACGCCAACCTCACGCTGGTCTAAAGCCTTTGTCACGGCTCCTGCCGCTACTTTTGATTCCGTGCGTGAAAGACCTCCTTCATCCCGAAAGAATGTTTCCCACTCACGAACCGTCCTTGCCTCTGACTTAACAGCACTTATCCGCGCTTTTGGGTTCATTGGAAAGGTTACTGCGCTGATCTCCATTAGATCAACATTCTGCAACAAGCGTTTCTTGCCACGCTCGTCATAAGAATACCCTTTGGCATCTACTCGATACCCCACTGATAGGCCATCTATTGCGCCCATCTTCATCAACTCATAAACCTCGCGCCCCTTCTGGGTCTGCATTGCGAGTTGACCCTTCACATAAAGCCCATTAGCGTCCTCTTTGATCTGAGTATAAACTCCAATCGGCTCTTTTGTATCATGCTGGAAAAGCATCTTTACTTTTTTCGGACCTTTGGCCCTCAAAGATTTGCGGAAAGCTCCTTGGACTACAACATCATTGCCTAAATCTTTATTACCGAAAACAGATGCATAACCTTCAAACTGGCCTTTATTTTCATCATCTTCATCGTCATCATGATATGCTTTGAGTTCAAAATCAGCATGGCAATCTAAAGTGCCTGTTTCGAAAAACTTTGTTTCTGTTTCATCTTCTTCAAGCAATTCGGTCACTCCATCCATTTCAGTCTCCTTTTTGCCGCCATCGCGGAAACTGCTAAGACATACAGCGACCCTTTGGCCCCTCTTACCGTACTCAGCACGCATGGTGTCATTGCCCATGCACCTTTCCATAAAATCGCTTTCACTTTCACCACTATTGGGTTTAGGTATAGGCATACCAAACTCCTGTTATTTGACACTAACCTTTTTCTGGAATATTCGCAACAATCATATCACTACGTCATCTGGCACTTCGAGGTCCATCTTTTGTATGATGAAATCTACATCTAACCGTTTTTTTGTTTTGATCGCATCGTCTAATATTTTGACGTATCTCTGAGTTGTGTCCTTATCTTCCGATAACCCGAATATTAAAACATCCTCTATAAACCCAAATTGGTCAGAGTACCTTATGACTGCCTTTTGAATATCACTCATATTTATCCTCCGAATACATCTGAATCAGCCGCCAGAGCCATGACCTCATCTAGCTTTTGAGTTGTTTCTGGCGCGTGGTGCATCATCAGCTTTCTCCAAATCGCCGCGTTTTCCCCGCCTAACAAAGCAGTGTAATTGGCTATGGCTTCTGCTGTATGCCCTTCTGTGACACCAGTTCTTATTCTTCTGAATTTATTGAGATATGAGTAACCGTGTCCAAATCCAGCGTTACCATTGCTGATAGCCTCAATATAATCGGTGAACATCAGACCCTCGTCATTGCTGGTAATTCTATAATAATACTGCAATGTTCCCTGCCACTTGTTCATGTATCCCAACCTTGAGGCCATGATGAAGTTTGAAAAGGCATCTGAATTTATTCCAGCAAACCTTGGACCAGCTAAGGCAACAAAATCATCATAATCGAGTGGAGAGCCAGCCCATTTTAGCAGTTTTTTAACAAGCGGCACTTGATCTTCTAATATGAATGGATTTTTGTTGACAAAATCACTGAACAAATCTTTTTCTTCATCAGTAAACTCTGCACTGTTTAAAAACTGTCTTTCTCCCTCTTCATCATTCATCAGTTTCTTGCGCTTCTGCTCTTCAGACCATTTTATGCGCTTGTCTCTATCGCTTTTTATTTCGTTAGCTATTGCAACTGAAATTGGTCTATTTGACCCATCGATCCCTTGGCCTCGACCCTTTTGATGATCTATTGCATGACCAAACTCATGCCTCCATGTGCTTTGTTGTGACGGTGACAGCTTATCAAACTCAGGGTTTGTTCCCATGTTTATCGTTCTGCCATTTCCAGAACAATAAGCCCTTTTTCTTACGTTCACGACCGCGACTGGTGCTACTTTAGCAATGGCTTTGATGATATTCATTGTGTAGCTTTGTTTTGACTTTCGATCCCAGCCAGCGGCATTTTGCCATCTAAGTTCTGTGGGTGAGACTTCTCCCCAAGGCTTGCTGAAATCAGCTTCTGCTTGCGTATCTTCAAAATCATCTTCTGGGTCAATGTATAATGTAACGCAACGACAGTTTATCACATTGGCTGGGCCTCCTCTTGGATCACCAGTGTAGCCCATAGCAACTCCACCTATGATGAAGTCCTCATTGATATCGACCTCTGTGCCGTTCGCCGCCGTATGAGTCTGGCGGGTTCTGGCGTCTGCTGTGGCAACCCACCGTTTTTTCTGATTTGGAATGTTAAGGCTGGCGTTTATCTCATGATTTGCATAGCTTGCCGCGCTATGTGTTTCTGTCCTTGCGATGGTTGCCGCCCGATATCGACTGAATGCGCCTCTCATGCTCTCAAATATATTACTGCTGATAGGCGAAACGCCAAGCCCATCTTTTTCCCCTACGGCAATTATCGATGCAAGTTGCTTAACTGTGGTGTTTGTTATTCCAACAACTCTACTTGCCCCCTGTTGTTCGATATAAAGCCTTATCAATCTTTGAAACTGATTTTCTTGTTTTCTGTCGCGCATGATACGCAAACCAAAATCCTCTATCACAGAGGCGTAATGAGCATCCAAGGTTGTTTTGATTTTGGCTGACGCAAATTGTTCTATGCCAGTAATTTGTTGATTGTAGCTGTAAGACCTTCTGGCCTTGTCTCCAATCTCCGCAAAAACAGTGATCATGCGCAGTCTGAGTTTTTTTTCGTAACTGACCCGTAAGCGGTTTTGCTCGATAAACTCCTTTCGCGCAGACCTGCGAATGCCCTGTTGTTTTACCGCAAAGGCTGTCATTTTTTCATTGGATGTCCTGATGGCAAAAGATCGAGATCAAACTTGCCACTGCGGAACCGACCCCTGCGCACAGCGTAAAGAAAAGCATTTACCCTCGCGTAAGCCCACTGGTCAGGGCCAGAAACATTCCTCCTCACAGACGCTGGGTTCGTTCTGTAAGCCCCTACCCCGCGCCTAAACACTGCGGAAAGCATACGCAAGGTCACTCGCTTGCCCTTCTTATCCCCGTGTTTATCGTTATGTTCTTTAACTTTGTTTTTAAGTGCATCTTTTACTTTGCCGCTTACTTCTTCTTTTTGATTTCCATAAGGCAACCCCTCATCCCAATCGTCAGGAAACATGATGGATTCAATTTCCATTTTTTCATCACGTTCCTTATCCAGACGTTTGACTGTCCTTCTAGCCCACGTCTGACCCGCATCTCCTCCCCATAAAGCCCAAGCGATACGACCCGCACTAGGATAACCATCCTCACCTCTACGGAACCCAGTGGCCCTCTTGTCGACCTCATGGCGACTAAAGAATGAGTGCATACGCCTCACTGTGGACGGGGATAGCTTTTCTTTGGATACAAGTTGGACTGCTCTTGCAACACCAACTTCTGTTCCTCCTCTGTTGTGCTCTTTTCTCCACGCAAGCCCACGTTCAGCCTCTTGCGCCATGCTGTCTGTAGGCGTTGTGTCAACATCACTCTCTGCCTTTGCATCATCGTCAAGCTCCTCCCCCTTTTCTTTGCCCGTCACACGCAAGTATATAGCGTGACTTGAGCATGGCAGATAATAAGTCCCGTCTGGGCTTTTTACCGTATGCGTTCCGTCACACCCAAGTTCCTTTGCCCTTGCCGCCGCTTTTGGCTGACTGTCAAATACGTCTGGCCCCTCTCCAAAACGAGGATCAGTTTGCTTTGGAGTTTGAAGCTCATCTCCTGTCAGCCTTGTGTAATCTGCGTGAGAAGCGCAAGGCATATACACTGTGCCATTGTCTGTGTCATGTGAGTGTATTCCTGTACATCCTATTTCTTCCGCACGTTCTGTAGCTTCTGCCTCAGTAGTGAATACATCTTTTTCAACTTCACTCTTTGAAACAACATCCCAATCATAAACCTGTTTGCCATCCTGCTCAGCATCTTCACCCTCCGCTGGTGCGACCTCTGCTGATCCCAAGGGAAAAAGATTAGCCGCGATAAAGACATCATCACCACCTCTGATTGGCTCTAAACCTAAACGCTCCCTTGCCTCGTTGCGTGATATGATGCCCTCACGAACAGCCGAAACCACATTTTCATAAATACGTCTGCGCCGTTCTACCATCGCTGGCACAGCGTCAAAGTCATATGCTATGGAGATGTCCTCACCATACATTGGAGCCAGCCATTCATTAAAGTCTGACTCAACCCGTTTCGCCAATGGGATAATTGTTTCCTCGTAAAGAGCAAGTCTGGCTTCTTGGACGTTTGAATAAGTTTGTTGATCTGGTATGCCAATCAATTGACTTGGAACGCCGAAACACAATGCAATATCCTTTGCTGATACGTGTTTCTGCTGGAGGAAATCCATATCACGAGGCGACAACCCCATTTCTTTCCAATCAAAGTCTCCTTCCAACAACAGTGGCCTACCAGCATTATCACTGCCTTGAAACCGTTGCCGCAAATCCTCGTTTAACTGTTGTCTTTGCCCATCTGTTAATTGGACTGATAGACCTCGATCATCTGATGGTTTGAAAACTATCGCGCCAGTTGGTCTGGCTCCATTGCGTAATAACGAAATGTTATGTTTGTTGACTTCATTGTAATTGTCGATGTCAACCGCCGCCGCCATGATTGGCGAAAGCCCATAGTAATCATCTAATGGGTTCCACATTTTCATGTGTTTGATTTCTGATTCGCCAGTGTCAGCATCCACTGGATAATCTTTTACAACTCGACCCCCGATGTAGTATTCATAAGAAGATGGTATGGAGGTTTTGCTGGGTTTTATTCTCATTCTGTCTGGACGCAGAAGATGCAACTCACGAGGCTGACCATTCACATCAGTTCGTATTGCGTAACTATTTCCGCTGAGAAGTAAAAAAGAATACAAAGATTGGAAATATTCAACGCCAGCCTGTTGTGCATTCGGCCTGTTTAGCAGGGTCAGCACAGGATGCTGATCAAGTTCTATATCGCCTTGAAATGCCTTAAATGGTATTGATGCCGCACCGTTTGCTATTTCATTCACACAACGAAAGACAATTGCGTTTTGCTGATATCCCTCTCCTGCGTAACTTTCATAGTTGTCGCGTCTGTAATGATAGTTGTTTGTCGCTGTAAGCACGACCTGTGGAGCTTCTTTTCTTTCTGGTGGGCTAACTAAAAGCCCCTTTACATAATCTATGATGCTAGCCATTAACTGATTCTCCAAAACGCCGTCCCACTGGATTGGCTAAGTTCTGTCAACGCCCAGACTAGAGCATCAAGCCTGTCGGGTGAGTTTCTACTCCCGACTGTAAAAGTGCAAAGTTGCTCCTCCAATTCAGAAAATGCCCCAACATGGGATACTTTGCCCTGTTCATATAAAGCCGCAATAGGCTCCGCTCTTACCATCTTACCCCTCGATGCCGTTACTCCAGTGTACGGCACTGAGCTTTCTATATTTCTTAACAGTCTTTCAACCAAATCACCACCGTTATTGGTTTCTGCAACTATTCGATCTGCGTCATATTTATAAAATTGATCGATAGCTAACCGACCCCATCCATCAGGTGACATCCTACCAGAAACATCGTCAAGAACATAGTAACGACCATCTTCCCCCGCTCCCGCAACGATAATTCCAGTTTCATCTGAGTCCTCGCCGCTGGTTACTGCGGGATCAATGGCAACGATAATTCGTTGCAAATCAGGCACATCTGATTTTTCTACGCGGGTTTTATCCAACATCGAATAGTTCCACAATGCGCCTTCAGTCTCATCAAGTATTTCTGCGTAAAGCTCCTGACGGCCCAGAGTTGTATTGCTGTACCTGTCTTCGAGAGCTTTCAGAGCAGATGGCGCGAGATTGTCTGCGTTCTCAAAGGTTGAGCCGCGTGAGATGTGTGTGTCATCTCTCTTCAGCAATCCTCGGATTATCTTTGTTGGTTTTGGGGTTGTGGTAATAACGCACTGAGGCGTTTGACCTAGCCTCAGACCAAACATAAGCTGATCGAATGTCTCTGGGTATTTCCAAGCCGCTAATTCATCGCACCAAGCCCTGTGAAACTGTGGACCACGCAGTCTGTCAGGCTCCTCCGCGCTAAACCCTATTATCTTGGAACCGTTATACAGCCTAATCTCCGCACTGGAGGCGTTGTAACCTTGACCCCTTCCCGACATCAAACACTCTCTTGGGATCACGCTGAGCAAGCCGCTAGGCCCACCAAACGCCACTCTGCGTATATCTCCAAAGGTGGGAACAACTACGGCGCAAAGGCTGTTTGGGTTTTCCACAGCATATTGAGCTATATCGTGTGCGCCTGTTCTGGTTTTCCCCCAGCCTCGACCCGCAAGTATTAGCCATATAAACCAATCCCCATTGGGAGTCAGTTGTTTGTCACGTGCAGTGTCCAGCCAATCACTGTATAGTTTTGCTGAATGTTTCTGCTCTTGCCGCTCTAAGTTCGTGTAAGTCTGACATGACTCTTCTAAAACTGTCTGGGACTGTAACATCAGCATTTACCTTTTGTATCTCACTTGCCTCACCTAATGCTAATTTTCCGATCTTCTGGGCATTCATTGCCGTAGCCGACAAAGACCTTAACTGCTCTGGATTGAACAAAGCATCCCCTCCAGCATCCTCTACCTGTTGCGCCCTCATCAGTTGAGTTGCAACCCTACCTAGAAATCCTTGAGCTATCCTCAGTGACGCTCTATCGAGCTTCCCCGCCTCGTCAGCGATATCTTTGATGCGGTTGTTTTGGATTGTTTCTCGCGTTCTTGTTAAAAACTCAGTGCGCTTATCATTCCATCCCTCTTTTTTAGCCCTCCGATACATGGTGGCTTTGGGGATGTCGTATTTTTTTATGAGCCTGTCTAGACTAATAGTCACTCTTGACCCGTCCTCTTGTAGCTCTCCCTCGCAAAACTCCATCATTATTTTTTGTGACAGGTCTTGTGTTAGCTTTTGGGGCATAACCGCTATCGCTTTCTAATCAATTAGTTTCACTGGTTAACCATGACCATAATTTGTCTTTGAGACTGATGGTATCACTAATCTCATTTAACTGGTAGACCTCTATTGACAAGTCATCTGCGGCAAGAATGTTTGCTATCTTAGTTTTGCGACCTTTGAGAAACTTCTCTGACTGAGTATCTGCCCTGTCTATATGTCTTTGCTTTAGTGTCTGATCATCTTGCTTTAGCACTATGGTTCTCAAGTGATACTGGTCCTTTATCGACCTCAGGTTATTGAGACTGAAAAGCCTATCACCCTCAAATAGGATGTGACGCCTTTTTAGCTTCATGTAATCAAGAAAGTCTGAGTTCACCGCCATTGATAATCTGTCTGTACCTTCAAACCCATTTGGGGCTATGCTCGATCTTCCGTAACATCCCATCAGAGCTAAGTTGTTAGTCTCCTCATAGTGTCCTGTCACTAATCCAAATCGTAATGTTTGCGGTCTGATAAACTCCTCGAAAACACTTTTCATAAGTGTTGTCTTGCCTGTTGCTGGTTCCCCGCCGATTGCAAGGCATTTTAGTTTACTGGTCAAAACAGACCCACCTCCCTGTCATTTGTTCTAAATCATGCCACTGTTGAGGCTCGTTATTGAAAAAAGCCTCGACCCTTGGAATACGTCCATATCTTTTCAGGGCATTGTTCCAACTGGAAACGTAAGCTGATTTAGACGTTTGCTGATCTGGGTTTAGCTCTGCGAGTAAGCTATGAGGAATGATAGCCTTGCGACCTTCCATGTATTTGTCCCAAAGCCAGTTATACTCAGGCCAAACTCCTCTCATGTAATCCATCTCCCAAGACTGCTCATCGATGTAGCAACCTCCGTATCTGCTCCCCATATGCTGACGTTTGTAGTTACAACAAGCCGTTTCGAGGCTGAGAAAGCCAGCGTCAGGATGATTGACCTTTTTTATGTAATCTGCGGCAGTATGTTCTAGCCAGTTTATTTCTTTTCTGGTTGGCTTGCCCTTTACTAAATGATCCGCTCCGATACAAAACGCCCAACCTGATCTATGAGACGCACCGTCAGCAAACTCCATTGTGGGTGGAAGTATGGGAGCATCGATAAATTTTGTTAACGCCTCACTAAAACACCAGTGTCCCATTCGACCCCAGTGATACCAATCTCTCGTGCATCTTTCTTTGAGTGAATCGTAATTAGTAACTGGATCACGGTGCATTGATTGGGCAATGTAAGCTCCCAGTGTGTCGTACTGACGCAAAGACTTTCCGATAGACCTCAAGAAATCCTCGAACACTAGCTTGCGATATTTGCAATCTGGACTGAACAACAGGCGTTTTTTGTTGTCGTAGAAAAATTCTACCATTTGATCTACAACATCAACTGTGACAACGGGGAACTGGTCACTAAACATGGTTTCGCATGGCCCAGCGTAAGTTGCTCCATGAAACAGAGCCATGACGCATCTTTTTTCAAAGGTAAAATCTAGATCGTTTGCAATCCAAGCCTCTACATTGATGTCTGGAGACCAGTCACCAGTGGCTAACATGAAACGATAAAAGTAATCGAACCCCTCAAAACGATGCTGTTTGAGGCGATAGTCTATGTCTGTTCTCATTTGAACAGTTCCAAACCCGCTTCATGTATTTCTGGCCTTATCTCATATACCAGATAGCCTCGGTTAAGTTCTTTTGCCGCCAGCCCTGTTGTTCCCAAACCTCCGAATGGGTCATAGACAACATGACCTTCCTCAGTGAAGTTCTCAATGCACATAAGAGGCACTTCTTTTGGCTGTGCTACGACCTCTCCATCAATAACCTTTTCCTTGCCATATGGACCCCAAAGATCATGTCCATATGTTCCAAACAGTTTCTTTTTCCTGAGATTGAATATGCCTTCGATGTTCTTGTGTTGAAAAGTATACACATGACCAAGTGTGTGGGAGTAACCATCATACCCTATCTTCTTGATATAATACTTGGCATCTTTCAGAATATATCCATGTTGGAAAAATGTCTGATTGACATAATAAAACTTGGGAAGAATTTGAGAGTTGGCCCTGCGACATCCTGTAAAAGCAATCGTCACTGTGCCCAGTCTTGGACGCAATCGAGGCACAAACCAATCCAAAAACTTTGTTTTGTACGTTTTAGGGTTGTTCTTATCGACCCCAAATACCTCTAAATCTTCGTAGCAGGGTGTGCCGCTAAAGAAATAATCATATTGGTCTATTGTAAGGTTATCTAGGCAACTGCCTAATCTGTACTCTCTGGTGACATCTGTCACTTAAACCTCCATTGTATTTAGCCCCGATAAATCTGTCCTGTTTTTAATAATGTCTAGTTCCTCTTGCGCAGACTTACAGGCCATCATGTTTTCGCGGTAGTAACAAACTATGCTGATCCTCTCAAAAGGTTTCTTCGCACGAAACTGTAAGTTGCCATGCCACTCATGCACGTTAAAAAAACAAACATCAGTATTTCTGACATCAAATCCCACTCCATATCTAGGCAAACAAGTCTGACCTCCCGTAAATTCTCCAGCTTGCAAAACTGCTATGTTGCCCAAGCCACCCTTAAAGTCTCCTGCATCACAGTGAATAGCAGTGCGAAAGTTGCGGTTTACTGTGACAGTCGTGAAAACAGTGTCTTTGATCTTGAAGTCATCATGCGTGTCATCCCAAACCTGTTTTTGAGCCGCCCAACGATCTGGACAAGCCTTTTTAAACTCATCTGAGATGTTGCGTATGTAGGGCATTGCTTGACGAAACTGATCAAAGTTGCTCTGCGTCCACGCTGTCAGGCGACAGTAAGGCATACGCACATTTCTATCAAAGTACCCGACAATGCCACTTTCGACTGGTTTTGCTGTGGTGGTTTTCGATAATGTACCGTCACTCTTTATGCGCTGATATGCTTTGCTTTTTTTGCCTGTTCTTCCAACCTGACCTCGATCTGAAAATATGGCCTCTTGGCTTGGATCAAAATAACCAGCCGCGTCACCTCTGTTTTGTGTAACAGCCGCCGCTTTTCTTAAAGAATGATATGCTGTTTTGCATAACTTTGGATCAAGTATCCCTTTGCGAAAGAAGAACAGGGGATTGCCATCTGGATCATAAGCATCGCAGTCATAATCAATGATGTGGTCGATCTCGCTGTCATCTATGAGAGTGCCTGACCGTTTCGCAAATTCCTCATAACTGGATTTGGGCTTTGCTTCAAATCTTCGCATATGCGTCCTCGACTAACTTAAACACGGTATCTGTCATGTTTTCTGTACCAAGTTTTTCCTGCACTGCGTCACACATCATGCGAAATTTAGGCTCAGTCTCAGTGTTCATGTACAGATGCACCATTCTGACGTTGGCAATCTCATAATCGCCAAGCAACTCCTCAACAGGGCCGTCATCTACGACCTCAGTGGCAAACTGCATTATTTCCCCGCCAACGGTTTTGGCAATCTCATCTAGAGTAAAACCAGTTAGGGTCATATCGAAATCAAAGTTAGCTATCTCTGATAGCTCTGCTTTCAGCATATCTCTGTCCCATGTGGACATCTCTGCGGACTTATTGTCCATGATCCTAAAAGACCGCTTCTGCGCCTCGTCTAAGCCTTTAGCGATATGCACTGGTACTTTGTCCAACTCTAGCTCTAAAGCCGCTAGATGGCGTGTGTGTCCAGCGAGAATGATGTTGTCCTCATCAACCACAATCGGTTGTCTAAAGCCAAACTCTTGAATTGACTTAGCAACCGTATCTACTGTGTCATCATTATTTCTTGGGTTGCGTTCATAAGGTAAAAGTTCAGTAGGGCTGAGTAGTTGGACATCCATTTGACACCTCTTTTTATAGCCTTTTGGCTCAATGATTATACTTGACTTAGCCCTTTCTGGGCAAGATACTGTGATCTCATCCTACATAGGCTGGGTGGCAATGATCAACAAAAGATTGTTGCCACCCTTTTTTATTGTCTAAAAAAAAATTCGTTTTCAGCAAAAAAAACCTTTTCTTTCTCAGGAAAACAATCCATAACAGTTCTAAGGGTTCTTTCAAGAACCTACAAACAACTATGAGGATGATGAAAATGAAGTTCTACGTTTACCAGTTCGCAGTTGAAGATCACCTGACACTCGGTAATTTTACCGACCGCGCTGTTGAAAATGAGTATTTCGAAACTTTGTGTCGCGGTAATGTTTCTTGGGAAACATTTCAAGACAAGTTCAAGTGCGTTTGCTCCATTGAGGCTGATGATTTGGATGGGGTTTTCCACATTGGAAATGTCGGCCCTGAAGAAAAGATTGAGCGTTTT
>VMHT01177920.1_pt1 | contig 14558 bp, 9 predicted proteins | sample 4693611 | NCBI WGS metagenome assembly VMHT01 (sample SAMN12280063, study PRJNA550983) | marine metagenome | isolation source: seawater sampled from same location over 5 years 0.02-0.2 micron viral filtrate | place: USA: collected off the coast of southern California halfway between the port... ... | reverse complement strand
CAATTCTTGGCCAGCTGTATTGTTGACGGGATAAAACATAGGGTATGGTAAGGTAATTATCTGATTATTTGACTTTTATTATCATGCTCAGCATCTGGTCGGTAGGCGCGATTGTAATTTGTTACCTGGCCCTGTTATTTGTTATTGCCTTTGCCGGGGATAAATGGCTGCGGCCAAATCAACAACATCCGGTATTGTACAGCCTGGGGCTGGGCATTCACTGTACCTCGTGGGCGTTTTTCGGCACCACTACCCAGGCGGCGCAGTTTGGCTGGGCGGTCGTGCCTACCTATGTCGGTATTATGCTGGTTATGGCATTTATGTTCCCGGTCTTGCTGCGTATCAACCGGCTCTGCCAGCAACACAGTGTTAGCTCTCTGGCCGACTTTATTGCGCTTAAATACCAGGGCGCTCATTTTATTGCCGCTCTCATAACCCTGTTATGTTTTATCGGGGTTATTCCCTATCTTGCTCTGCAACTGGATGCCATTACTAAAAGCATCAATCTACTGGCCCCCCATCAGGAACAGCAAAGTCATACCGTAGGGTTATATGTGGCGGCGCTGATGGCCTTGTTTGCTATTTTATTTGGCACCCGCACCTTAAGCTTAAAAGATAAGCACCCGGGACTGCTGTTAACCATTGCCGTGGAGTCAGTTATTAAGCTGGCCGGTCTGAGTATTGTAGGGGTATATGTGTGTTACGGCCTGTTCGAAGGGCCGCTGGATTTATTTGCCCAGGCCGGCGCTCATCCGGTGGCCCGGGAAGTCATTTACGCCGACAGTTCGCTATGGGTATATCTTAGCCATATCTTACTGGGGATGTGCTCTATGTTTATCTTGCCCCGCCAGTTTCACATGAACTTTGTGGAATGCAATGGCGAGGGTGAGCTGCGAACCGCCCGATGGCTGTTCCCGCTGTACTTACTGGCCATCACTGCCTTTGTATTACCCATTGCGCTGGCCGGCAGTATGTTGCTGGACACCGAATCGGTGAGTTCTGATACCTTTGTACTGGCTCTGCCTTTGTATACCGGTAATGAGGGCGTGGCGCTGGCGGCCTTTATTGGCGGCTTGTCGGCCACCTCAAGCATGATTATTGTCGCCACCCTGGCGCTGGGAATCATGATCGCCAACAATCTGATTACGCCCTTATGGCTTAAAATCCGATTGGCCAAACGCTCTGTGGGCTCCATGCAGTCCAGCGGTATCCTGACCATTCGACGGCTCACGGTCCTGGTGGTGTTGTCGGTAGCATTCTGGTATCACCTTAATATCAGCCAGTCTGCGCCTTTGGTAAAAAGCGGCATTGTGGCCATTGCCTTGTTAGCACAAATGCTTCCCGCCATGCTGTTCGGACTTTACTGGTCCAGAAGTACCGTGCTGGCGGCAAGTCTGGCCATGTTGGCAGGCCTTTGCTGCTGGATAGTCTGGTTACTGTACCCTAGCCTGCTTGCCAGCTATTACTTTAATCCGGCCCCTAGTGATGCAGAGCTGGGACTGGGGTTTGTGCTCAGCCTGTTGGTAAACTGTATAACCTTTATCGCTATCAGCCTGCTGACGCCTGCCCGTGCCACCCTAGCCACGCCTGCCCATTACACTTCGCTTACTCCTCAGCTGGCAATACGTATAACAGATCTGATGCAACTTACGACAAGATTGCTGGAGACAGAAGAACAAAACCGGTTGCACGCTCAACTGTCAGACCAGCCAGGTCAGGGGTATGCCAGCACAGCCTTGCTGCAGAATGTCGAACACCGGCTCGCTGCTCAGGTAGGTACGCCCAGCGCCAGAGTATTGTTAAGTGCCATCGCCCAAACCAGCCATACCGAATTGCCTGAGCTGGTGGACTGGGTGGAAGAAGCCTCTCAGTCTTTTCAGTTTAATCACGAAATGCTGCAGTCTTCAGTGCAGCATATTCAGCAAGGCATCAGTGTACTGGATAGCAACTTAGCGCTACTTGCCTGGAACGACCGCTATATCGATCTGTTTAATTACCCGGCTAACTTTTTACACACGGGCATGCCCATCACCTCGCTTTTACACTACAACGCCCGGCGTGGCTTGCTTGGTAAAGGCCAGGATGTGGACAGCGAGATAGCAAAGCGGGTGGCATACATGAAAGCCGGCCGCCCCTACAAATATTTACGCAAGCAGCCGGACGGCCGCTCTATTGAACTTAACGGCAGCCCGTTGCCTGGTGGGGGCTATGTCACCACCTACAGCGATATAACCGAGTACACTCGTATTCAGGAAGCGCTGGAACAGGCCAAAGATGCATTGGAAGCACGGGTGGCTGCGCGTACTGAGCAATTGCATCACGCCCGGCTCGAGGCCGAGCAGGCCAACGAAAGCAAAACCCGCTTTTTAGCCGCCGCCGGCCACGATTTGATGCAACCCTTTAATGCCGCGACGTTGTTTGCCTCCATGCTGGCCCAAAAGACCAATGGCACAGAGCTGGAAACACTGAGCAAAGGCGTGACCACTTCCCTATCGTCGGCCGAAAGCCTGCTTAGCATGTTATTGGACATGACCCGGCTTGAATCAGGGGTGCTGAAACCGCAGCTATCCCGATTTGCCCTGAAAGACATTCTGGAACCGTTGTTTCGGGAGTTCACGGTTATCAGCGAGCAAAAAGGCTTACAGCTGACCTATATCCCCACCTCGCTCTGGGTTTATTCGGACCGCCGTCTGTTGCGGCGCATTGTCCAAAACCTGTTATCTAATGCCGTACGCTACACCGATTGCGGCAGAGTTGTGCTGGGCGTGCGTCACCGCTGCCCCGCCCAGGCCGAAATTTGGGTGTGTGATACCGGTCCGGGAATCGCTGCCGAGAAACAACAGGAAGTATTTGCCGAATTCCACCAGCTTGATAGCAAACATAACAACCCCGGCCTGGGCCTGGGACTGACTATTGTCGAACGTATGAGTGCCTTGTTAGAGCATCCGGTAGGGTTATTTTCACAACCCCGGCAAGGCACCCGGTTTACACTGAGTGTCCCCAGGGTAAATGGTCCTGGCGCTCCGGCGACATCCCCCCTACCCGAAACAGCAGAACATGCCCTGCCCTTTATGTACGATCTGAAGGTATTAGTGGTGGAAAATGACGAGCAGATCTCCCAGGCTTTAAAATTGTGTTTTGAAGACTGGGGCGCCCGGGTAATTTGCGTAACCGATCAACAGCAGGCCAGACAACACTGTCCGGCCGCACCGGCTATCATGCTGGTGGATTATCATTTGAACGGGGCCGAACGCGGGACCAGAGTCGCTCAGGCGCTGCGACAATTCTGGGGCGTGCCGGTACCCGGTATCTTAAATACTGCCAATCGTGAAGACGGCATCAAAGAGCTGGCGGCACAGTATGAGCTGTTTTATCTGAGCAAGCCGGTAAAGCCATTGTTGCTTCGCCGGGCTGTCAGGAGGCTGCTGAGCGATCGCCCGGGCGCGCCGAAATCAGCTGATTAAACAAAACCCCGGCCTGAGTGCGGTTAACTACTTTAAGCTTTCGCAGTACCGCAGAGACATGCTGTTTAACGGTAGACTCAGAAATATCCAGCTCGTACGCGATTTGTTTATTAAGCAGACCATCAGCCAGCATTTTAAGGACACGGAACTGATGGGGGGTCAACAGAGAAAGACTTTTGGCGAAGTGGCTTTCTTCCTGGCTCAGTTCGGCAAGAGACAGCAAGCCCGAGGGCACCCATACCTCTCCCTCCATAATTTGTTTTACTGCGCCGGTAATGTTATCCAGTGAGGTAGATTTGGGGATGTAACCGCTGGCCCCCATTTCCATCACCCGTTTAATCAGGCACGGATCTTCTTCAGCAGACACGACCACCACCAACAGCTGATCGCCCTGGGCAAGAAGTTGCGCCAACCCCGAAAGTCCGTCGTTGCCGGGCATGTTCAGGTCCAGAAACACCAGCTCAATCGCCTCATGCTGTTTAAGTACACTACAGGCTTCGTTCAGGCTAGCCGCTTCGTGAAGCTCCCCCTGAACCACCGTACTCAGCGCCTGCTTCATTGCCGCTCTGAAAAGGGGATGATCATCAGCAATCAGTACCTGGGTATGCATAATTGTTAAGCAACCGTTTTATCAATCTGTTAACAGTCTATCAACATCACCGGGAACATCAACGGAACCAGCACAAAGTTTTCGCCAACTACGACAGAAACATAAAAAGGGCCACCCGGCCCTTTTTATGTTTTACCTCAACTAATGTCGTTTAAAAACGATAGCCTACTGTCAGATGAACAGTACGCGGATCGCCATAATAGCCAATTAAGGTTGTATCATTTCCCAGACCCGGGCCATAGCTGCCATCCTCATTACGGGTGACAAAATCATAGCCACCCACAATGTATTCTTCGTCAGTCAGGTTCTTAAGATGTAATCCCCCGTACCACTGGCCTTCCACGCTTTCCCACCCCAAACTCAGATTCAGCAGACCATACCCGTCCTGTTGAATCAAATCGCTGGTTTCAAAAATCAGATAATCATCGCGATAATAATAGTTTGCATTAAAGGTAAAGAAACCATAACTGGTGTCCATGCCGTAATTTGCCGCCATATTAAGCGTGCTTTCCGGGGTACTTGCCAGACCGATTAACGGCGGTACGGCGTTATTTTCTTTTATTTCAAAATCAATATAGCCATAGGCAATATCAAAGGTCAGGTTATCCGTAGCCACATAGGTTGCTTCAAGTTCAAGACCTTTAGCGGCAGTTTCGGCAGCATTACGCAGACGTTGCTGTAACGCGGTGGGATCATCAGAATTCCCTTCAATGCCGATATACTGGCGGTCTTTATGATCATAGGAAAATACGGTGGCGTTCACCCGCAATGCGTCGCTCAGGTCGCTTTTAATACCCAGTTCAAACGAATCAACCACTTCCGGACTAACCCCCGGCTCATTGACCGTCGCCCGCGGGTTGAAAGTGCCTGATTTGAAACCCTGGGCATAGCTGGCAAACAGCATCAGGTCCGGGCTGAATTTATACTCTACCCCTACCCGAGGGGTAAAGCGCGACCAGCTTTCGGTGGCCGGGGCATCCAGCACGCCATCGTTATCGGAATCGCTACCCAGTACCTGAGGGATCATAACGTCATCCGGGCGCACAAATCCTTCAACCCAACCGCTTTCGGGATACAGGTTGTACAGCACCGTACCATTGTAAACCGTCGCTTGTTTTTCTTCATCGGTAAACCGGGCGCCCAGTGACACCGATAACTGCTCATTAATATCATAATTTAGCTGCGCATAGCCGGCCCAGCTTTCACTGTTATTACATCCTGAAACTTCACGGGTAAAGCCCGGAGTACCTTCAGGAAAGATTCCCAGCGCAGCGTAGTCGCGTCCTAACACGCCCAGAACAGCATCGAACACCCCGCAAGACTCGCCTTCATAGTAATACAGTCCGCTGACCACATTGAAATTCTCACCGGCATAGTTGGCCTGTAGTTCGTGAGTATCGTTATCGTCTTCATAAATTGCCGGTACATCAAAGATATCCAGCTGGGTATTGTCAAAATCAATATTGGTGGGGGAATAACTTTCGCGATGCGAACCAATGTATTTTAGCTGTAAAGCATCAGAAACATCATAGCGCATCATCCAGCTATAACCTTCAAGCTCCACTTTGTTGTTGGTGGGCAAACTGGTGTACGAGTCATACACCGAGTCGGGTTGCGGGGCTTCGGTGCGAAGGCTGGGTAGCAAGCGGTATCCGCCTTTAGCGTTGGAGTCATCTTCGGTTTTGTCCCAGCCAAAGCGCAGGAACAGATTATCGGTAGGATGTATTTCCAGGGTTAACCGGGCGGCCCACAAATCTTTATTGTAGTTTTCACGATCCTGACCCGGCTGGGCCGAGACCAGAAACTCACCAAAACCGTCGCGATTAAGATTGGCATAACCAAAACCCAGGTACACCGTATCTTCCATCAAGGGGTATTGACCGGTAATTTTCACATCGCGCTGACTGTAGCTTCCTACGGTCCCCTGAAGATTCAGTTGCGGATCCCCGGTCATTTCTTTGGTAACATACTTAACCGCACCCCCGATGGTATTTTTTCCATAAAGCGTACCCTGAGGGCCCCGCAATACTTCGATACGCTGGACATCCAGCAGGTCCATAACTGCCCCCTGGGGCCGCGCAATGTACACATCATCCACATAGATCCCTACCCCGGGCTCATAACCCCACAGCGGATCTTGCTGTCCCAGCCCCCGGATAAACGCTGTCAGCGTTGAATTTGTACCCCGGCTGGTCTGCAAGGTGGTATTAGGCGAAAACTGCTGAACCTCGGTCAGCACACTGATGCCCTTTTCGGTGAGTTCAGCCGCCCCGATTGAGGTAATGGCCACCGGCACTTCCTGAAGGGTTTCCACTGTTTTACGGGCGGTAACTTCTATTCTTTCCAGCTTGCTTTGGTCTGGCTCTTCAGCGGTATTGGCCTGCTGGGCCATGGCCACAGGCGCCCAGCTGCAGGCCGCCGCCACTGCGATTGCACATAAGGTACGCTGACCTGGTCGGGTAGTACGGTAGATGTGTTTCATAACAAGTCCCTATTATTGTAATTCGCTGGAGTCGTTTTTATTTTCAGACTATCGATGAAAAAGTAATCTAATCTACTTTGGCCCGAAGGTATCTAGTACGTTAGTACGTAGCACCAAAGGCCTACGTACTAACGTACTATAGGCTAGCGATAGCCTTGCCGTCACAATGCGTTTTCACTTTATTAACAGGCTACATCGGCACGTTATTACAAGGAAACGCAATATGTTAAGTATGTTTGGCCTGGTGTCCGGCCTGATTTTATTGATTGTGCTGACCATCCGCGGGATGAATCTGTTTATCGCCGCGCCCCTGTGCGCATTGCTGGTAGCGGTCACCAATCAAATCCCTGTTTTTACCGGTGACAGCAATTTTATCGGTCTGTATATGGGCGGGTTTTCCGGATTTATTGCCTCCTGGTTTTTTATGTTTTTGCTGGGCGCTATTTTCGGCAAATTTATGGAAGATACGGGCGCCGCGGACGCCGTAGCCCACTGGATTGTCAGCAAACTGGGCTTCCGGCATGCAGTACTGGCGGTGGTTCTGGCCTGCGCCATTCTTACTTATGGCGGCGTCAGCCTGTTTGTGGTCGCGTTTTCGGTCTATCCCATGGCAGTCAGTCTGTTTAAAGATGCCAATCTGCCGCGGCGCTTTATTCCGGCAACCCTGGCGTTTGGCTCGGTGACCTTCACCATGACCTCAGCCGGCTCCCCCGAAATTCAGAACTGGATCCCGATAGAATATTTAGGGACCTCCCCCTTTGCTGCGTGGGAGGTTAGTTTAGTTGTGGCGATATTTATGGCCTGCTTTGGTTATTGGTGGCTGCGGCGTATGATTGGTAAAGCTCTGGCCAATGGCGAAACCTTTGAGCCACGCGAGCATGACCCCAAAATTGCCGAGCGCGACTACCCGCATCCACTATCCGGGCTGGTCCCATTACTGGTAGTGTTAGTGCTGTCTTTTTTATTGCACGACAGTCTCGCACAGTATGCGCTTATTATCGCCCTTTCAGGCGGCGTTTTAACACTCATGGTTATCAATTATCGCTATTTCCAGAGCCTGACCGGGGCCGTTAACGCCGGCACTACCGGGGCGCTGGTGGCCATTGGCAATACCGCCGCTGTAGTGGGGTTTGGTAGTATTGCGAAAAATACCGAAGCGTTTTCTTCCACCGTAGCATTAATGACGCAACTGCCCGGTAATGAACTGATTGGGGCCGCCATTGCGGTAAGTGTTATTGCCGGGTTGACCGGCTCGGCCTCAGGCGGCCAGGTGATCGTATTACCGCTGGTAGCCCCGCATTATATCGATCAGGGGGTTCCGCCTGACCAGTTGCACCGGATTGTGGCTATTTCATCCGGCGCATTAGATACCCTGCCGCATAATGGCTATGTAGTCACCACCATTCGTGCGATATGTCATGAAACCCATCAGGCGGCCTATCGTGCTATGGCGGCCCTGACCCTGGTAACTCCGGTGCTGGGGCTGGCGCTGGCTATTGCCTTATTCAGTGTGCTGTAAGGACCTTTATGAAAACCAGATTATTATCGCGATGTGTTATGTTTGTCTGGCTGCTAAGCCTGCCCGGCTATGCCAGTGAACTGCCACTGGTACAAAAACAAACCTACACCACCACCGATTTCAGGCTGTTTTCAGGCAAACGTTTGCCAGAGGTGAAGATAGGCTGGGAAAGCTACGGCCAGCTTAATAAGGACAAAAGCAACGTTGTGCTGGTTACGCATTATTTTTCCGGCTCTTCCCATGCCGCCGGAAAATATCGCGCCGATGATGCTACACCGGGTTACTGGGATGCTGTCATCGGCCCCGGAAAGACCATTGATACCAATAAGTTTTTTGTAATAAGCGTGGACTCGCTAGCCAATTTATCAGCGTATTCTGACGATGTGGTGACTACGGGCCCCGCCAGCATTAACCCAGCCACCGGCAAGCCGTATGGGCTGGATTTTCCGGTGGTGACCATTCGTGACTTTGTGAATATTCAAAAGCAGGTACTGGAAAGTCTGGGAATAACCAAACTGCATGCGGTGGTAGGTCCGTCCATGGGCTCGATGCAAGCGTTGGACTGGGCTAGCGCTTACCCGGCATGGGTGCCCAGAATGGTGTCTGTCATCGGCTCAGGACAAAGCGATGCCTGGACTACTGCCGCCCTGGAGCACTGGGCTCTGCCGATAAAACTGGACCAACGCTGGCAACAGGGCAATTACAGTAAGCAGAATCCGCCCACTGAAGGCTTAGTGGCAGCGCTGATGCTGATAACCCAGCAAGCTCTGCATCCGGACTTTTTTAACCAGCAGGGCCAAAGTTTGAACTATACCCCCCTGGAAGAAGCGCCGCTGCAGGACATTGCAGCCAGTCATTCAATAGTAACCTGGCTGGAGTCCCGGGCCCGGGCCAGGGCCAGTGAGATGGACGCCAACCACCTGCTGTATCTGGTCAGAGCGTGCCAGTTGTTTGTAGCGGGTCATCAGGGGTCACTGCAACAAGGCATTAAGGCTATCGAGGCAAAAACCTTATTCTTGCCTGCCAGTAGTGATTTATTATTGATGCCCTATCTTGCCGAAGAAGCGCATGCAGCGATGGTCACCGCCAACAAAGACAGTGAATATGTTGAACTAACTGGCGAATTGGGCCATTTAGAAGGGGTGCTGGATGTACAGGAACAGCAGCAAAAACTAAAAACTTTCCTTGAAGAATAAAACAGGAAACATCATGAAAAAAACCCTATTAGCCATTGCCTGTAGTTTGCTCGCTACGCCGCTCACGGCCAAAGAGCTTACCCTGAGTAAAGACGCTATCACCGTGTCGGGGCTATCCTCAGGGGGCTATATGGCCAACCAGTTTCACCTGGCCTACAGCGACCGGGTGGACGGGGCTGCGATTATCAGCGCCGGGCCGTTTTATTGTGCTCAAAATGACATTACGGTGGCACTGGGGGGCTGTGTGGATAAAATCGCCGACACCACCGATATTAATAAGCTTAACGCTCATGTTGAACAGCAGGCCTCGGCCGGCAGACTGGCCCCGCTGAGTGAACTGAAAGACGACAAAGTCTGGTTATTTCATGGCGCCCGGGACCAACGGGTAGCCGAAGCGGTCAGCACTTTGCTATACCAGCAGTACCAGCAATGGATAACCCCTGACAATCTCAGCTACATCAAAGATAAACCCTTCGGGCATGTGTTCCCTACTCTGGACCAAGGCGAAGGGTGCGCCGCGTCAAACAGCCCCTATATCGGCAACTGCAATTATGACGCCGCCGGTGCTGCCTTACAGTTTATGTACAAAGACCTGGCAGAGCCTGCCGAGACCCCGGCCGGCGAAGTTATTAGCTATGATCAACACGAACTGGCTGGTTCACAAGCCGACACCCTGGCTAAGACCGGTTATGCATATGTGCCGCAAAGCTGCGCCGAGGGCGCGGAATGTCAGGTACATATCAGTTTTCATGGCTGCAATCAGTATGCAGAGGCAGTAGGTAAAGCCTACGTTGAGCAGACTGGCCTGAATCGCTGGGCAGATACCAACAATATGGTGATCTTTTATCCGCAGACGCGAAAGTCTTTGTTTATGCCCCTCAACCCCCAGGGGTGCTGGGACTGGTGGGGTTACACAGATGAGAAGTACGCCACCCGGGAGGGCGCACAAATCAACGCAGTCATGGCTATCGTGGATGCCTATATCACTCAGCAGGAGACGTTATGAAGACAAGTTATAATGTTTTTATCACCGGCGGAGCCAGTGGCATAGGCTTTGGTATTGCCGAAGAACTGGCCCAATCCGGTCATCATGTCATTCTGGCGGATATTAATGAAAAAGCCGCTAATGAGGCGGCGACTGTCCTTATCAATAAAGGCTTATCTGCCAGCGCCATCGCGGTAGATGTCACTAACGCACAGGACGCGGCAATGCTGCCTGAAGCGCTGGCCGAAACCCCGGTGGATATCCTGATCAACAATGCCGGTATTCAGCATGTCGCTAAGCTTGAGGCCTTTCCTGCCCAAAAATGGCAACAGCTAATCAATATTATGCTGGTAGGCCCGGCCCTGCTATGCCAGACATTTTTGCCTGGCATGAAAAGTCGTAATTTCGGCCGCATTATCAATATCGGGTCTATCCATTCGCTGGTGGCCTCTCCCTACAAATCGGCGTATGTTGCTGCCAAGCATGGCCTGCTGGGCCTGGCCAAAACCATTGCGCTGGAAGTGGAACAGGCCGATATTACGATTAACACGTTGTGCCCTGCCTATGTGAAAACCCCATTGGTAGAACAGCAAATTGCGGATCAGGCTAAAGCCAATGGTATTAGTGAGGAACAGGTTATCAGCGACATCATGCTAAAGCCGATGCCTAAAAAGGCCTTTATCTCTATCGAAGAGCTGGCAGCCTCAACTCAGTTTCTGATCAGCCCGGGGGCCCGTAATATGACCGCCCAGACGCTGGTACTGGATGGGGGCTGGACCGCCCGCTAACACTTTCTTTTTTCCGTTTTTTTGTGCTAATGTCCACCCTATCATTACTGTCAGGAATGCTTGTTTTTCATGTCCTATAAAACGGTAGGTTTAATCGGAAAACCCGGTCATGCCGAAACCCAGAGTACGCTGAACCATCTTATTGACTATTTGCAACAGCGCGGCTGTGAGGTCTTAATTGAAGAAACTATCCGGCATGAGCTAAAAGATCCGTCCATTCCTGCTCACAACCTGGTGCAAATTGGCAAGCAGGCCGACTTAGCCGTGGTAGTAGGCGGCGATGGCAGTATGCTTGGGGCAGCCCGGGTGCTGTCTCGTTTCGACATTCATGTGGTGGGGGTCAATCGGGGCAATCTTGGATTTCTTACTGACATCCATCCCGATGAAATCACCGAGCAGCTGGATCTGATATTTGAGGGTCAGGCGATTGTTGAACAGCGCTTTTTACTGGAAGTGGGCGTGTATCGTCACGAAAAACTAAAAAGCAGCAACACCGCGGTAAATGAAATTGTGCTGCACCACGGCAAGGTGGCGCATATGATGGAATTTGAAATTTACATTGATGATCAGTTTGTGTTTTCGCAACGCTCCGATGGCCTGATTGTAGCAACTCCAACAGGTTCTACGGCTTACTCGCTGTCGGCTGGCGGGCCGATTATCATGCCCAAACTGGATGCATTATCACTGGTGCCGATGTTTCCCCATACGCTGAGCAGTCGGCCGATTGTGGTGGATGCCAGCTGTACAGTGTCGATGCGGGTATCACATGTTAACAGTGATAGCCTCCAGGTCAGCTGTGACAGTCACATTGTGTTACCGGTACTGCCGGGCGATGAGATTAAGGTTCAAAAAAGCAAAGACACCTTATCGCTGGTGCATCCCAAAGGGTATAGCTACTTTAATGTGTTGCAGAATAAACTAAGCTGGGGCAGCAAACTTTATTAGCTTGCCGGGGGTTCAGCCCCTGCGCCGGGTAAAGTCACAGGCTTGCTCATATCCGTCAGGGCTATCAAAAAGCCACAGAGCCTCTTTGAAGCTTTACTTAAAAAATTCTGAAACTAACACAGGCTTCACTGGACTTTCACGGTGGGGCTGCGTAATTATCTGATTTGTCACACACAACACTGTATTTTGTTTATGATTCAGATCAGGGACCTGGTAAAGCAATACCCGCAAACCTCCGCCCCTATTATCGATAAGCTGTCCTTGGAGGTCGATAATGGTACCTCAGTCAGTATCCGGGGCGCCTCTGGCTGTGGAAAATCAACGCTGCTGAGTCTTATGGCCGGGTTTGAGCCCGCTGATGCCGGACAAATTCATATTGGTACTGCCACCCTGCCCTTTGCCAGCGGCAGACAGGGCGATGCGTTTCGGCGTAACGAGCTGGGAGTGATCTTTCAAAGCTATAACCTACTTGATTGTTTGAATGTGTGGGACAACATTGCTTTCACCGCCCGCTTAAAAGGCGTTACCGATAAGGCATATCTACGCCGGTTAATGGCCATGCTGGGTATCAGTGAGCTCAGTAATAAGTCTGCCAGCGCCCTGTCTGGTGGCGAACAGCAGCGGGTTGCCATTGCCCGCGCCCTGGCGCATCGGCCGGCCGTGGTGCTGGCCGACGAGCCCACCGGCAATCTGGATGAAACCACCAGCGAAACAGTAACCCAGGCTTTGTATACCACCTGTACCGAACTCAATACGACGCTGGTGGTGGTCACCCACAGCAATGAAGTAGCAGAGCAGGCCAACCGGCCCTTGTGGTTACGTCATGGCGTGTTACATAGCCACCCATGAGCAAGATTTTCAGCAGCATGTTAACCAGAGTCTGGCTGATCGCGTCAGTGATGCTGGCCACGGCCCGTAATAAGCCCTGGCAACCATTGTTAATTATACTGGCGGTCATGGTCGCGACTGGCGGATTGTCAGCCGTGTTGCTTATCAATGAAGGGGCCCGTCAGGGTGAGCTTGGCCGCTCAGAAGCCTCGGTATTCAGCGGCGCGGCCATCGTGGCGCGAACCACAGATGAGCCTTTGACCCAGCGTGACTATGTTCAGCTTCGCCGGGCCGGCTTTACCAGTCTGGTGGCGATGGCTGAACAAACAGATACCCTGCAATGTATGGCCCCGGCGGCAGGAGCAGACTCATCATCCTCCATTACCCTGATAGGGATGGATATGCTGGCCCTGTCTTCATCGTCTTTGTTAAAAGACATGCAGGGCGCCGCGGCACCTGGCGCAGGTACAAGTGCACCACCCAAGACGGCGGCTGTCAGCTATGCTCCTCCCCAACTGGCCCACAAACTTCAGTGCGAGAAAGCACTGTCCCGCAGCCGGGGAGTGCCATTGTCTGCTCCTCTGGCAGTGACGCAGCTACCTGCTGAGACCCTGCTTGTTTCGCTTCGAGCGTTTTATACTCAGCCTACCACCCTACAAAATACTCCACTTAGCGCCCTGCTGGTGTCGACCACTCTTAGCGAGACCCGATTACGGGCTCTGAAACATCACCTGCCCGCCCATTTGCAATACCAGCCCCCGCCGGTAGCCACGAGTAACGGCACGCTGGCAAAAAGTTTTCAGATGAATCTGTGGGCTATGGGGGTACTGATGGGCGTAGTGGCGCTGTTTATTGTATTAAACGCGTTAACCCTGATGTACCGGGCCCGGTTGTTGTTTATTCTGCGACTACGTCAGCTGGGGGTAAGTAAAGCCAGTCTGTTACTGGCTTTGATGAGCGAGCTGGCGTTGTATTGTAGTATTGCCGCGCCACTGGGCGTGCTTGCCGCCGTGGTACTGACCCGCCAGCTTACCCCGGTGCTGCAGGCTACTTTTAAAGGGTTGCTGGATAGTGCGTTTGTGGCCCCTTCCCCGCTGTTAACCGAGATGATGAGCGGGGCGTTTATTGCCAGCTTTGCGGCATTGGCATTGTTTTTTGTGATTCCGGCCCGCCAGTTGTCCGGCGCGTTACTGGCCTCTCAAGCCCGTGGCCGGCCCATGTCACTGGTTATGCGCGGCATGATTACTATCGTCGTGGTCAGCCTGGTCATGCTAGGGCTGGCATTAGCAGATTCCACCATCACGGCGCTGCTGGCCGTAGCCGGTGTATTACTTGGCGGTTGTGGCATTATAGTACTGTGGTTGCCCGCCTTTACCGCGCTGATAAGCAAACTTACCCCGGCTTCCCGGCCGCTGCTGAGTTACGTGGCAGCCAGCACCCATGGATTATCCTCTAAAAGCCGCCTGTCGGTCTGTGCTTTTTTTATTGCGCTGGCAGCAAATATAGGCATGAATGTTATGACCGACAGCTTTAGAGAGGCCACCCAAAGCTGGTTGCAGCAACGTCTGGCCGCGCCGGTGTACTTATATACCGAGGCGAAACCTTCCGCCAATAACTTTGCCGGGCATATTGATGCCCGGCACCTATACCAGGGCACCTCTACAGTCAACCAGCAGCGCGTTACGGTGCGCAGTTACGCAGCTGACGCGACGGCCCGTAACAGTCTGACACTGGATAAGCT
>VMHT01032762.1_pt1 | contig 14558 bp, 21 predicted proteins | sample 4693611 | NCBI WGS metagenome assembly VMHT01 (sample SAMN12280063, study PRJNA550983) | marine metagenome | isolation source: seawater sampled from same location over 5 years 0.02-0.2 micron viral filtrate | place: USA: collected off the coast of southern California halfway between the port... ... | reverse complement strand
CTGTTCAGCAGTGCCATGTTTCAACACTGTCATAAACCAATTATTTAATTCGGATTGAGTTCCCACTTGTGATAACTTCATTTTAAAATTCCTCTTTCAAGATTGTTTCAATTTTATGGTATTCACCTAAGTCAACAGCCGATTTAATATTGTCGTTTTCCATAGCAATATCAGGCTCGATATTATATTTATTACATACTTCAAAAAACTCGTATGCAGTCATACCAAAACCCCTTTTTCTAAATTCATTTAATGTAATCATAATTATTTCCCCTTACTTGTTACACAAAGGACTTTGTCAGTCCACATTGTTATTTTAGCACCATTATCAGTCACTTGTAAAGCGTACTGATATGCCATTGCAGGAGATAATTCACCCGACTTCAATCCATTTAAAATTACACTTGTCATAGTATTTTCCTTACATGATTAAGTTAAAACGTTTATATCTAGGGCAGGGAGAAACCCTAGACATAACTTTCCTAACTTATTTCTTGATTAGCGACCCATCTTTAGGCAATTCTAATCTTAAAGCTTGCAAGCTTGCGATTACTGCATCAAGAGTGAAACCCTCTTTATTCATTCTTTCAGCGAATGCTTTAGAAGACTTAGGCAATTCAACGTCAGCTTTATTTACAGTACCTTTTACATGTTTCACTAATGTTGATCTTATAGACAATTTCTTGTTCACTGCATCAGCGAAACGAGACATTGCAAAAGCATCGTATTCAGACTTAGTAATATCAAGAACTAATGTCTTTTTATCTTTAGCTGTTTTAAGCTTTGCCCCTTTAAATACTGCACCAACGATTGCCGATACTGCACGATAACCCTGTTGATCGCCTTTTGCTTTTAGTCTAAACATTGCACTAGCAAGGGATTGACCTGATTGAGAAGTTTCAGCACTAGCAATTAAATGATAAAGACTTTCACTGGATGATATGCCTGAACCCATTGAAGTAATGAATTTGTTTTCTAAGCTTTTAATGTCGTTTGTCATGTTATTATTTCCTTTGTAACATTTCATTTAAGTTGAACCAATTTCAACAATCTAACCAACTAATTGGGAGGCATTAGTTGGCTAGGGATTGAAACTTTAAGAGTTAGCAATTTCCCAAATTGTTTGTTTGGCCTTTGCAATTTTAGCTTCATACTTATCTACTTGTTTTAAGTCTGCCAATTCACTTTGAAATTCTAAAACTCTCGCTTCAGCATACATAGTCATATTGTTAATTGCACTTAGTAATTCACTTGTTTGTTCGAATGTCATAATTAATATTCCTAATAAAAATATACCACCATTGATATACTTATATATAAAATATTTGTGCAATTTTCCATTTTCACCCGTTAATTCAGAACAACGCTAATAGATACATGATCTATAAACTAGGATTACATTTTTGCACACTGCCGAAACCACACACCCCATCGCTTACCCGTCCTATCAGGGTATCAGCACCAAGGGAGGTACTAGTCAGAGAGATTGATTTTGATCATAGCGGCCTCCAACCGCGCTTTTCTAATTTTCAGAGATTAGAAACTCTTTGACCCCCACCGAGCCATAATCTTAAAATCTTGTTTTCCTTTCGTTTGTTTTTTTCTATATCCTCTTTAGATACTAGTTGAATAAGTTATGCAACCCCCTGCTAACCCCTTGAAAACATTGAATAAAATCCAGTTTCTCCTCCTAAGTCATTGAAAACATTGAATAAAATAAATGTAAAATAATTAAAATTAATTTCATATTTCTTTTAAATTCCTTGTAAGTCATTGAAATCATTACATTCTTTTTTTTATAAAAATCTTTAAAATAGTCAATATTTTGTATCATTTTGATATTATTATAGTAATTTAAAGGCCTGTTTTGTTCGAGTTTCAAGAAAATCGTTTAAAATCAATGGGTTACATCTTACATATTAAATAATCGTTTAAAATCAATGGGTTAGCATACGAGCTGCAAACTTGACATAGTAGATATTAGAGAAAATCGTTTAAAATCAAGGGGTTAGGTGATTCGTTTTAGATTTGTTCCTGATTCGTTCTCTTTTTATAAAATATTCCAGACTGGTTGAGATTAACATATATGAATATTTGAATATGTTATTCCTTTTAATAAGAAGGAACGCGTGGGCGCGTGATATATTTTTAGTAGAATGTAAAGTCTTTTCTTAAAATTATTCTAATTTAATTTAATTGTGTGACATATATAGAACAAACTCTCAGGATCGCTTCTAGGGATTATTATATATTAAAGTACCAGAGAGATGCTACAGCCTATGGGTGGCCTTATTTGAGCGTCTCAGGGGTAGTTCTCTGTTTGTTTACTGTTTGTTCTACTGTTTGTTCTTATGCAAGTATTCTATTATTTGAATGTATTTAATTGTTTATTAAAGTGTATATAAAATACAATCGTATACAATCGGATACTGAAAACCAAACATGTATGCAAAAGTATACAATATCATATTGCAATATGTGAATATGAAGTATAAAACGTATATACATATCTTGATATATGAATACGTGAATATGTACCTCGGATAGTAGTTACGGGGGTAGAGGGGGCATGGGGGGTGTATACGGTGTTATATATGTACAATGACAGAGAGGGGTATTTTTAGGTTGAGTGTTAACCACATTGGTTTACATAACGTATTCTGGGGCCTATGTAAGTTTTTACTTGACAAGTTAAGATACTTAGTGTATACTAAGCGTATGCTTTAATATGTATACAATACGATTTAGCTTATACTCCTCCTCCTTTAAAGATACTTAATAAAAGTATAACTTAAGGGGTTGACTTTGCGGCATTATGTGGTATAACATACGAGTAGTATACTTTAAGTTAAACATAATGGTTTAGTCCAACTACTAGTTAATAATAATACTAGTATATACTTAGAGTATTACTTAGAGTATATGATAAAAGAAGATGAACTAATACTTAGTCTACTTTGTCGCATAAACTCGTTAGAGTTTTTTACGCTCCTCCCTTAGAATCTCCTTGACTTACCAAAACCTTTGTGTTATAACTGGTTCAAGTCACAATAGTAATAATAATAAGATGACAGAATGACCTCCCCAAAAGATAAATATAACAAAGAAGACGATGTTCTTAACACGTTCTTCCAGGCTCTAGCAGACGACGACCTAAGAGCTCTATACAACTTGCACATACCCCGTAGTGATGTTTTCTATATAAGAGAAAAGTATTACTTAGACACAGGACACTGGGTATCACTAGACCGTATGGAACGGGCAATGTTCTTAGAGAAAAAGTTAGACAGCAGAGATGTATTAGACCCTAAACGTAAAAGGGGTTGGGAAGAATAGTATGGCATATATGTTAGGTAAGCGAAGTAAACAAAGATTAGAAGGTCTACACAAAGATTTAATAGCTGTTGTTGAACGAGCAATACAAATAACTGAGGTAGACTTTACTGTACTAGAGGGTATGCGTACCCTAGATAGACAGAAAGAATTAGTAGCAAGAGGTGCATCAACAACTCTTAACTCTAGACATTTAACAGGACACGGGGTAGACCTAGGTGCTTATGTAGATGGTGGAGTAAGATGGGATTGGCCTTTATATTACAAAATAGCTGATGCTATGAAGCAAGCAGCAAAAGAATTAGAGATAGACATGGATTGGGGAGGAGATTGGAAATCCTTTCCAGACGGGCCTCATTATCAATTAACTTGGGGCTCCTACCCTAAGTAATCTTAGGGAGAGAATAGACATGAGTGATAGAAATGCTGACGATATACGTGCCTTACAAAGTGATCAAGATGAATTAGAAAAGCGTCTATTCAAGTTAAGAGACACTGTCCGTGACATGGAAGAAGAAATCAACAACATCAATATCTACCTTGATATAACTAAAGCTAAGTTAAAATCTTTTGATGGTATCATTGGTTGGATTGTTAAGTTGTTTATAGGTGCTATCTTAGGTGGCATACTTACATTTATTATAAAGGGAGGTCTAGTCTTGTGATTGAAGAACATAAAAAACTATTGCTCCCTACTATTATCAGGGGAGTTCTATACGGACTAATCGTAACGGTGTTACTAGTTAATGTGCCAAGTCTATTTGGTGTAAGACTCTCTTCAGAAGTATATGCTGAAAAGATAACTAAATTAAATGAAATAGAAACTAAAAGGTCTAACGATAGATTTTATGAACATCGAAGAACCGAAGATGTTTGTGAACTATAGTTCGGAAATAAAATGATAAGTACTTTATTACCTCTTTTAACCCCTATCATGGGTGACGTGTTAAAACGAATTATACCTGATTCAGATAAAAGAGCTGAGATAGAGAGAGAAACAAAGCTAGCCTTATTGGAACACGCTGACTCAATAGAGAAGGTTCGTGGTGAAATAATACTAGCAGAAGCTTCGTCAGGCAACTGGTTGACTGCTTCTTGGAGACCTCTTTTAATGTTAATCGTTATAGCTATTATAGCTGTTAACTATTTAGTATTCCCTATAATAGCAATCGCTTACCCAGAGATCATGAATAACGTACTGGAATTACCTGATCAACTCTGGAATCTACTAACTCTTGGTGTTGGAGGCTACGTTGTTGGCCGTTCTGGTGAGAAGATGGTAGACAAGTGGACAAACCCAAGTAAAGGAAAATAGATGTTAGGTTACTGTTGGAATGACAAGGATAAGCCTTGCGGTAAATGCTTTGGATGTTGGAATTTAGACCCTGCGTCTATATCAGCAACTGTTCAATTAAAAAGTGGTACAATGTTAACTTCTATATGTGTGTTTGATTACTGATGCCAAGTTCACCAGGATATAAAAGAGATTATAAAAGAGAACGTGCTCTTCAACTTAAATCACCTAAGTCTAACTTAGCTGCTAATGCTTCTCGTAAAAGAGCTAGGCGTATGCTAGAAAAAGGTGGACTAGTTAAAAAAGGGGATGGTAAAGATGTTGACCATAAGAATCGTAACCCTAACGATAATTCTGTTAAGAATTTGAGAGTGCAGCCTAAAGGGGCTAATCGTAGCTTTTCACGTAAGGCACAGGCTCATAAGTATAACAAAGGCGGCTATGTCGCTTGTGGTGCGTCTAACCCTGGAACCCACAAAAGAGGTAAATAATGGATTTAAGTAAGTATAAAGATGATTTGAACAGTATCGGATACGATATCTCAGCAGATCAAGTAGTTAATTCAAGAGGAGACGTTGTCGGTCAGTGTGACCCCTACGGCTCTTTTATATGTGGCATTAAAGAAATAATGGATATTGTTTCTGTTACTAAAAAGGTTACAAAACCAAATAAAAAGAAGTATGTAAGAGCTAGAGATGATAATGGTCACTTTATTGCCGATGACCCAGAAACATTAGACATCAATGAAGCTTGGAAAGAAGTAAAATAATGACAAAAAGAGCCCTCACAGAAAAGCAAGAGTTATTCTTAGCTGTTCTATTTGAACAAGCAGAGGGTGATCCTTTGAAAGCTAAGAAACTAGCAGGGTACTCAGACAATGTCCCTACTTCATCAGTTACAGCCTCCTTAGTAGACGAAATATCAGACCTTACTCGTAAGTTTATAGCACAGTCATCCACTAAAGCTGCATATACAATGTTCAAGGTAATGGGTGATGTAGACATGCTAGGTGCTAAAGAAAAGATGACCGCTGCTAAAGACCTTATGGACAGGGCAGGGTTTGTTAAGACAGAGAAGGTAGAAGTATCTACTGTAGAACCAGTGTTTATTTTACCTGCAAAGAAGGAAGAAGAGTAGTATGCCAGTTAAGAAAGACCCTAGACTAGCTAGAGCAGGTGTATCGGGCTTTAATAAACCTAAGAGAACCCCTAACCACCCTACTAAGTCCCATATTGTTGTTGCTAAAGAAGGTGACAAAATTAAGACTATACGTTTTGGGGAACAAGGGGCTAGTACCGCAGGTAAACCTAAAGCAGGTGAATCTGAAAAGATGAAAAAGAAAAGAGCATCATTCAAAGCTAGACATAGAAAAAACATTGCTAAAGGTAAGATGAGTGCTGCCTACTGGGCTGATAAGGTAAAGTGGTAATATGCCAGCTAAAAAGAAAACTAAAAGTAAAGTTAATGCGTCTGGTAACTATACAAAACCTACAATGCGCAAAAGACTGTTTGCTAAAATCAAAGCAGGAAGCAAAGGTGGAGCAGCAGGTCAATGGTCAGCTCGTAAAGCACAAATGCTTGCTAAGCAATATAAAGCTGCAGGTGGAGGTTATAAGAAATGAAGGCTCCTCAGAAATCACTTAATAAATGGACTAACGAAAAGTGGGGTACTAAGTCAGGTAAACCATCTACTCAAGGCAAGAAAGCTACTGGTGAAAGGTACTTACCTAAAGCAGCCAGAGATGCCTTAACAAGTCAAGAATACGCAGCAACATCTGCTGCTAAACGTAAAGGTAAAGCGTCTGGTAAACAGTTCGTTAAACAACCAAGTAAGATAGCAGAAAAGACTGCTAAGTTTAGAGCTAACGAAGGAGGAGTAGCTATGAAGAAGGGTTATCATAGGATGCCAGACGGCAAGATGATGAAAGACTCAGACATGAAGAAGTCTGGTTATAATCATGGTGGTGTGGCTAAAAAGAAAATGAATAAAGGTATTAAGGCTCTTAAGAAAGCTGCACCTGCAGTAGCTAAGAGAATGGGTTATGGAAAAGGTGGTTACGTTGCTTGTGGAGCGTCAAACCCAGGTACTCAGAAAAAGAAGTACTAAATAACAACTTGACAAACTAATGTGTGTGTGATATAAGATGGCTAGAAAACAAGCCCCGACATTAACTGCTATTCCCATAGATCAAGCATGGAAGATTCCTAAAAGAGGTTTAGACGGGGAGTACTACCCAATAGTAAGGGTAGGTAGGCATATTCCTTTTGGATATGAACAAGATGAGGGTGATAAGGATATACTTCAACCTATACCCGCCCAACTAGAGATGCTAGAAATGGCTAAGAAATACTTAAAAGAGTATAGTTTACGCCTAGTCGCTAGATGGTTATCAGAGCAATCGGGTAGATATATTTCACATGTAGGATTAAACAAACGTGTCAGCATCGAAGAAAAACGAAGGTATACGGCCTCAGCCCATAGAGACTATGCAAGGCGTTACCAAGAAGCCAGTGAAAAAGCAAGGGTCATCGAAGAAGAAAGACTCGGTGGTAGAAGTACAAGAAAACTCGATAGAGAAGACTGAATCGACTACCACCTACGCACAGCCTAAACCAGAGCCTATAGATGTTGAAAAAGCACAAGATATTATCTTTGCACCTAATCCTGGCCCTCAGGAAGACTTCCTAGCTTCTAGTGAGCAGGAAGTTTTATATGGTGGAGCAGCAGGTGGTGGTAAATCGTATGCAATGGTTGCAGACCCTGTTCGTTACTTTAATAATGGACAGTCAAGAGCTTTACTAGTTAGACGAAGTACAGAAGAATTAAGAGAACTTATTTCAGTATCTAAGCAGCTATACCCAAGGGCTATCCCAGGTATTAAGTTTATGGAAAGAGATAAGACTTGGGTAGCCCCTAGTGGTGCTACTCTATGGATGTCATACCTTGATAGAGATGATGACGTTATGAGATATCAGGGACAGGCCTTTAATTGGATAGGGCTCGACGAACTTACTCAGTGGCCTTCTCCTTTTGCATGGAACTACATGAGATCACGTCTTCGTGCTACTAGTGCTTCCAAATTACCTCTTTACATGAGGGCAACAACAAACCCTGGCGGCCCTGGCCACTTTTGGGTTAAGAAGACTTTTATAGACCCTGCACCATCTAATACAGCTTTTCACGCTACTGACGAAAACGGTGAAGTAATAGCTTGGCCTAAAGGGCATAGACGAGAAGGTGAGCCTTTATTTAAACGTAGGTTTATACCTGCTAATTTATTTAATAATCCGTACCTAGCAGAAGATGGTATGTACGAGGCTAATCTACTATCAATGCCAGAGCATCAACGTCGACAGTTATTGGACGGTGACTGGAGTATATCAGAAGGTTCAGCTTTTTCTGAGTTTAGTGTTAAGAAGCATGTAGTTAAACCATATGATATACCAGACAGTTGGGCTAAGTTTAGGGCTTGTGACTATGGTTATGGTTCAATGACAGCGGTGTTGTGGTTTGCTGTAGCTCCTGATGAACAGATAGTTATATACAGAGAGTTGTATGTTAATAAGACTACTGCCTCTGATTTAGCAGACATGATTATAGAGATAGAGTCTGGTGAAAGAATAAGGTATGGAGTGCTAGATAGTTCTTTGTGGCACAATCGAGGAGATACTGGGCCTAGTTTAGCAGAGCAAATGATACAAAAAGGTTGTCGTTGGAGGCCATCTGATAGATCAAAAGGCTCTCGTATAGCAGGTAAAAACGAAATACACAGAAGATTACAAGTAGACGAGTTTACAGAGCAACCCAGACTAGTATTCTTTGAGACTTGTCGTAACATAATATCAGAACTACCTTCTCTTCCTCTTGATAAGAATAATCTAGAAGACGTAGATACAAAGAGCCCCATTGATCACGGTTACGATGCTCTAAGATACGGTTTAATGACTAGACCTCGATCATCACTTTGGGATTATGACCCTGCTACACAACGATCAGGCTTTCAGATGTCTGACCCCACATTTGGCTACTAAGGAATAAAACATGGATGAGTATGAAATAGACGAACAAGTAATGGAAACAATGATGGATGATGCAGAATCTTCCTTTGTTGACGATATATCAGAAGGTGAAACAACAGATGAGCCTGTAGGTAAGGTCGTTGGTTACGTTACTGATCGTTTTAAGAGAGCTGAGACAGCTAGATACACAGATGAAGAGCGTTGGGTTAAGTCTTATCGTAATTACAGGGGAATATATGGCCCTGATGTGCAGTTCACCAGTACTGAAAAGTCTAGAATATTTGTTAAAGTAACTAAAACTAAAGTATTAGCTGCTTATGGGCAGTTAGTAGAAGTATTATTTGGTAATAACAAGTTTCCTATCTCTATAGACCCTACAACGCTACCAGAGGGTATAGCAGAAGCTATGCATTTTGAGTCCAATCCAGAGATGCAGAAAGCCAAGGCTGATAAAGCCCCTGAGATTAGCCCTGAGGACTCCAAATTACGACCAGGAGAGACTATACCAGAACTTATGGAACGATTAGGTGGTTTAGCCGATATAATGGCCCCAGTATCCGATATTATGGAGGAAGGTGAAGGTAGAACTGCTACTGAAGTTACCGTACATCCTGCGATGGTAGCTGCTAAGAAGATGGAAAAGAAGATACATGACCAATTAGAAGAATCAGGTGCATCTAAGAAGCTTAGAACAGCTGCATTTGAATGTGCTTTGTTTGGTACAGGTGTTATGAAGGGCCCTTTTGCTGTAGATAAAGAATATCCTAATTGGGATGACGAAGGTAATTATAAACCTCGTGTTAGAACAATGCCTCAGTGTGATGCTGTTTCAGTATGGAACTTCTACCCAGACCCAGACGCTAATTCAATGGATGAAGCGGAGTATGTTGTAGAACGTCACAAGATGTCTAAGTCACAACTACGTGCACTTAAGAAACGTCCATTCTTCCGTAAGAATGCAGTTGATCTTGCTATGTCTTTTGGTAAGTCTTACACTAAAGAATGGTGGGAACAGGCTATGGAGGACGATGGGCAAGAAACAACTTCAGAGCGTTATGAGGTACTTGAGTTTTGGGGTTATGTAGACTCAGAAGTATTGGAAGACCATGATGTTGATATCCCATCAGAATTAAAAGATGTAGATCAACTTAACTGTAACATCTGGATTTGCAATGGACAAGTAATACGTTTAGTTATGAATCCATTTAGCCCTCAGATAATTCCATATTATGCTGTACCATACGAAGTAAACCCTTATTCATTCTTCGGTGTTGGACTAGCTGAAAACATGGATGATACACAGTCTTTAATGAATGGTTTTATGAGAATGGCGGTAGACAATGCTGCACTATCAGGTAACTTACTAATTGAAGTTGATGAAAACAATCTAACTCCAGGTCAGAATCTAGATATCTACCCTGGAAAAGTCTTCCGTAGAAACGGAGGTGCTCCAGGTCAAGCCATCTTCGGTACTAAGTTTCCTAACGTATCTAATGAAAATATGCAAATGTTTGACAAGGCACGTCAGTTATCTGATGAATCAACTGGTCTACCTAGTTTTGCTCACGGTCAGACGGGTGTATCTGGTGTTGGACGTACAGCATCTGGTATTTCTATGCTTATGTCAGCAGCTAACGGCTCTGTTCGTACAGTAATAAAGAACGTAGATGACTACTTACTTGGCCCTCTAGGTAAAGCCTTCTTCTCATTCAACATGCAATTTGATTTTGATGAAGACATAAAGGGCGACTTAGAAGTTAAAGCACAGGGTACATCATCTCTGATGGCTAACGAAGTTCGTAGTCAAAGACTAATGCAGTTCTTACAAGTTGTACAAAATCCTGCTTTAGCACCTTTTGCTAAAATGGATTATGTTATACGTGAGATTGCTGAGTCAATGGACTTAGACGCTGATAAGGTTGCTAACAGTTTATCTGAAGCAGCAGTACAAGCAGAGATACTAAGAAAGTTCCAAGAGGCTAACCCACCAGAAGTAGACCCTAATGCAGAGGCAGCAGCAATGCAAGCAGCTATGGGTGCTAGCGGCGGAGCCCCTGATGCAGGTGCAATAAATGTAGGTGGTGCTCCAGTGCCAGGAGAACAAGGTTTTTCAGGAAACACTGGTCAAACACCAATTTAATTAAGGTACTTAAATGATTCTCAAACAATTAGTAAATGATAAAACACTGTACGATGCTTTTGTAGAAGAGTTGGATATACGGATTAACTTCGCATATAAACAGTTAGAACAAAGGAATGAACCCTTGGAACTACACCGACTACAAGGTGAAATAAAAGCATTGCGTAGCTTGAAACAATTACGTGATAAAATCAACGGAGAGAGAACGGAGACATTTTAACAATGATGGATAAGAACAATAAGCTCTACGAAGAAGGTGGTTTAGCTACTGACGGTGTAGATGTAGACCCAGTGTCAGGTAATGATGTTCCTCCTGGTTCTAACGCAGAAGATGTAAGGGATGATATCCCTGCACAACTATCGTCTGGTGAGTACGTTGTACCTGCTGACGTAGTTAAATACTTTGGTGTAGCTCACTTTGAAAAACTAAGAGCTAAAGCTAAAGAAGGATTAGAGAGCATGGAAGAGGAAGGTCGTATGGGTGGTGAACCTATAGAAGAAACTCCTCAAGGTGTGTCAGATGAAGATTTAATGAACCTAGATGGTTATGCAACAGGTGGGATGGCAATGAAAGACTCAGACGTAAATAACATTATAGATAGAGTGAAGGCAGCTGCTAAGTCTGACCCTTCAGTATCTAATCTATTAAAAGCAAAAGGTATCTACATGCAAGACGATAATGTAGGGCCAAAAGTATCGGGACAAGCAGGGCCTCGTAAATATAATGAAGGTGGCACTACTGATTTAAACGCAACAGGTACAACAGGTAACTTTAATCCTTATACATACACTCCAGGGTTTTCTGTTGAGTCAGGAACCACAGGTACAGCCCCTACAGTCGTTGGTGCTCCTGCAGTTCCTGAAGTTCCTACAACTGCAGTGAGTTCAACACCTGCGCCTGTACAGTGCCCAAGTGGTTACACACTAGACCCAGTTACTAACTCTTGTGTACCTATTACAGGTAAGAGTGACAGTAAACCACCACAAGTAGACCCAGAAGCTTGGATGAAAAAGTATGACTACACAGACCCTGCTGTACTTATGGAACAGTCACTAGATACACTCAACATGGGTGAGACAGAAGAAGAGCAAGGTTTCTTAGAAAAAGCTGCAGGTGTAGTATCTGGATTCTTTGACAATGGTATCTTTGGTAAAATATTTAAAACACAGAAACATGCTGAAGTATTAGCTAATGCGTCTGTACTAGAATCACATGGTTATACAGACGAAGCTGCTAAATTACGTGAAGCTGCAGGTGGTTATGCTGAGTCTAACAAGTTAAAGTTAGGTGGGTTCTTTGACTCAACTACAACTTTAACTAAAATGGCAATGGGTGCTTATGGTATGACTGAAATGATGAAGGGTGGAGGAGACCGTATGGCGACTAACACTAAAACTAAAAAAGCTGATGAGTCGCCTGACACAAACACTCGTTTTCTCAAGTCATCTGGTAAGGAATACCGAGATGCAGGTTTAGCTCTAGCTCGTAAAATAAAGGACTACAGCCCTAGTACCCAAGCTGCTCTTCAGTCTAAAATAGATAGCGGTGATGCTAGAGGAACATCTTGGAAGGGCGGTTCTGTAGTTACTAATCAATCTAAACCAGGAATAACTTCTAAGAACACATCCGGCCCTGCAGGTCAAGGTATGCCTTCATCTTCTGCACCTAAGTCTGTAGCTCAGCGTAAGGAATCAGCAGCCAAAAAGTACGGTGGTTTAGCTACTGGAGGTAGAGCTACTGGTGGGTTAGTAGATAAAAAGACTAAACTAAATAAAAAAGGTTTAGCTTCTAAACCAACTAAAAAATAACAACACTAAAGGTAGGGGCGAGCAGCCCTTATCAACTCCTAAATAACTAAGGCCACTCAGCTACGGCTGACCCCAACATAAACAAAAGGATGTATAATATGGCTCAAGAAATGGTAAAAAAAGTAGACACCAACAAGGCAATGATGTCAAGAGGTACTAACTACGCACTTAAACAGTCTCGTATGAACAAAGACGAGGAAGAATTGGAAGCTTTGTTAGCAGAGCATAAAGGTCAAGAAGTAGAAATAGAAGCAGAAGAAGAGTCTTCTGAAGAAGTGACAGAAACACCAGTAGAAAAACCAGTAGAGTCAGAAGAAGAAGAAGAGTCTGATGAGAACTTAAGTAGAGAAGAGAAGTCCTTCAAGAAGCGTTATGGTGATCTCCGTCGACATATGGCTGACAAAGAGAAGGAATGGAAAGAGCAGATGGAATTACAAACATCAGCTCCCCTCAGAGCTCCTAGTTCAGATGAAGACATTGAAGCATGGGCAGAGAAGTACCCAGACGTAGCAGCTATAGTAGAAACTATTGCATCTAAGAAAGCAGATGAGAAGTTTGCTGTAGCAGAAGAAAGACTACGTGAGTACGATGAAGCAGCTTATGAAGTAGAAAGAACTAAAGCAGAAACAACTATTCGTAAATCACATTCAGACTTTGACGAGTTAAGAGACTCAGATAAGTTTCACGATTGGGTAGAAGACCAACCTAAATGGGTACGTGATGCCTTATATGAGAACTCAGATGATGCAGCTAGTGTTGTAAGAGTTATTGACTTGTATAAAGTAGACAACAACATGACCCCTTCAGCTAAAAAGAAAGCCAACAAAGATGCAGCTAAGACTGTAACTAAACGTGGTACACCTGCTGTAGATAGTGATGGTGCTAACCAAATGATTAAAGAATCTCAGGTATCTAAAATGACTGATAAACAGTTTGAGGATAACTACGATAAAATACAAGCAGCTATGGCCTCTGGTAAGTTCGTCTATGACGTAACAGGCAAAGCTCGTTAATACCTACATACTTAATTAAGTGCTTGACAGACAAGTACAAGTATGGTATAACTGTTGATGTCCTGCTAGACCTATATGTAAGGTTAGTCAGGGCATCTTCATAGGCTCATATTGAGTCATAGAACACTAATAAATCTTTAAGAATTACCTGACAATAAAGGCCCGATTAGTAAGACTGGCAAGTTGACCTAAGAGCACCCTTGAAAACTCAGCCCCTTATCCAGATTGTTTTAGGTTCATTTAACCGAGATACATTTAAGTATCTTATTTATTAAGCCAATCATCATAAAGGATATTAATCATGGCTTTTGCATCAGCATCAGGTTACACAAACCTACCGAATGGTAACTTTTCTTCAGTTATCTATTCCAAGAAAGTACAACTTGCTTTCCGTAAGTCCACAGTTTGTGGCGACATTACTAACTCTGACTATTTCGGTGAAATAGCTTCTCAAGGTGATACAGTTAAAATTATCAAAGAACCTGAGGTAAGCGTTTCAGCGTACAAGCGTGGCACAACTATTGCTGCACAAGATTTAGCAGATACAGACTTCTCATTAGTTGTAGATAAAGCAAACTACTTTGCATTTAAAATCGACGATATCGAAGAAGCACACTCTCACGTTAATTTCATGGACATGGCTACAAACCGTGCGGCTTTCCGCTTGGCTGATCAGCATGACCAAGAAGTATTGGGTTACTTAAGTGGTTACAAGCAAGCTGCTTTACATGCTAACGCAGCTGCAGTTAACGACCAAGTGAATGGTACTAAAGCTGACTCAGCAGCTGGTTCAGACGAACTACTTGCAGGTAACAAGTTGAAAAAGGGTGACTTCGGTAACATTACTACAACTTCAGCAGGTGATCATGCGATTCCAGTTGCAGCTCGTTTACCAGGAGCAACTGCTCTACCAACAGCCTATGTATCACCAGCAATGTTGATTTCACGT
>VMHT01094248.1_pt1 | contig 14563 bp, 17 predicted proteins | sample 4693611 | NCBI WGS metagenome assembly VMHT01 (sample SAMN12280063, study PRJNA550983) | marine metagenome | isolation source: seawater sampled from same location over 5 years 0.02-0.2 micron viral filtrate | place: USA: collected off the coast of southern California halfway between the port... ... | reverse complement strand
ACCCTGGGTACCAGACCCGTTATGCGCAGCATGAGCAGCTACAGCTCCAGACATTTGTATTTAAATTAATGTAAAGAAAATAATTTTAAATTTAATACGTACTTAAAATTATTTAATTTAATTAAAATGACATATAAATAATTTAAGCAGAAAATGAAGTAGAACCGCCTACAGTTGTCTGGACTTGAGTGCCACAGCAGGTTACATTAAGAAGAGTTGTATTTACTCCTCCTGCAAAATTAGTAACGACAAGACTATTAAGTGTAAGTATTAATTTTTTATTATTTAGTCTAGCGAATGGTACACCGGCTGTACTAAATGCAGAACCAGCTAATTTAATAATGTATATATTCTTATTGTCTATACTTGTAAGTCCAAATTGTTCGATTCTATTTGTAGTAAGACACGACACAGGAATATTACCTGTTCTATCATTACCCAACACTAACTCAGCGTTTTTAAGCCAGCCTTTAAATACTCCAATTTTAGTTGCACCCACGTCGTCCGAATCTGCTACCGGTGTCCAAGATGATCCTGATTCAATCACATTTTTATCAGCATTAGACATTCCACTGTTGACCGTTGTTAAAGAACCAAAAACTCCTCTTTCCAAACTTAATAAGATATGAGATACATTTATATTAATATTTGATAAATCAACTACAATTGTTTTGTCTTCTTGTCCACCAGAAGCAGATAAATCTTTTAGTTGTCTAATACCTTGGGAAGCTTTTACAGTTCTATTTACAATATTATTTTGTAGAAAATTCTTCTCAACATTAGTTATATGATGTGTAAATACACAAATACCGGTAGAAAATGCTGTTACGTCTGTTGTTGAAGCAAGAGCAATTAAATTATGAACTGCACCGCCGGCTTGCAGCACACTAGGAACTTGATTATAAGTAACTTTCATAATAAGACCATTAGTTATAGCGCCCGCTTGCAAAAAACATCCTCTTAAATCAGAATTTCTTCCAGTAAAAGGAATAGATACCGAAAAATCAAAAAAAGTACCACTCGCATTAAAAACGCCTCCCGATGATAGGCCAGTCTGATCTTTATGCTCTACTTTAAGAGAATTACCATTTTCTGTTAGATTTCTTGCATAGATATCACCGGGGAAAATAGTTTGAAATGTTAAGTTACCTATTTTCATATCTATCTTATTTATCAGATCTAATAGTAAAGTAGATGATATTTGAGTATTGCCGCCTAACGCTGAGCATTTAAATCTCATTTGCAATATTATTTCACTGACAGCATCTACATCACTCGGTAAGTGATAAGTTTCTGATGATGTGGTTGAATCCGGTAAGGCAGTTAATGTTCCTGCAATAAAACTCATACCAGAGCCATTGATGTATTCAGTTTTGCACTTAGTTAGAAACTCAGATTCAATAAGTTTTGTATCGTCAGCATCATTTGCGCGACAAACCGATTGGGATCCAGTTGAATTAAAAGTTTTAATAGCTACGCTATCTATACCCATTTTATTTACTTTTAAATATACATTTTATTTTATTTATAAATTTAAAACTAAATTTGTTTCGTTTAAAAAAATACATTTAAATAATTACAACTAGTAAATGTCACAATTTGAGTGCTCAATGAAGGATCTAAATGGCAAAAACGTTGAATATAAAACTGCACGAAAAGAACAAAATGAAAGTGCTAATGTAAATGCTAATGTAAATGCTAATTCTAATGTAAATGCTAATGTAAATGCTAATGTAAATGAAAATGCCAATGAAAATTTAAACAGTGAGGAAACTATTGTACCGAAGAATGAAACTATTGACGTAAATACTTCACTCTTAGATAAAATAAAAGAAGAAAAGAACATTAAAACTATTTTATTAATAATTATTGCATATATAATCACAAGTTCAAGTCAATTTAATGACATTTTAGTAAATTCTTTTCCTTATCTAATTGAGAATGGATCTACAAATTTGCTAGGTAAAGTAGTAATTGCCGTATTAATAGGTTTATCTGTAGTTTTATTTACTTCTTTTTTCCAGGACCACTAAAAGCATCTTTTCCTGTTATATTGTTTTCTAATTTTTCTAAAAAACTAGGCACGCTAAAATTTTGGGGTTTTTTAATTTTATCAGTGTCTTTAGTTTTTGGTTTTTTCCACCCTAGAACACTTTCAAGTGTTGTTGTAATCGGAACACATGTGCTCTGAAATTCTCTACAAGGTCCATGAATGTACGTGCTTTCAGACATACATTTCTGACACAATCCAGATGGTGTCAATTTAAAATATATATGATTGCTAGTGTGATAATCTTGTTTATTATTACACCATTTTGATCTTGAATTAATTAAATACATAGGTTTATCTTTTGATTTAGAAATTGAACGTATGTCCTCTACTCTGTATCCATTAGCATGAAGTCTAAAATATTTTTCAATTGCGGCATACTCATGTGAAGATTTTGCAATTGAAATTAAATTACTTGATGTATTTTCAGAAATTTCTTCGGTTTCTGTATATTCAGTTAAATTATGAATTTCTGTTATACAATTTTCGTTACTGCGAATACTTGTATCTTTTACTAATTTAAGAGTGTCTGAATTATAAATTTCAAATAACGATTCGTCTTTCTTATTTCCTGTGTATACATCTTTAAAAATGTATATCCTGTTCTCAAAGTGTTCCTTACCGTCTGATATAACACATTTGTCGGATCCTACCAAACGTAGACCATTCATTTCATAAACACATTTATCTATTATTTTTTCCCATGTGTCATAATATTTATCATTTTTACCAAAAACATTAGTTAAATTAACTATTAAATTTTTACGAATACGTTTAGCAGTTTCTTTATCTACGATTAATTCGGGCCAATGTAAATGAAACCCCTGTTTGAGATAAGATATTTCATTCTTTATAATTTTTTTAACTTTATCTGCTCCTGTTATTATACAAAGTAAATCAGAAATTTTGTATAAATTCATTAGTGTATTTTGAATAATATTTACATATTCGTCCAAGTTTATGATCTCCTCTGATAATACATCAAAATCTATGAAAAACTTAAAAAAGTCAGTTTTTCTTTCAACTATACAATTTTTATATTTAATGTATTTACTATACATAATCTGAAATTCATCATGATGATTAGACAAATTTAGTTTTCCACCATTAAGCATAAAATGGGTTACTGTCTCTTTAGTAGAATCAGAAACAACTGTTTTGGTATTCCAAAACCATACATTTAATGGATTATTTTTATCAATATTCATACATATATATATGTATAATTTATTTCTCTAAATTTACTAAGCCTTGAATTTAATAGTAATTGCACACTTATTTGTATATATACCTTTAACTGCACTCGGAGATAAAACAGTTCGCTTTCCTTTCTTTTTATAACTCATAGTATTTATCATATCAGAATCAATGAGTTTTATATTATTCAAGGCATAATCTAATATTTTATTATCTATAAACCATCTGAAAAAGTTTAATTGCCCTACTGTAGTTACTATTTCATTCTCAGATATATCATCTAGTGTATTATTAGGATATTCTCTCCACTTAAAAGTCTGTGTATTAATAATAAGACGTTTTTGTCTACAAAATGGATCAAAAAATTTCTTTGAATAAGCCTTAAGTTGATTTTTATAGTCGAGGTATATATTAAAATAAATTGTCTCATTTGAACTAATAAGTGGATAAATTATATTGTATTTTTTAGAATAGTTTGTCACAAGCCAATCTAATAGTCTTAGACTGAGTGGAGTATTTTGATATATAATGTCTTTAAAAAGAGTAATTTTTGTCTTATAGTAATTAAGTAAAAAATTCACAAGAGTTTCTTCTTTTGTTGTAAAAGACATAATAATATTTAAATGTTTAAAGTCTTTAAATAAATTTAAAGGCAATATACAATTTTATATTAAATTGATGTTAGAAGAAATTATAGATGAAAAATTCAAAAAACAAATTGTATTTTTACTTAATAATAACTGGACTGGAAAATCTGACATGTATTTTCCTCTTCAGAATTCTATAAATATAGAGAAACAATACATTTATAAACTCAAGAATTTTAATTATGTTTTTTATAAGAAAAATACTCAAGAAACTAAAAGAACTGCTTTATTTTTATTCTTGGATAAGAATGGTAAGAACACAGCTGTAATAATTCTTAAAGATTTTATAATCTATAAAGTTGAAATTTTATGTTCTGAAGAATACTATCAAGGTTCTATTTTTGATGTTTCTTATAATGAAGAATCTATTTGTATTTATGATACATTTTTAATTTGTGGACAAAAAATTAATAAGTATACATTCTCAGATAGAATATCCGAAGCTGATACATTTATACATAATACATCAGGGTGTAATATTGAATTAAATATAGTAGAGTATTTTGATGACATAAATTATTGTAAAGATATAACAGAAAATGAAGAAATTTTTATGATACCAAATAATTTGCCTATAATAACAGGTATTAATTACTCTTGTTTTAAGTGGAAACCATGTAACTTAATAACATTTAGTCTAAAAGTCAAAGAAGAAAATGAAGACATTTTATTGTATAGTTGTATATTTAAAAATGATGCATTGTTTGCAAAAATACACTACTCAGATCCCGAGGGAGAAAAATACATAAAATCCATTAAAAATTTAGAAGATTACAAAGATAATTGTATAGTAGACATTAATATATCTGATGGAACTGCAAGGAAAATGATAGATATACTTAAAGTAAATACATCCAAGACTATTCCAACTACAATTAGATCTATTGAAAAAATACTTTTAGTTAAACAAGAAAATTTAACGATTGAAGATATGACTAATATGTAAGACAATTAAGACAATTTAAAACAATAAGAATTTATGAAATTGCATAAAATTTTATTGTTTTACTTTTATATTTTTACTGGTTTATTAGACCAGTGATTTAATAGAAGTAGTCACCGAACTTCATACGCTTCTTGCTCTTCTTACCCTTCTTCTTCTTTGGGTGAAGCTTACGGTAGAGCTTGCGACGACGGATAGAAGCCTTGTCCATCTTAAGCTTGCGCTTGCGATGCTTCTTTATTGCCTTGCGCTTGCGCTTGGGCGAGAGAGCGTGGCCTCTACGCTTGAGAACCTTCGCGTCAATGTAGTTGCGGCCCGACTTAGTGCGGTAGTAAAGACCACCGTTTTTGCCACGGTAAAGCTTGCGCTTGCGACCCTTAACGCGGACAAACGCGCGCGACTTGGGAAGCGACTTAACGTAGTGGCCACGCTTTGGTCTGCGACCAGGCGACTTCTTGGTGCGCTTGCGGCGCTTGCCAAAGAAAAGTTCTAGAGCGTTCATATTTTATTTTAATATAGACAAAAGAAAAAAAAATAAATTTAATTTAAATTAATTTAGAATTTTTATAAATTTTGAAATTACATTTTCTTTAAAATTATGCTTTTCTAGAAAATCCAGAAGTATTTTTTTGTCAGTTGAAGTCTTTAAAAAAGGCTCTGGAAGTTCATAGTCAAATTCTTTAAATATTTTCCTTGCAATTGTGTAGTTAAAATTAGGATAATCTTTTGAAAGAGTTTTCAAAATTTCTTCAATATTTCCATATTTTTTAATAAGATTGTAAGATGTAATAGGACCAATCTGAGGAATTGGCTCTGTATAATCACAACCAGATAGAATACAAAAGTCTACAAATGAATCATAAGACATTCCAAAATTATCAAGTATAATATTAGTATTTATTTCTATAATATTTTTATTTATAGAGGTTTTTAGAATTATAGGACATCCAAATGTACTTGCATCTGTATCATCTGTTACAGTATAATCTACTAATCCATTCTTTTGAAGAAAAGCACAGTATTTTTCTGCATCTTCGGGTGCTGTGCAGTAAGGAATACCAGCTTTTTCTAAAAGTTCTTTGCTGTCATCGATATGAGATTTTTTAATAACAATTAGCTGAGACAATAGTTTTTCTATTTCTTCAGTTTTAGCTTTTTCTTCTTCTTCTGTTTCAGGATTAGAAGCTCTTAATTCTTCAAGTCGAACATACAACTTTTCCTTATTAGCCTGTCTTTTTACTAAAGTTACTTTTTTAGCATCAGGCGGAACTCCGTCAAAAACGAATATAGGAAGTATTCCATTCATAAGATAAAATTTTATTCTGTTTGCAATACCAATAAGATGAGAGTTTTCTACACGTGATGCATATTTAAATTTATACAATAAAATACTACAATCAATAGCTACTTTACTATTTTTATACTTTGAAATGTCAAAATTACCAATAGCATTTTCTGCATACTTTTTAATAATGGTGTTTAATCCGCGGATACCCATTTCTTATTTATATATGTATTATGTTTTTAAGTAATATCTTTTTTTGTAAAATATTAACTTAATATTATATTTTAATCTCTAAACGCATACCCTGTAAGAACAGGTTCTTCTTCGTTACTATGAGTATCTTCAGAAGTTAAATCTAATGTTCTTTTCTGTTTTGGAAATTTAGGATGGGTTTTAATGTCATTACTACGATAATACTCGACATCTTTCCAAAAACTTTCTAATACCGGTATATTTTTATCTAACCATCTTTTATCTCGGAATACTCTTACTATATTCATAGTATTCGGAGGAAGATATTCTATAAAGTCTGCAACCTTCAGATCACATATAAAAAGATTCAATTGAACTTGTGGAAGATAATACTCTGGAATTTTACCAAATTTAATTTTACGCCTATAAGGACATTTAACTTCTAAAAGCACCGGTTCTGCGCGGTCGTTGTCTTTTTCTATAGCTATACCATCAGGAGAACCTGCCATCCAATAAAAATCATTATTATTGTACACATCTTCATGAGATATCAATCCAAAATTATAATTAGTTTGTCCTGTTAGATGACAATATTTATCTATTGCTTCATCTTCATATTTTTGACCATGACGAGTTGCTATATTTCCTACAAATGGTTTAGGATCGTATCCGCATTTTTTAAATAACACTTCATGAGGTTTTTGATGCGGATTTATACCTAAAACAGTCCCTGCATCAGAACTTGTTAATTTATTTTCGCGCTGTTTAAACCACATATCAGACCTTTGTTCGTATTGAGGTATTTCAAGGAGTTTTTTAATTTTATACATTTTACATTTTACATTTTAATATATAAACTAACTTTATATTAATATATTGATGGAATGTCCAATATGTTTTAACTTAATTGAAAATAGTTGTGTAGGATCTTGTATGCATCATTTTTGTTATACCTGTTTAATAAAGTGGTTAGAACGTGCAGACTCGTGCCCCACATGCAAAAAACCTATATTTGAAATTAAATTTGATAAAGAATTTGATTCTATTAATAACCCAGATACTCCTGTTTTTTTACTGGAGGTAACTAAAAAAATAACTATGACATTCAAAGAAAAAGATCATCCTGGTATAGTAATTTCTACTAATAAAAATGGTCCTGGCATTAAAATAGTTAATTTAAATAAAAAAGATCTTTGCTATAGAAGCGGCCTTAGAGTAGGCGATATAATAATTTTTCTAAATTCTATACCATGTTATAGTCATCACCAATCAATTGAAATAATTAAACATGCAAATGTTCATAAAAAAGAATTAATATGCGAACTATTAATAATAAAAAAATAAATACTAAAATTAAATGGACAATCCTGACATTTTATTATTAATAATTAAAAATAGAAGTTTAGATGATAATATTAATTCCTGTTATGTTAATAAATTATTTTATAATGTAATCAAATCTGTTATTCCAGAACAATTCAGTAAATTTTATTACTTTAAAAAATTTAAAAATAGAACAATCTTTCCAAAAAAAAGAAAACCTCGTGGAACTTATTATACACTTAAGAATATGTACATTAATAAAGAAGATCAACCTATATTATTTTTTTAACTTTTTAACTGTAACAGTTGGTGTATTTTTCTTCTTTAATTTTTTTTCATCATATTCTTCGACTGTTTTAGCTTTCTTTTCATCATAATTCTTCTCACAGTATTTCCAAAGCTCTTTTGACCCTACTCTAAATTTCCTATTTGGTTTAGCTCTATACCAAAATACACAATCTTGAATATTATTACTTTTTGATGTATTATCAAGGACTAAACAATCGTAACCTTCGGTGCAACTATTTAGTACATCCTGAAATACACTGAAGTGTGGGAAAATTCCAAAGAAATTTTTGTATAACTTTTCTTGATTCTGAATTATATTTTCACGTAGAATGAATACATAGTCTATATTCGCACGTAAATCAGGTGGTAAATCCATACAGTATTGCATAGTTAACATAAAAGTAATTCTCCAATGTCTACCATTCATAAAGATTCCTCTAATATTAGTGTCTCTTACCATACGTTTATCATACATACAATCATCTAAAAGTACAAAAACATCGCCATCATTATTTTTTCTATCTCCATTTATTACTTTTTTTTGCCTTGTAATTACTTGCTGTATAATTTCGGGCTTATATTCAGAGTGAATAAGAATGTCTGGTATAAAACTTGAATAATATGCATTACCATCTTCTGTAGCAGAGATGGCAACACCGGCATTTATCTTTCTCATATAATAAAGAATGTCGGAAACAAGTGTACTTTTACCGGTGCCTCTCTTTCCAATAAAAACACACGTAGCAGGACCTGATCCAGTTGTACGTCTTTCTTCTATTTTTTTTGGATTAAATTTTGATAGACTAATAGACATATTATAAAATAATAAATTTATTTTAAATATTGAATTAGTCCCAATAATTACCTGTTAATAATACATCCGGTTCTATTGTGACATAAGAATAAATAAGGCTTGTTATTACTCCAATTACTATAGACAGTAATAAATTAAAATTATGTTTTTCTTTTTTATTAGTTTCTATGTAATTAATTATCATAAAAGATGAAAGTGCAACTAATGATATTATTACAAATTGCGTAAGATCAAATGTATAAAAATCTAAAAATGTCATTTATTATAAATGTATATAATTAAATTATTCAATTACAAACTTAAAAAAATAATAAATACATTTATTATAAATGGGAGTTACAGTTAAAAGTCTTGAAAATTATTTTTCTATTAATAGTATAAACTTCGGAGAAAAGATAGTGTTTTTTAAATTTGGCGCAGACTGGTGTATTCCATGCATGGAACTCGAAGAAATACTAGAATGTATACCGAATAGTATTATGTATAACATTTCTGTTGATAATGATGCATTTGAGTCTTTTTTTATTGAAAACGGAATTTATACAGTTCCTGTTACAATTATAAAATACAAAAACGCGACGCACACATTTCAAGGAGTTAAAACTAAGGATGCTATAAACGAAATTATAAAGAAAATGAAGGAGCAAAATCCATAAATTTCCTGCTGAAATTTTGCAAAAAAATAATTGGTTTAAAAAATTAGTATATTTTTAAAGCAGTTATAATGGCAGAATCTTATAAAAAATTTACACAAATAGAACATGTTTTAGCGAGACCAGGTATGTACATTGGTGATACAAAATGCACAACTGCAGAGGCATGGACAATCGACGACGAAAACAAGGCAGTATTTAAAAACTGTAAGTGGAATCCTGGCATTTATAAAATTTTTGATGAAATACTTGTAAACGCAGCCGATGAAGTTCAAAGGAATAAATCTGTTAAATGCATCAAAGTTAAGATAAATTTTGATGAGATATCGGTATTTAATGACTCTGGTATTCCTATTTCAATTCATCCAGAGTATAAAATTTATATCCCTGAACTAATTTTTGCAAATCTTCTTACATCTAGTAATTATGATGATTCTCAAAAGAGAACTACTGGAGGTCTCAATGGTCTTGGTGCTAAACTCACTGCTATTTTCTCTGATTACTTTATCATTGAGACTGCAAAAGATGGTAAAAAGTATACTCAAACAATTGAGAAGAATCTTAGCAAAATTAATAAGCCTAAAATTGGTACATCAAAAAGCGAATACACTAAAATTACATTTAAGCCAGACTTTGAAAAGTTTGGAACAACTGGAATCTGTGACGATACACTTGAAATACTAAAGAAACGTGTTTTTGACATCTGTGCTATCACATCTAAAGATGTAAGCGTCTATTTTAATGACAAAAAACTTAATATTAAAGACTTTTCTGACTACATCTCGACATACATCGGTCCAAAGAAAACATTTCCTAGAATCATTCAAGAAACTGAAAGATGGCAGGTTGGTATTGCACCATCTGAATCTGGGTTTCAGTGTATATCATTTGTAAATGGAATTAGCACAACAGATGGCGGATCTCATGTAGATCATGTCATTAACCCAATAATTAAAAAGGTGACAGAAATTATTCAAGAAAAGCACAAATCTATTACTATCAAACAGCAATACATCAAAGATAATCTTTTTGTATTCATCAATTGTCTTATTGAAAATGCAACTTATTCATCACAAACAAAAGAAAAGAATATTACTAAGATTTCAGACTTTGGCAGTAGATTTAATCCATCCAATGATTTTATTCAGCAAATTACTAAAATGGGCATTCTTGAAAATATTCTTCTTGTAGCAAATGCAAAAGAGAAGAAGTCTCTTCAAAAGACAGATGGTAAGAAAACTAATCGTGTTATAATTCCAAAGCTTGATGATGCAAATAAAGCTGGAACTAAAGAGTCTAAATCTTGCACTATTATATTTACAGAGGGAGATTCAGCAAAAGCTACTGCTATTTCTGGACTTTCTGTTGTAGGCCGTGATACATATGGAGTTTTTCCACTTCGTGGTAAGCTTCTCAATACAAGAACAGCTACTTATGCACAGCTTTCAAAGAACGAAGAAATTAATAATATTAAACAGATCCTTGGTCTTCAAAGCGGAAAGAAATACACCTCTGTATCTGACCTAAGATATGGAAAAATACTTGTGATGACAGATGCAGACACAGATGGATTTCATATCAAGAGTCTTATCGTAAATTTTATTGGCAATGGATGGCCAGAGCTTCTCAAGACAGACTTTATTTCATCTCTTGTAACACCTGTTATTAAGCTTACTAAAAAGTCTCAGATTATTCCATTTTATAATGTTGATGATTATAAAAAATACAAAGAAAATAATGGTATTTCAGGGTTCAAAGTTAAATATTATAAGGGACTTGGCACTAGCACTTCTAGTGAAGCAAAAGAATACTTCAAAGATATGAAAACATTAAATTATAAAAATGAGTCAAAAGAGGACACTGATTATCTACATTTAGCTTTTACAAAAACAGAAGCAGATGCAAGAAAGAAATGGATTCTTGATAATATCAAAAGTCCTGAAACACTTGATTACAATAATAAAAAGGTAAATATCAAAGATTTAATTAATAAAGAACTTGTGTTGTTTTCTATAGCAGACAATGTAAGATCTATTCCAAGTCTTATTGATGGTCTTAAACCTTCGCAGCGTAAGATTATATTTGCATGCATTAAAAGAAATCTGTATTCCGAGATTAAAGTATCACAATTAGCCGGCTATGTTTCTGAGGTCTCTAGTTATCATCATGGCGAAGCAAGCCTACAAGATACTATTATAAATCTAGCACAAACATTTACAGGATCCAATAATATGAATCTTCTTGAACCAGCTGGACAATTTGGTACAAGATTACTCGGAGGAAAAGATGCATCAAGTCCGAGGTACATCTTCACGCATCTTTCAAAACATTTCAAAGAACTATTTAATACAGACGATTTTGATATACTAGATTATTTAGATGATGACGGACAATCTATTGAACCAAAGTTTTATGTCCCAACATTACCAATTGTATTAATCAATGGCGCGTGTGGTATTGGAACTGGCTTTTCAACTGATATTCCCTGTTTTAATCCAGATGACATCAAAGAACGCCTTCTGAGGCTTGTGGGTAATGAAGATGCAGACATCCAAGAGATGACACCATGGTATAGAGGATTTGAAGGAACTATCAAAAAAGTAGAAGACAACAAATGGACTTCTCATGGAATATACACAATCAAAGCAAATGTTATTACAGTAACAGAACTACCAGTAGGAACATGGACGGAGGACTATAAGTCATTTCTTGATAAACTTGAAACTGAAAATACAATCTATAGTTATAAAAATATGTCTACTGAAACAACAGTTCACTTTGAGATTAAAATGCCACTAGAAACAGTTTACGAATGGAATGATAATCGTGAAATTGAGAAGAAACTAAAACTGATAAGTCATATATCTGCAAAGAATATGTACGTATTTAATGAAAAAAATGAAATAGTTAAAATGGAATCACCTGAAGAAATAATTTATCATTTCTGGAGAGTTAGAAATGATTATTACATCAAAAGACGGGAAAAACTAGTCAAAAAGATTTCTAGCGAATTAGATGTAATTACTGCAAAGATTAACTTTGTAAATGAAGTAATCGATGAAAAGATCAAGGTGTTTCGTCAAAAGTTAGACTACATTAATAAACAACTTGAAGAAAAACAATACATTAAAATTGACAACAGTTATACATTTCTTACAGATATGAAAATACATACATTTAGCGAAGACACTATTGAAAAGCTAATCAAAAAACAAAAAGAACTTCAGGAAATGTTTTCAAAGATATCTAATTATACATTGAAAGATTTCTGGATGGATGACATCCAATGAATGAATGAATAAGTGTAATGTAATGTAATGTCTCCTAGGAGACACTAAATTCGTTTTAATTTAAAATAAAATTAAAATATTTATATTAGATAAATTAAAAATGAAGTTACCATTAGCGATAGTATTAGCTATCTTTATGTGGATAGTTTTCTCAAGTCTTAATGAATTAACATTGGCTAACGATGATTGTTGTAAATCAAATTCGTGTGGTAAATCTATATTTACTAAAATCTTATACTTTTCTGCCTTAGCGGTTGCTATAATACTAACACTTGGAATTGGTTTTGAGGTTTATGATAAATCTACAAATGCTACTACTCTACCACTTGGTATTCCGATATTTGACATCTTAGGTGCTATCTAATCTTTAATTTCTAAAAGAATTGGGGCATGGTCACTAGCGAGAGGGATACCTTGATTATTTTCTCCTATAACTTTAAGGCATTTACTGGAACAATGATTAGTTTTTTGATTAACAAAAAAGTAATCAAGTCTCCATCCTTTATTTCTATTTCTGCATACAGACATTCCATTTTCTTTGCGCTGACGAGGATCCCACCACGTGTAAATAATGTCACACTTAATGGGGTCTACAAAATTTATATCTTTGAGATTTGTCCAAAAGTCAATTTCATGTGGATATAGACCAGGGGATTGTGCATATTTAAAACTAGGTAAAAAATGAGTATCAACAGCTATATTCATGTCTCCGCAAAAAATCGTAAATTTATCATTAGATGTATTCAAATAATTTAACATAGCGTCAATGAAAAGTTGCTTTTTATCAAGATTTGTTCCGCTATTAGGAGCATAAACATTAATAATCTTGAAGTTTTCAAACTCCATAGATATAATTCGACCCTCATTGTCTTCATAGTCCTTAATTTCTGTATGTGTTGCAATTGGTTGCATATACATTTTATAAAATATAGCAGTGCCAGAATACCTATTTGAGCTTCTAGCTCCGTCGGCTAATGATTCATTAAAGAATGAATGATATCCTGGAATTTTAATGTGTTTTTCTCCAAATTCTTTGTTACATCTTGTTTCTTGAAAACAGATAATATCTGGATCATATTTAAGTATATCTTGAATAGGACTGTCTTCACTAATTATAATGTCCCTGTCTTTTTTTAATTTTGATCCAATTGAGTCATTAAAAATTCTTGACCTAATTCCGTTGACATTCCAGCTAATAATCTTCATTTATTAGTTGAAATATCATTTAAAATTTACTTAGTTATAATATTTTTTTGCAAAATGGGAATATTTACATTTTATTAATTTATTAATTTATTACTCTTAAAAAAAATATCAACCTGTTCTTGTTCTTGTGTAAATTTAAGAGGTCTTTGTTCTGGAGGATTCCATAATTTAGTTATAAGATTATATGCATTTTCCCATTTTTCGGATCCTTCTGTAAGTATACATACACAATGACAATGTCTAATTATTATATCATTAAGATCCGTTATCATTTTAATTAGTTTAATATAAGCTTGTAGAGGAAGTTCGTTTTCTTTTTTACAGATTCCAAGATTTATAAAAAGATAATAAACTAATTTTTCATTTTGAATGTATATCCACGTATTCTTAAAATACTCCAAAAATTCTTGAAATCCATCTTCGTTGTATTCTACATCTGCTGTTATATTTACAGTAAATAAATTTGATTCGTTATTTAGTGTAATATTAAACGCCTCGCGAGACAATATTATAACTTCAGTCATTTATTTAAATGTATGAATTTAATTTTTATATTATTCCCGCAAATATTACGTTTTTATACCAATATTAAGATATTTTCAAAATGTATAATTGTAAATGACGATAACTGACACGCTAACTGATGACATTTGGAGTGAAATTTCTATGATGCTT
>VMHT01145128.1_pt1 | contig 14568 bp, 16 predicted proteins | sample 4693611 | NCBI WGS metagenome assembly VMHT01 (sample SAMN12280063, study PRJNA550983) | marine metagenome | isolation source: seawater sampled from same location over 5 years 0.02-0.2 micron viral filtrate | place: USA: collected off the coast of southern California halfway between the port... ... | reverse complement strand
GTTCCATACTATGTTTACATGTATTGGCAATTTCTTGCAACTGATTAACATTAGAAGTGATTCTCGCGCGGCAAAGGGGGCAGCGTCTATTCCGACTTTGCACTAATTTTATAATGCACAGAATGTGAAAAACGTGGCCGCATGGCAGTTCGATGACGTCGGTGGCTGTGAGGCTTTCAAAACAAATCGCGCAAGGCATAACATTGGACACATGCTGAAACTCCTCAAACAAAACATACTATTTTTTTTTTAAATCAGAATGTATTTTATGCTCCGTTTCATTTTCCATTTCCTCTTCGTCCGGAAAGATCGTTGTAAATTTTTTATTTACATCTACACTCTCCTGACCATCTGCTGCTTGAAACTCTATTGCAATTTGCTGAAAGAGTTTGAAGAACTGATAGGCCCTGTACCCCTCAGGTCGATATATCCAACCGCGACTAAGCTGCATGTATATCGTGTTATCGCTCTTTGTCAATCTAGACCATTTTTTCTCGTTGCAGAAATCCTTTTTCAGCAGTCCCCACAGATGAGGGTGTCGAAATTTTGAGTCCGATTCACTGCAAAACTTAAGCAACGCTTGCCATTTTCCTTGCTTTGCCACTATGTTTGCACCGATTTCGACTTTCAGAGGTTCCAAATTGTTTTCCGCACCTGAATCCATTTTTTAATATTTGTATTTAATTATAATTTAATACAAAAGAGTAAAGTATACCGATTCCCTATACTTTTTTAAGGTGCGCTATTGTGATTGTGAATTGCAATGATTGTGAAAAACAATATAAATGTGGAACACACGACCCCAAATGATGCAACGATTATATTGCACTTCTGCTTCATGCATTTTCGTGTAAATTGTAGACCAGAGTCAACTGCAAGAAGCACGGCTGCACCGATAACCCAAAGATAATCATCGTCGTAGAATTTCATTTCAACTAGAGATTCCGTTGACAAATGTATCCGCCTCCACATGACAACATAAATAATAACAACACCAATGCCCCTGTAGAGGGAAAGAATAAGTGAATTGCCCTTTGTTCGTTTTGAAATGTATTTTACATGCAAGAATAATAATATTGCATCTGCTATGAGCAGGGATGATAAGATGTGTTTTAATATATCTTCATCCTTCGATGGCAAAAGCGCGTTGGCATTGATTGCAACTGCCAATCCGAATGCACCGATAACAACGTCATGAAGAATAGAAAATGACAAAAGACGGCGGCGTTTTTGCATCTTTTTTTCATTTTGGCCAGCTGTATCAAATTCGCCGAATACATTCTCATCACAGAGAAGCATAATGTTTGGTATGATTGCCAACACGTATAGACAAGGGCCCAACCATAACAATATTGTCAAGACCTCATTTAGTGTGCCATCTTTAAACTGTGTTTGAACATCATTTTGAATAAGTGTAATAATAAGAACAACCAGATAAGCGGCCAGTGCACCTAAACTGACTACCCGAAGCATTCTATACGTTTCAACGTTTTCTTTTTTAGACATTTTGTGCCATATTGCAATATATTCATTTGCACCTTTAACAGCGACTGCGCCTATGGCGGCAGCTCCAAGTGTCGCTGCAAATGCATTGTAACTTTGCAACTGCCAAAAAATAGATGATATTACAGCAATAGTAAATGTCCCAAAACTTAATGCATAAAATGCTCGAACGTGCATATGACAAAACTTTTACTTACTCCTTTGGCTTATTTATACCCGTTTTCTATATGAAGAGTCATGGCAGATTTTAAATCCATCCTTGAAGACAAAAAATTGCCACCTGAACTTTGGGTACCTTTGGCGTGGCAGAGGGCATGCTTAAATGTTAAAAAAAAGCTTGTAAGAAAACCACTTAAGCCTGTCATGAATATGCAGGTACTATTGGATAATATGGAAGCACGCCAAAAACAATCAATGAGCGAAACGGAGGAAAGATTTGCAATTGCAATGTTCACTAAACTGGTCCGCACAAGCGATGATCCGGCCAACGTCCTTGACAGACAGTGGAATGACGACTATAATCGTGCACGGTACGATGGAATGAAGAATATTTTGAAGCTACTGGATGAGAATGCGCCAAAGAAAGACAATTATAAAAATCGCGTTGTGGCAGAATTCATCTATCTTGTAATGGGGAATGACGACTAAACGTTATGCTGAAACAATGCAGATGAACTATAAATACCATGAACTTATGATTACAAAATGAGTAATTTCGGACCATCGTATAAAAAAGCAACAGCCGTGCCTGAAGAACAGCACTACTGTATTTTCCAGTTCGTGCCCTCACCGGGCTCAGACACGAGCTCGGAACAGGCCAGCGCGCGCGCAGAAGTCATTACGGCTTTGGAAAAGCGCGCTGGCGACCTTTCGCAGCCGAACTACATGCACATCGCTTCCGATACAGAAAATAACCTTTATCAAACAAAGGAAACGTACGGCAAACCTCTGAGCGTGGAAACTATTATTGAGAACATGAAAGCGTCTGAGCTGACGTTAAGACTGCGATTTCAGAGGCCCGGCGTCCTCTCCTCGCACAGCGTTTTTGAGCTTGCGCCGCAGATGCTAGAAAAGCTTTTACAGGAAGAAGTCGATGAGACGGGTGTGAAGATGATTGAGCTAAGGGTCCGCGCGGAGGCAAAGGCGGGTATGCCGCGAAATGGTGCCATGTTTGTCTCTATTGAGAAGAAACAGGGGCACGATCTTCACTACTTTTCCAACGTTGATTACAAAATTGCAAAGGGATATGACGCACTATTTCATAGATAATTTACATTTAATGTGAACTTAGTTTTTTATGGCACATATTGATATCTTTAAAATTAGTCAAAACATCATGCCCTCTGTATTTAATCGAGACCGTGGAACGATCGGCCGAATTTTAAAAAAGTACCCTCTTAAAGTTCAAAATGAGGTAATCAGCATGTCATGGGATCGCCTTCTTTCCATGAACGACTCGTCTCATTTTAACTGGTTTGTATCTAATGTGGAATTGCCATTTAATGTAGCATACATGAGACATTTAACATTAAACTAGATTTTATTTACTCTTTGCCTTTCTCTTTTCTTTTTCTTTCTTTAAATTTTCATTTTGTGCCGTTGTCTCGCCTTTCTTCTTTGGGTTCTTCTGGTCGCCCGGCTTTGCAACTTTATTGTCGTCTGTGATCTTCACGCCACCTTCAGCCTCTTGTGCCTGCTGTTTCTGTGCAATGATTTCCTCCGGTTTTGGTGGTTCGGGCAAATTTGTATCAATGGGCAAGGATGTTAACAGTGCTATTGTCTCCAAGTACGACTGCCAGCTCAGTGCACCTCTATCATACAACATGTTTATTTCATCTAAACGAAGAGTCGGCGCTGTGGGAAACACGAATCGGGGCGTGCTCTTTCGTTTCACTTCCAATATGTCACGTGTGCCGACGCGCACGCGCTTTGCCGGGTTGCCGCTCTTCTCATTTTCCAGTTTACGCTTGTCTCTAACTTCTCTGATAATGTCTTTCTCCTTAATTATGGTATATGCATCGGCAGACAAGCGCGATAAGATTGACTTCCACCACTGAATCGTTGCATCGAATGTGCGATGGGTTGCTTCTTCATCGCCGCGGTGGGTGCCGTCGGAATAAATGACGCTTCGTGGCACGCCCAGTACGCCAAATATTAGATCCTGCACCTGTCTTTTAATGTTTGTGTAGTCATGACGGCCCTCTCCAATGGGAACGTTTACGTAACGATGCCCAGAAGGCAATGGGAATATATTGCTCGGTGCACTATCTTCGTCATCTCCATGCAGCCATGTGTTGTAAAGCTGTCTCTGATCGGCAAGTGCTTTTATCTGTGCTTCCGTGCGCTTAAACTTAGCCTCGTCACTCTGCTCCGCTACATCGACGTCGGCGTAAAAGCCCCAGTCGTGCTCATCGTTGGCGTTCTTCGCCTGTTCCGTCATCTCAGTTACCATGGTGGGCTTTGCACGGCGCTGCTCCATCGTGCTTAATGCGGCGGAAATATTCGTCAGAAAGAATGCTTCTGGTATAACTGTTTTCACTAGCGACCTTATTATGCCCGTATTCGACGGATTAAATCCAAAGTCTTTCATGACGTGTGAATTTGGCACCTCTACGCGGTTTGCTGTGGTGCGTGTAGTTGAAGAATCAAATCGCTCATAAAGTGTAATTTCGAGCTCACGGGTTGTTAAATCTTCAGTTACAAATGCATCAAACGTTTCTATAGGCAACACAACAGGTATAGCGCCCGCATACGTTTGAAGTATTTTGTACGGTATGAATCCAATGGAAACTGCAATATCAAATGCCTCCTCGCAAAATCGAATCCATTCGTCATCATTGTTGGATAAGTCGCCGTTCTCCACCGTTATGCCGCGGGCAAAAAGGTGTTGTTTTATCATATTTCGGCACATCAATATGTTAGGATCACTGACGGACATGTTGTAGAGCCGACGCATTTCAAGTGCAGGAATTTGGTGGCCAGTCTCATATGGCTCAGAGCGCTTTGCCGTATCTGTGATTGCTAGAGGTCTACTCATTACAATTAAAGTCTAAATAATAAAAGTCATCTTATATACATCATTTATACATGCCATTTTGAACGAACCACGTCAGTCGCGTGTCCGATACTGCACACTAATGCGGGCGCATCCACGAAAAAATTTACGGATGTCATTGTCGTGAGCTCCATCGCGCGCATTCGAAACGTGCCGCGCCTGACTTCTCGCGTCGCATCGCCATACGACTCGCGGCAAAGATACGCAGGTGCTCCAACCTTCTCTAACTCAAAATTTATGTAAGCTTTGTTTGTGCTACATATATAAAATATTCCCTCGTGAACGTAGCTGCCCATAACACGAAGACTTTTATGGGTCGTCACGGCAAAACTATTATAAGCACATCCAGATTTGAGTGCATCTATAATGTGATCCTTACGCTCCTGCCACTCTGGTGAAAACAAAATAGAGTCGGACACCTCAGCACCCGCTGGGCGGTGTAGATCTCTTGCGTCGGGCATCGTAAACGTGATATCGGTGTCCCAACGGACGAGATTGGTTGCCGCGAACAAAACGCATGCAACAACAGCAACAGTTAGAATAACGGCCGAACGAAGAGAACACTTTCGACGCTTACGGTCGAGCGTATGAATGTTTTCGCGCCACACTGCTTTTCGACACATGCACTTATTAATCGGTGAAAAATGCCTATAAATATATGAATACATTAGCAAGTGCAAAACGGAAGTTAAATAAAATGGCTTCTGGACCGTTAAACCTTGGAGCTAATCTTACACGAGTTGATGTATTTCTTGGCAAAAGAGACACCACTTTTGTTGAAGAAAGTGAAATTCATAATTTTGAAACATCAAACAGACCATTGGAAAGAAGTGAGGTGATTGTTTTAAATGTGCGAAGGGTAACACCCGGGGAATATACATTAAAAGTAAATTACAAGTCTTTTATAAAAAAAAGGATTGGCGATACATACGGACCACCCATGTGGCATAAAAAATCAAGCAAACCATATATATTTAGAAATATAAATGAATACATTTACGTAAATCCAAGAAAGATTGTGGGAAAGAATACAAAGACAAGAAAACTTTTAAGTTTGACGATAAGTTTTACAAATGAAAGTGATAAAAATAGAAACGTTGAGTTTCCAATTTATAAAAGTTTTGACAGTGTGAAGTATAGAGAGGACACGTATGAACCATCTGCTTTGAGTAGAGTTTATAATACGGTTACATCATTATTCAAATCTAAAGAAGACATTAACAAGGCTTTACAAAAAGCGTTTGTGGACGAATTTAAAAATACATATTTTAAAGGTGGTGAGAAACAGATTGGTATGGTACCTCAAACGTGGCTAGACGTATTAAACACATTAAGAAAGTATGCACAGGAAACGATTATTGAAAATGCTAAAGCAATAATTTCATCAATCCCGGGTGCATCAAAAGTTCCATATGTAGGACCGGCAATAGCGCCAGCACCTCTGCCACCAATGCCTCCAGTTGTTGCACCGCGCCCTGCGGATGTTGTGCGAACATTCATTACGCCGGTATTTTTTGCGGAAGAACACGATGGTTCTAATCCTGTGTTCAGGCAAATCGAGGCATCGGCAACCGAGGTAAATACTATTTTAGCAAATGCTAAAACTGCCGTGTCAAAAAACTGGTCCCTTCTAGCATACAATAGTGCAATGAATGGAAGGGCAACGTATGAGAGTGAAGTGCAGCAGGCGAAAGCAGATATTGTGAACGCATACTCACAGGCAATGCTTATTAAGGCGTATGTAGGACAACATCGCGGCAGTGTATTTTTGGAGGGCAATGTTGTCTACGTGGTTTGCCATCGAAATATGACAGTATTGATCAATTCATTAGAGTACGTACGTTCAAATGGGCGTCGATCTGCGGTTCGCACGCGCGATGTGCTAAAGTGGAAGCAGCCTTCAGGGACTGGCTTACAACAATGTGGACAGCGATTTTACATGTCGAATGATACAACATCGACCATAAAGGTACAAATTGTCATGAGGCACGGCGATAATCAACAAGAATTTGGATGGTTCAACGCAAGCTCGACAGACAGAAATGCAATAAAGACAATTACGGTGAAGCGGTACGAAACAAATGAACAGTTTGCAGTCCTGCCACCCCTGTGCGATTTAATGCTGCCATTAGAGTATGGCAAGATTGCACTGCTTCTGCGCGAAAAAGCTGTGTTCTCGTTCCACCTTTTGCAAAAATTTTATATTCGAGTTCAAATTTTCCGTCGCAATAAACGTGATGTGTCACTTGCAGACTCCATTGAAGATCTCTCGCGCAGACGATTTGGCAACGATATAGCTTTGCAACAATTTATTAATGCAGAGTTTAAAAATCTCCTTGATATCAGTGGTGGGAGCCTTGTTTTGCGTGACCATGTGCCCAAACAGTTTGAAAATCGAATTTTCATGCTCCAACGCAAACTTACTCCAAATGTTACCGCACTTGCAAGTACGGCACTTGCAACAACTTTCGCGCCGGTAACACTGAATGGTGCCCCTTCAAGACCTGTACGGTTACCACCAAGACCAATAATTGCAGCGGCAATTTCAAAGCCAAAACTTACATTGATGGCAGCTCCTAAACAGCAGGGAGAAATCAGGTTTCACGCTAACTTTGATTTTTCTGTGCTTCATGGAATTTCGATTTCTACGGCTGCAAAAATGGTTGCTGAGACTTCAGTCAAGAATGGATTTGCACCGATTGAAACACACCATTTTCATCGCGATCATGCGAATAAGCTCTACGAAATACCAATTACCGTTGCACGCGACGTTGAAATTGTTGAGAGTGAGAGCGAAGGTGAGAGTGAAAGCGAGAGTGAAAGTGAGAGTGGAAGTGAAAGCGAAGATAAAACAGAGCTTCCACCGCCGCCTCCCATGGAACCAATTATGGCCGCTCCACCAGCGCCATCAATGGCCCGGAGGTCTGCACGTATTGCTGCGCGTCGCAAGCGTATTCCATCGACCATGATGAGGACGCCGGTACAGCAGAAGGTCATGCCGGCTCGTCGTCGCATACCCTCAACACGTATTCAGACACCCGCAAAAATTGCACCGCAGGAAAGGGCGGAATCTGTTGAATCCGTATCATTGTCGTCAATTAATAATTCGGCATTTGAGAATGAAAGTGTTGAGTCTCTTTCCCTCTCTTCAATCTCTGGGTCAAAGTTTGAAGCTGAATCCGTCGAGTCAATGAGCTTTTCAGAATTTTCAGAGTCACGATTTGAAAATGAATCGGTTGAAAGTGCCGTTGTCAGAACAGTTCGGCCGTCAACTCCTGAGACTATGGAGACACCTGAGCAGATTCACGCGGCTGCCGAAAAGCTCAAAGCTTTGACGGCAGAATGGAAAGACGACGAAAAGGCAATGGCAACTGCCCCGCCATCGCCGACGGCAAAGCCTGTTCGTGTTCGCCCTATGCGAAAAACAATGCTCTCCAAAGAAGATGAGAAGAAAGTGAATGAATTTTTAGACAGGCGCGATCAAAATGTTGAGACACTACGCGCAATGTCTATCTACTCAACAATTGACAGTGAGGAGGAGTCGTCATTAACAAGTCGCCTTCTAAAGTTGCGCATGAATACACCGGAAAATTATGAAGAACTTATGAAGCTTGAGGGCAAGATTTTTAAGATTGCACATGCATCCTTAAAGCAGGATGTAAGCTATGCAAAAATGATGAACGACGAAAGTCATGCTGCTGAAGTAGATTTAGCGTGCAACACAACATTGGATTGTGCAATGAAATTTGCAACTCAGTATTTACACGTGCTCCAGCGCGGCACTTCTTACACGCGCACGTCTAAGATTGAAAAGCTGTGCAATCACATTGTCCGTCAAAAAATGCGCCTCGAACGCATTCTTAAGCGCAAGGAAGACGATGACGCTGCGACCGTTGAGTCGGAGGCGTATTCGGTTGATTCTGAGCCGCGTCCTGTCGCGGATGCCGATGTTGCATCGATGGATTCATCTTTGGCATCGCTGAATATCAGAGATATTCCAGAAGCCAAATTTGAAACCGAATCTATTTCGCAAGTATCCGTCACTTTGGATGACATTCCAAAGGGCATGTTTGAGGAGGAAAGTGCGGAGTCAGTTGTGAACTCAGTCATTTCGTCTAGCGGCGACGACGATCGTGTCGTCGGTCGAATCAAGCACATGGGCACAGAGCTGCCGGCCACTGAGGCCGACCTTAACCTCACCGCCCTTGTCAATGATAAAAACTACTGGGAGACGTGCAGTGAAGAATCGGGTTTTAGTGTACCCGATTTTGATTTGTGCGAGGAAGATGACGACGATGACTGGGATTGATAAATTAAGATTAACAAAATAAATGTATAAACCTATTTATTATCTAATACTATCATATTTAAAAATGCGTAAAATTATGTTAGCATTTGTCCGCTGTGACTCTGATATTCTTGAGAATTCATGGCTAAATCGCGCCGCTGCATACGTCGCAAAGAAGAATGAGAATGGCGATCCACCATATATTCACGCTGAGCTTCTTTTTGTGCCCGACGACGTTCGCGAAAATGGCACGGGTGACGTCACGAGCGAAGCATGTTCTATTGTTTATGGTTCAGGGGTGCACCTTGAGCGCAAGCGTTTCTCTCGTAAACAGTGGGTGTTTCGCTCATTGGCATGTAGTGAAGATGCATACTTTAAGATGTATGATTTTTGCCGTGGAAAGCGCGGTGCAAAATTCAATTATTGGGGATACTTTACGGCATGGTTTTTGCCATTTGCCATTGACACAAAATTCTACCAGAAGTTCGGCATGGAGCCGCGTTATTTCTGTAGTCAGATCGTGACGAGCGCCTTAAAAGAGGGCGATTTGCTGGACGAAAGTGTCAGCGAATCAATACATCCAAATGACCTTTTCAATCTTGTAAAAGATTACACGATTGCAGACTGCGGTCGCAACATTAACGAAGTAAGCTTGCAACTGTAAATTGTTACTATGCATTTAGTTGCACGATGAGAGTCTTTAAATTGCTTTTATTATTGTACTGTATATATTTTTCGACAGTTTCCGCATCTGTATTCCCCGGGACGATATTTTGAGTGTTGCACCATTGATGATATTGCTGCACTATATGTTCATCGAAATGCGATAAAATGAATAATTTGTATGCATGAGGTATAAATCGTTTGTGAATGCAGTATATTTTTTTGCCATTATCGAGATCCATAATGATCGTCGCGCCGTTCGTATCACGCAGATCCTCATTTGAAATACAGCATTTTACAGACTGCGGCACGGAGAAGACCTGCTCGACCGTTGTCGCTTCCCTTATATTCTTGACTAGTTCATTAAACTGCAGCACATTTTTTTCCGTTGTTGCCAATGTTGCCCGCGTTGCATTAAATTTCCGCATGCTCACAGCAGTGGCCGAAAACATCATCCCCGCAACCAAATACTTTACAACAAATCCTAATTCTGTAAGATCCATGCAACTACGCTTATATTATAACAATATTAATACATCACATAGTTTTTGTTGACTAAAAAAAATGGCGAGTCCCCGAAAGAAGCGCCGCAAAGATACGGGAGAAAAAAAGGTGGGCAAGGAAAAAAAGACGGAATTAAAGACGGAATTAAAAACGGAATTAAAAACGGACAATGGCACTGAAGCGGATTACAATATTAAAGAAGTGTACGATATTGTTAGTCAGGCGACAATGGAGAGATCAGACACCGACGTGCTGTATCACATTTTATTTGTAAATGACGATTTGTCGGTAAATGCCTGTGACAAAATTCGCAAATATTTAGAGAACAAGTATCCATCGATGTCCGCGCGTCTCCGTGCAATGATAAATTTCGCGTGCACATCAGAGCACAGAGTTGCACATCATGCCCTCATTCTCTTTGCATTGTCTTCAGAAGAGGGTGCAGCTGATGTTTTATCGTCGCTGGGGACCCTTCCCACTGAAAAGTTCGTGCACTTTCGAGAACACGCCCTTGCAACCGAAACATTAAATTTGCTTCAGGGCAAAACGACAAGCATGCGTGCATATGTTGAAGACGTGCGTTCAGCGTATTTTACAGAGTAGATGAATTTTACCAAATTACATAATACAAAACTAAGTTGTAATCTGGCAATTTCATTTTTTTGTCTTTTCTTGCGCTAAAATTAAGAAAAATATAAATTAGATTTCAGAACTATATAAGCAATAAACTTCCTGCTAGTATAATTTTAATCAATGAATGTCTTCGAGCGCTTTACCCGCCGGCGATGAGTTTGATATTTTTGCAGAAGATGAAGCCACTGCTACAGGCGAGTTTCAACCGTGTGCGTTTTCTGACGATGAGGAGGATGAACACGGCGACGCGTGCGCATGCCCCCTCTGCCAGCACGGCGACGGCGGCACAGGGGAAGCCCATCACGTTCTGGAAAGGATGCGAGCTTTAGATGAGGAGCTCAGTGGACGCGTGTCCGACCAGACAATTTTTAAGCTACAGGCAGACTTGTACCGAGAACATGTTCAGGAACCGTTAAAAAGGCAAGGAGTGGAAGTGCCGGAAGTGACAGCATCAGATTGCAAATCGCATTTTAATAAGCACTACATCAATCCCAAGCGAATGATGGCAAGTGAAATTAAATTTGTGAATACGATTCAATCTCACGTGCGGAAACAGAAAATTTTGAGCCGCAATACCGTGACAGGTGAAACACGAATCAATGATGCAGCTGTCCGCCAATGGCTTCAATTGAGTCGCCACAAGATGGATCTTGTTAAGTTCTATCGAGGGCAACTCAGTAAAACTCAAAGCACTGCCAAAACAATAAAACCGTACTCCTTTACATGATCGCGTCTTCTCTACGTGTACTAAATGTAACTAATTTATTTTTTATATTTTTCAATTCGCAGATTTTTTGTTTTGCATCTGATTCTGATGTATATCCCGTAATTGTCCAGCTGAAGTATATAAACCATCGTTTCGTTGATGTATAAAAGGAATGAGCGGACCACCCGGATCTGGAATATTGAATCGTCAACCTTATAATGGTGAACCTGCATGGCCAAACATTGGCGGAGCGCCTAAACGAGGCCTTGAAACAACCTCGCTGCCCGGCGGATTGTTGAGCGCTGAGTCCATCACGAATATTGAGCTTACCGCCAACGCAACCGCAACCTTTCCAATCTTCGTGTCGCCCTTCGCAAGTGACAACGAATTTCTTGAAAATGATATTGTGTGTGTCCGCTATGATGACGGACAGAACAGTATCTCGTCTGCGATGAATGGTCTGTATGCCAGACCACTCAGGCTCCTCCGCACAGATTTAGAAAGTCGAGGCACGGATGGATACTTTTTCTCTATTGAGGATGCAAAGGCAGAAATTAATCGCTGGCGCATTCTCGGCATCTGTATTTCAGTGGGCCACAAGGGGCCAAATGATAGACAGGTGATTAATGTCGCCGTGAGGGGCCGTCTTGGTGTCCCGTGCATTTTTACGCCTCAGTCCATCAATCAACAGGGAAACCCGCGCAACCTTTACCGCGGCGACGAAATGTTTGTCGTGCTAAGTGCTTCTAGAGTTTATGGCGAGGGCGTCTCTGACGAAGATCAAGCTGCAGCAGCTGCTGCCAGTGGCATGGAGGGTGGGCCTTCAGCGTATAAAATTGACGTCGGACTATGTTCGCTGCGAACTGTATCTGATATCCCCATAAACGCCGTGCCCGGCAACTTATTGGGCAATCGTCGTAACGTTGCAATTGATGCTGCTGGTGCTAGACCAGATAATCGCAACGAGACCGAATTCCGAGCATGGCTCACGTTGGGCACATACATTCGCCCATTGTCTGCCGTTACATCTAGCCGCAATGCTGTAGAGAGGTACCTCGATGGAGGAAATACAATTCTGGATCGCCGCGCTACATTTGAAGTTGCTCTTCGGCTTTAAATTAATAATGTTTCTTTATTTAATGAATAAAATACTGTATTCTTGTTTACAAAGTCTCAACTTGTTCTACCCACAATTCATCCGCAAACAGACAAATAGCAGTATATAAACCGATATTTCAAAATAAGATACTTATAGCTAAAATATGAGTTCCCGCAGCAGCTATGGTCGATTAAACAAACGCGTAAAGGTTACGCACCGCATGACTCCGTACGACGTCGTTGTACGCAGCGTCATTTTAAGTGACGGAAACGGCGGTGACAATGCACCTGTGATCGATGCAGAGTCTCGCAATATTCTAGAAGGAGAAGTATTGATGGAAAGAGATACAGATAGAAGTTTGTACTTGTCAAATCATCGTCATGTCCACTCCGATCAGCGAGCATGGAGGTTTCCTACTGATGCCACTGAACTTCAACAAAAAGTAACAGATTTACGTTATGCCGGCATTTCAGTGACTGGTTTTGATGCACGTCATGGCCAGTATCAGCAGGGGTTCATGAGCACGATTGGTGGTTTAAACAGTATTATGAATACTGGCGATAGAGCGTTGGTTGCAGGCAAAGAAGTTTACGCCGTCCCAACCAGTAGCGCCGTCCCAACCAGTAGCGGAGGCAATGAACATAAGACAAACATTATCGGCGTGCCCAGATCTAAAAAGCTTTTCGCAACGGTCCATGAAGATTCGCCTCTTTTCATAGCAGCAGCTACAGCTGTAAGTGTTGGCGCGCGCCCTGCCGCCGCTGGCGATGAGCAAACGGCATGGGATCGTCAGGCTGTGCAAAAGCTTCGTAAATTTTGTATTGGCACGTGCCTGCGCGGTGGCCGCAGAAACCAGCTCGTTGATGTTGTATTGCACAGCAGTGCAAACGTTATTCACGTCGGCTAACAAAATACTGAATACTTTAGCAAATTAATGTATTTATAAGGATTTTTTCTTTTAAGAGTTTTCTAAAATGCCCGATTGTGTCCTTTGCCGTCGCGCACTTCCCGCCGATCCAACCCGTCCCGGCATTGCTAGATTTGAATGTGGGCACATATTTCATCTTCAGTGTGTTCTTGCTCACGCTTGCAATTATCGCACGGCTTGTCCATCTTGCGATATTGCCACGGACTTGGCTCCAAATTTGGGCGCCGACCGTTGCATTGCAATTGCAGCCAATGCCGCCGCTGCACGGCGCCGTCGCATGTTGTATCCTGCAGCACCTCAGTCTGCCGGGCAGCGGCTATGGAATGCTATTGTCGGCTCCAGTGCAACAACCTTAAAACAGCACATTTTACGTGGAACAAAAATTGATGATTTAAAACGTCTAGGCTATGGCCCGGACGATCTCGTCGCAGAAGAGGTGCACTGGAATGAACTCGTTCAAAAGTACACTGCAACCGATATACTAAACTTTGGTGTGCGTTGGAACCATGCGACGCGAATGGGCGTGCGACCGGGTGCCTTAAAAATGTTTTCGTGGGCGCAGCTGCGGCATTGCCTTAACGTAAGTGCGCGTGACCTACTGTCACTGGACGTAAGCATCACAGACTTATCGGACCTTAACATAAGTCCGGCGCATCTAGTTGACATGGGCTTTGACTGGAAGGCGCTGGAGTCACTGGGTGCATCCGTCGAAACGTTGCCAGCAATGTCTCTCACCGTTTCAGATTTAAAGACGTACTTTAAGCCGACTGCAAGAGAGTTTGAGAGGGCAGGATTTTACGATAAACAGCGTTTGTTGAAAAGTGGGTGGAACGTTGACCGCGTGACTGCTGCTTTACCGGCATCGGGGTGGCGCGCAAATGGCCGCGTGCGGCGCTCCAATTTGGCATTTTAGGAGTATATAGGAGATGCACCTTCTTTCACAAACAATGGATTCCCAATTAAGCTGCGACAAAAACTGCAAAGTCTGTGACGAAACGTGCTGTGAAGACGATGAAGATATTTACAGCGATGCCCATTTCCACCAAGATTTAGATAGGATACTGTTAAGCGCCGGCGCGGTCGTTGCTGTCGCTGCTATTGCTATCGGTTACTTTTCCTATACAAAATATACAAATTATAATGTAAAATAAAATATGTAACTATAGTGGTATAGTGTTCTGTGTACGTC
>VMHT01060631.1_pt1 | contig 14569 bp, 19 predicted proteins | sample 4693611 | NCBI WGS metagenome assembly VMHT01 (sample SAMN12280063, study PRJNA550983) | marine metagenome | isolation source: seawater sampled from same location over 5 years 0.02-0.2 micron viral filtrate | place: USA: collected off the coast of southern California halfway between the port... ... | reverse complement strand
GTATAAGTCCTGTATCTCTGATGAAGGCATTGGGGGTTTGAGGTGCCAGTCTAGTTCTTCTTCTGTCTTAGGTGGCGTGTCTACTATGGATTGTAGTCGTTGTAGTTCTTCTGTTAGTTGTTCTAGTTTGATATTAATACCATCCATCTCTCTCTGGTACTTGTCTTTGAGTTCTTTTATCTTTCTTTGATGTTCTATGTTGGTTATATCAGGCATTAGTTCAAGAATATCTTATCTGCTTGTATAGTTGCTTTACCACCGGCATTGACTGTGTAGTCGCCTTGTGTTATAATATTAGTATCACCACCTACTATCATATTAAAGTTATCTGAGCAGTTGGCGTTTATTCTACCATCTAGCACATTAATATTCATGTCGCCCTTATCTACTTGTATATTGATGTTGGCGTTCTTCCCTACTACGATATCATAGTTGTTGTCTCTCGTTTCATCTTTGTTTACAAATATCTTGTATCTACCATTGAGTGTTACTATCTGGTCTTCTTTAATGTTTGTATATGATGTGCCTTCTACTCCTATGATATGGTCTGATACGATATGGTCTATTTTTGAGCCATCATACATCATAGCATATCTCGTTCCACTTGTGTGTCGTTGCATAATAGTTTCAAAACCTAGGTTATCATCATACATCATCACATGACCTGATTCTGTCTCGTATACATGTCTATTAGGATAACAGTCTGACGGTTCAGGCATGGCAGGCATACCCCATGAATCCTTATTACCACCAATAAATGAGTTCATTAGTTTTGCTACACCAAATATATTAGTTGTTGATTTCTGTGGTATTGATATACCTTGGTCACCTAATACTGTCTTAGCAGCGGTTATAGAATCTTGTCCTATATCTTCAACAGTTGATGTTACAACACCTGATATTTTATCTGTTACTGTAATTAGAGACCCTTGTGAAGCGGCACCACCAACATTTTGTAGTTGATTATTAAAACCAGCAATAGCACTTGTTTGAGCTTCAGTTGTTTCTAATGTACCTAATGCCCCTCTAACACCTAATACTGTAGGGTCAATTACAGTTGATACTGAACCTGCAACAACACCCAACCCAGCGTCTACTCGTTCTTTAGCGGCGTTATAGTTGTTTAACAGTTCAGTTTCGGCAGCGTCTTCAAATAGTGTTTGCATACTCGCTGGATTAATTACATCTAATTTAAATTGTCCTGTATCAGTTAAACCTACTTGTTTTAAACCGGCTGATGTTAATGCCTCTGCTGATGGTAAACTAGGTACTTCTAATTGTGCCCTTACTTTACCTGCAACAGTTGATGAAAAGTTTACTGCTGATTGTGATATTTCATTTACTGATAGACCTACATTATTCTTTAAGAAATTAGTACCACCTTCTGTTACACTATCTACAAGTTTATTAGCACTTTCTGTAAAACCATTTAATGTACTACCTACACTACCTAATACATTTGCCCCTATGACTTGTCCTACAGCAGATGTAATAATATCTGCAACAAGACCAAAGAATGAACCACCACCTTTAGATATAAAGGCACTAGCAAGTTGCATAGGTTCTACTACGGCAGTACCTATTTGTTCAAAATTTTTGATGTTTGCCTTATCAGCAACAGCACTAGCATGTTCTGTTAGTGTAGGATTAAATGAATAATCATCTCTTGTTGCTAGTTGATTTGTATCTGGTGAATTTATATATCTAGGAAAATCTCCATTTGGGTCATAGAAACCTTTCTCTGTGTCTGCTAGTTCAGCAGGATAACCTGGTAATGAACCCATTACAACAGGTTCTTGCCTGTCTTCTCCGTCTCTGAAGAATCCGAATACATGCGAACCCTCTACAAGTCCTGTAGGTGATTGTCCTATGCCTGATATACCTGCTGATGTAACAGGTAGCATAACTTGTGCCCAAGGTAAATCTTTTGTAGGTAGTTCTTCTTTGTCGCCTGTGTGATGACCGAAACATCTAACACGAACACGACCAGTTAAATATGGGTCGTGTCTATCTTCTACAACACCATAAAACCAGATGAAACCATCCATTCCTATAAAATTATTTGACTTCACTTCATTCATGATTCATCTATTGTAAATTGATTATAGTCATAACCTTGTACCAAGGTCATATCACTATTTAGTACTTCTTTATCATTAGGTATATACTCTGTACCTACACTATCTTTGGCACAGGTTAATGTCATTGTGTGTATACCTTGTGGTGTTGTTTGTGCAAGATGTCTTACTTCTGTTACAAGATAGTTGCCTGATAAGAATGGGTCTATAAGTAAATCATTTTTTCCTTCTGGTATATTACCTGATAATGTTTTAAATTTAATTACTGAACCAGCTGTTACAGCAGTATTACCTGGCACTACTAGTTCTATAACAAAAGAATTAAAGGCGTTTCTTTGTGCCTTACTTTTTTGTAATGTGTTTTCTATGTCTGCTGTTTCTACTGCTTTAATTGTAGTTGTTTCTGTACCTGCAATTGTACCATCAGGATTTGTGATTGTACCATCAGCATTTATTGTACCTAATGGTAGACCAAATATTGGGTCTTTATCTAGAGGTACAGTATTTGTAATTTTTTTATCATGCATACCTATTGTTGATGATGTAAACATATAATCTGCCTCTGGAAAATCTGATAACAATTTGCCTTCTTCATAATTATATACAGGCATTATACTTGTGTACGGTGAATCAGGAAATTCTTCTTGACCCATATGATTTGATTTTGTGTATTCATGAGGATAACTGAAGTCTACATTCTTAAATTGTTTTGTAAATGCATTGTAAGTTACTAGTCTACTTGCATAGGTACCTTGTTTAATGTTTGATAATGTATCGAATCTTTTTAATATATTAAATTCAAATACTTTAGTCATATTACCCTTAACACCATCTTTTGTATCATAGAGTTGGCCAGAATCTACCTTGGGAGAATTGGAATACTCTATCACAGCTTGTTTTGCTTTACCAGCAGAATTAGATATCATTGCCTCTAAAGATTTAAAGTTAAAACCATCTGATGTTTCCCAAAAGAAGAATCCAGAGTTCTCAAATTTTTCTGATATTGATTCTTTACCTAAAAACTTTATAGTATCTAATGGTGATTTCTTAGGTATAACATATTTAACAACAGGTGTTGTTGTCTCGAATAGAAAATCTTTTTGTGTTTTAAGAAAGTTTCTTAGTATAACATTTACTGTCTCATGTATAGGACCTTCAAATGCTCTACATAGTTTTCTTTGATTGTCTCTTATTCTTTCCTTACTATAAAAATCTAATGCATATACTCTAGCATTTTGATTAGGGTTTGATATATTTCTTATCTTGTTTACCCACATTGGGTATTTTTTAAAATTATAACCTCTAGGAGATTCATCTTCTAAAGTAAATCCAGGTGTGTGTAATGTAAATTCTAGTATCTCGTTGCCTGTTATAGGTAGTCTATCTAATAAACCACCGGCGTCTACCATAACTAAAGTGCCTGATAGTGTGTTGTAATTTATACCTTCAAAGATTTGTATTTCTTGTACTGCTTCTCTGATATCTATTCTTAATGGTTCGTTAGTGCCTAATTCACTTTGATATGTAGCAAGAAAAATCTCTGTTGATAATGTAAAATCACCTGCCTTAGGAGCATTTTGTGTAGTCATATATTATTTACCGATTAAAGCATTAAATTCACTAAGAAATGTAGATAGAAATCTTGGGTCTAATAGTTTTATCAATCTTTTCTTGTCTTGTATTCTTTGTTCGTATTCTCTATTAGATATTGAAGTTGCACCTGATGTTGTACTATTAACTTCTACTTTGTGTGTATAATCATCTGGTCCATTACCTGATAACTTACCACTTGATTGTGTTACCTCATAATGATGTATGCCAGCAGGATTAGAATACTTGTCTGTTATAAACAATTCAAATTCTTGTTCTGACATTGGCCAGTCATAATATCTATCTTGAATATTATTTGTAAGCAATATTACCCAATGTAACTTTGGATTACCAAAGTGTTTAAATGCAATAGTTTCAGGTGTCTCTCCTGATTTTACATCATACTTATTATATAAACTCATTTCATTTATAATTTTGTCTCTGACTTTAACTCTTTTCATTATATCTGTTACAGTTTTATATGTATTCTTATCAAATCCATATTGCATTTTACCAAATTTACTGAAGTACATTAATAACCTCCTGCAACATTTTTCTTAGTGAGTACTAACATTTCTTTAAATGCTAGATTAATTTTAATTATCTGTGGTGAAGCACCTTGGTCATCAGGTTTTAATGTTGTAAACTTCTCACCTGGTGAGTAATCTACATCCATAGATTCTAGTACACATTTTGCTATTCTAGGTATATAATTGTTATTACCTTTTCTGTACATGTATTCTATTTCAAATTGTGAAGGTGTTATAAAAAATGATTCACCTTCTGATAAAGCAGGATGCATATGAAATTTAAATACTTCTATAATCTTATGTGCTTGTTGTAGTTCTTCGTTATTCTTAGGTGCAAATGTAAATGGGAATGTAAAAGTTCTAAATGGTACACTTTCAAATGCTAACTCCATATTTGGGTTTGTAGTTTTACCAAACGCCCTAGTTGATACAGCACCTATACCAGGTGATATTACTTGCATAGCACTTGATAACATACTAGCAAGTCCTGCCCCACCGGCACTCAACATTTGTGTAAAGTTTTCTGCACCTGCAAGACCACCAGCAGCACCTGTTTCTTGGTCTGTGTAAGTAGTTGCATACTTAAATTTAGTTTCAGCAGGTGTATACAATATAATTGATTGTGTTATCTTTTTATGTGTACCTGAAAATTTATCTCTAGGTTTAGCATTTATTTCTTTTGCCTTCTCTTTTGTTTGAGCAGCACTAGGTACTGAATTTATAATTGACTTAGCGGCGTCTATTGATGAACCATCATTATTAAAAAAGAATCCCAGGTAATTAGAAGCTGCACCTTTTACTAAATTTTTTGTTTTCTTTTCTATTGCCTTAACATTTTCTTTTATTGCTTGTGCCTGTTCTTCTGGTGAAGCTGTTGTTTCTTTTGCCTTTGTATCTTTTTCAGATTCAATTGCTGATAATGTGTTTTCATATATGTGAAACTTCATGTAATGACCATCACCTAACTGCCCTACTTCTTGTGGGTAATAATTATAAGTGAATGATAATGGGTCTGCTTCTAGTGGTGCTAAATCACTATCTTTTAAATTCAATTTAGATGACTTTTTCATACGAGCGCCTATCATCTGTGCTGTTTCGCTTTGTGTAGTATTTGACTGCCCAAATAAAAGATTAGACATGTTTTTAATTATACTCATAGTTACCTCTCGTTATCAGTTATATTTATAAGATAAATAGTCATATGATATCATCAAAAAAGAATAAAACTTACAAAGCACCTCATCAAGGATTGTTTAAACCTAAGAATCCTAAGAAATATGTTGGTAATTCAAGTAATATACAATATCGTTCATCTTGGGAAAAGAAGTTCATGAAACATTGTGATAACAATCCACATATAATTCAATGGGCAAGTGAAGAAATGTATGTACCATATCTAAGTCCTGTTGATAAAAGAATACATAAATACTATCCTGATTTTATTGTTAAGATGTCTGATGGTAGAAAACTTATGATTGAGATTAAACCTGCTGTTCAATGCAAACCACCTAAAGTTACCTCTCGTAAGACTAAAAGATACCTTAGAGAGCAATTAACTTTCATTAAGAATATATCTAAATGGAAATCTGCAAAAGAATATTGTTCTGATAATGGTCTTGAATTTGTTATAATGACCGAAAAAGAATTAAATATTAAGCATTAAGTGCCATAGCGTCAGCAGCTGTAGATTTGGGCACAGTAGGATTAACTGCAACAGATGTATTACTATTAGTGCTGTTTGCAACATTAACAATATTATTAACTGCACCATCTAATTCTTGATTTTGCTGTTGTTGTTTTAATCTTTTAAGTTTATCATCAGAAGATTCAGTTTTGTTCAATGCAGCCATAGGATTTACATCTGGGTCTATTGCTGATTCTCTACCTGCTCTTTCTTCCATGATTGCCTTTTCTTCTTCATCACTTGCACCACCTAAGAATGAAGGTAATGCCATATATATGTCGTTAAACATATCTTTAAAGAAATTAGGTATTGTCTCTGTAAAAAATTCAGCTACATCATCTATTATACCCATAAAGAAATCTTTTATTTGAGGAGCAAACGCTACTAGACCTGCTATAAGAGCAGCGATAGCAACACCCATTAGCACAAATGGGTTTGTTAATATTGCTAATTTATCTAGTAGTAGTTTTGCTTTAGATACTACTAAATCTTTTTTCGCTAATAAGAATTTCTTTACTTCTAATTTTTGAAGTTTCTCTGATATACCAAGTCTTGAATCAGCAAACTTACCTAACGCCATGAAAGGTTTTCCAAAAGAAGCTAGATTGTCTTTAAGACCTCCTATTTCTTCTCCAAATGCTTGAAGTGGTTCTAATAGAGGTGCTGGTAAAACTGCTTCTGCACCTGCCATAATTTTAGCACCTATTCCTTGAGTGGCATCCTTTCTTTTACTACCTAATACTTGTGATTGTTTATTTTCTTTTTCTTGTAATTGTACTAATTTTTCTAGTCCTTGTGCTATTTCAAATTCATTACCAGCACCTCTATCTATGAGTTTTTGTACATTCTTTTCTTCTTTTAAAATTTGCTTTTGTGTTTTTATATTTTCTTTTTGTTTCTTTTGTAAGTCTTTTTGATTTATAAATTGTACTCTGTTATTTTTTACTTCAACAGCCATACCTCTTTCTTGAAATTTTAATAATCTTTCTTCTCTTTTTGCTATTAATTTATCTTTTAACTCTTTTTGTTTATTACGCCTATCTTCTACTGTCTTTTTTGCTAAATCAGTTTGTATTTTTAACTGTCTAGCACCAAAAGAATTAGTAACTTTTTCTTGCATTTTTAGAATTTTAGCACCTAAATCCATAGTAATTCTTTCGTGTACAGATTCAAGTCTTTCAGGTACACCACTCATCATATCTTCTTCTAGATTATCACTTATTCTTGAAATCTCTTGAGGAATAAGTGCTAGTGTAGGCATTGCCTTAATTAAAGGTTCAAATACCTTTTTCATTGAATCAATGAGTGGTTTAAGTTCTTCTTTTGGTATTTCTGCGTGTGCCATTATCTTCTTACCAAACTGCCTCCGAAGTATAGTCCGATTATACTCGATACAACATGTGTATCAAGAGGTGTTATAACTAATCCTTCTAGTGGTTGCCATTGTGTTACATCTGTACTACTAGCAAATATCCACCATCCTTGCATTGTTGCCTCTGTGTACCCAACATATATTGGTGTTTCAGGTGCAATTAAAAATACAATTTTAGGTAATACTATAATTGCAAATACGCACATCAAAGCAATCCAACGCCTTGTGTTCTTTGTAAATGGGTCTTGTACTTCTCTCGCTTTATCAGCTTGTTCAGCGGCGAACCCTGCTCGTTGCATTAGCATATTTTGTGCTTCAGCGGCGTCTTTACCTTTTTGTGCCATGATGGATAAAACACCACCAAGGATTGTAGAGGCACCCATACTAATTAATTCCATTGGTATCATGTTCTTCTCTCCTGTTCTCTCTTTCTTTTTTCGTTTTCTTCTTTTATAAAGTTGATTAACATATCAACATATATATCTCGTTCCCATGGCAACATATTTTCAATCTCTGTTATACTATATTTATGATGTTGCATAAGTGCAAAATTCGTTTCAAAATAAGCCTCTAGGTTGTTGTGGGAGAGGCATATGGAAAAAAATCAGATAACCCTCTAAAGGTTACTGTACTCACCACTTTTGTTTTAGGATTCTCAACCTCTGTTGTATGTTTCAATTGAGGCATTGTATCAAAAAACTTCTTAATATCTACTAAATTTTCTTGACTTATACTATCAAAAAACTCTACCATGTCATCTTTACTTGTATCTTTCGCTGGGTATATTTTTTCTCCCTCAAAGATATGGTCAACGCATGAATATATTATTTCAAATATATCTTTTGTTTTAGCGTTTGTTATATCATTTGCAACCTTGGTTACACCCATTGTAGGATATGCAAAAACAACACCTAAATTTCTTGATTCATCTAAAACTACTTTATTAGTGTGGTCATCATCTACTTGAACCTCTACCTTACTAATATCTACTTCTATTTCTGCATATGTCTCCATGTCATCAGGACATACTACTCTAAATTTTGCAATCTCACCGACTGACTTACTTCTTATTTGTAGAAAAATATATTCTATGTCAAACAATGGTAACTTTGCACATTCTATTTTATTAAATGTACAAGCGTCAATCATTCTTGTTATTGCATTATAAATTTCATCTTTTTTTTCAGATTCACTTGCAATCATTAATATCTTTTCTTCTCTTACCGTAAATGGTCTAAATGCTATTGTTTCATCTTTTGATGGTAGCTTCAATTCATAAGTCGGTGTTTCTATTTTTGGTAATGCCATAATATCCTCACATTATATTAAAAAAATGGTGGAAATACTCTTCCGCCTGTTAAATCTCCTATAGGTATTCTTCGTTTCAAATCTCCTAGTAGTCCTTGTCCTGCTCTTCTTAGTTCAGGTGGTAATAATTGTAATAGTCCACCTAGTAGACCACCACCTGCATTTAGTCTTCCTGGTTCTCCTGCAATTGACTTATCAAACCCACCATCACCAAGTGCTACATCAGCAGTCTTAGTAATAAAATAGTTTTGCCAATATCTATATTTAAATGTTACAGTAAATTCTATAACATTATTATTCTCATATGAAAGTGCTGGTGCCCCAATACTTGTAGGATAACAATCATACAGTTTGACACCATGTGTTAAGTCATCTCTAGCACTTGGGTCTTCAGATGAACCTGCTGAATTAGCAAATTGTCCTAGATTAAATAAGTCTATGTCTGATACATAGTTATCATAAAATTCATAGTTATTTGATAAACTATTGAAGGCAGCTTTTTGCCATAATTCAAAATACTGTCTTTCTCTTAAATACTTATCTGCATAAAATGTTGCTGATAAATCACCATATGTATGGTCTGTTACAAAATGTCTAGGGGCACCTGGTCCTGTTACAACAGCTTCTGTTGTCATTGTTCTATCAGGCATAGTTATACCTTTACAAAATGCATTTACTCTTTTACCATCTTGATTTTGAATTTGTTGAATTAAATCTGATGTTGCAAAACCTCTTGTCTCAACAGGTAAACCATCTTCATTTTCAAAGTTTTCAAACTCTGCCTCTGAACCCATTTCAGGTCCTTTTGCACCTGTGGGTAATCTAAATGAAGTGTAGAATCTTCCTGTTCTACCAAGTCCTTCCCCTTGCATAATGTATGATAACATTTGATTTATTAATGCTGGTTTTGTTGAAAGTAAATTAGGATTATCAGGTGCTTGTCCACCTTCTATCTGTCTAAATCTTGGGTCTAATAAAATGTTATCTAATGACCTGTCTCTCCTAAGTCCTATTCTAATGTCTGAACCAAATATTTTTACTCCGCCTCTAAATATTGCCATTCTTAACCTCTACTCCTTCCGTAAACATAGCTTGCACTTCTTTTCTTAAATTGTTGAACAGGTAGATATACTGCTGTAGGAGCGTCTTGTAAATCTACTCTCATAAAACCTGAACGAACATGACTATACAAATATTTTTTTATAGTTTGTTTTACTCTTGCAAGTCCACCTACTCTTGCATAACTTACATCTAATCTTGTTGTACTATCAAACTTACTGTTTGTAGCAAAACCTTGTAATTGATTTAACAATCTAAATCTTATCATGGGTGATAGATAATGAAAATTCATACCTACAAAACCACCTCTAAATCCTTCTAATGGTAGTACTAATGGAAAAGTATCATAGTATGGTAGTGTCTCTTTAAATTTTGGGTCATAGAAAAATAGATTTAATCTACCTAATGAAGGTCTTTGATTAATCTTACCTTGATTATATAGTTTACGAGCAGTTACACTATCACCTAAAGATGATACTGCATTTCTATACCATGTAGATGATTTCTGAGCACCACCTGTTTGATTACTAATTTTATCGAATATACTTGCCATGTTACTATTTATACAGAAAAGGGCATACCTATTACTAGATATGCCCTAAAGTTTACGACAGCAGAGAGAGATACCTCTATTCTTCTGCTAACTTACTAAAATAATCAAGTGTATCATCACTTTCACTAGTAGCAGACGCTATAGGGGCGCTGTCTTGACTTTTAACAGTACCAGTAGATGTGGATGGGAGGTCTACATTTTCTACTGTGTCTGTACTCTTAGTACCTGTAATTACTCGATTCAGTTTCTCTTTGAGTTCCTCATACGATTTAAAATTACTGGTCTCTAAGAATGGTTTTAGAGGATATTGTTTCTCCCATATCGCCTTGATGTTGTCATCATTATCAGCGATAGCAGAAGTACCCTCAAATTCTGATTTGTCATAATTCCAGAAACCATCTACCTTTCTAATTTTCAATTTAAAGTTTGCACCTTTCCAAAAATCAAATGGATTAATTGGTGTTTCATCTTCAAATGCTGGTTGCATTGCCTCTGTTATCTTGTCAAATATTTTCTTACCGAATTTGAACAGTTTTATTTGTCCTTCATTTTCAGGATGTGTTGGGTCTGATACGACATAAACATTTGCATAGTAAGATAATTTTCTCTTACGATTTCTAGCAATGCCTTTATCTGATTCAACGCCTGTATTCCATAGTCTAGTATTTTCTTCACTAACAGGGTCTTTATGACCTAGTGTAGTTAAGCTGTTTTCAATATACCAACCACCTGGTCCTTGAAATGCATGAGACCATAATCTGACCCATGGCATATCTTCACCTGATGTTGCTGGTAAGAATCTTAGTACTGCATACCCATTACCTGTTTTATCAAGTTCTGGTTTCCACAGTCTTTCATCTTGGTACTTATTAGATTTTTTTGAATCCTCAGGATTGAGGTTTTCTTCTAGTGCCTTAGTTAGTTTATCAAAACCACTAGATGATGTTTTTAATTGGTCAAAGTCCATATTATCCTCCGTATTATTGTATTTTTATATGTCTTATATTTTCGTATTTGTAGCATGCTACAGTACTATTTATAATAGTTACACCTATTATATAACATTTATTTGTCATTGTAAAGGCTGGTTGATAGTTTCATCATTTCAATAGGACATTCACCTAAGACCCCTTTTACAAAAAAGTTATGTGCTAAAACCAATCTATAACCATTACTTGGGTCTGTACCATGATTTAAATAACCTGGTATGCATACTATTTCACCATCTTTACAAGTATGTTCAAATGTAGGACAATTAAATCCATTTGTGTGTGAAACATTAAATGCAAGATTAAATGATTCAGATAATCTTGACTTACCAGCACCCAAGTCAATTCTCAATGGTGCATTTTCAGAACCTTCGATATAGTAAACTAAGTTAAATAAAACATTGGGATGAATATGAGGGTGATGATAGTCACCTTTATTTTGTATTGTTATCCAACTATGTAATGGTGCCAACTCATTACTAATACCGAATACATCTCTTTTATAATGTTCTGCAACATCTAACATTACATTTCTAATATTATTTAATTCAGGATGGTCATTAAATATGTTTACAGATGTAGATACGCCTGCACCTGATTTTAGTTTTCTAGTTTCTAGATTTTTTAAAAAATCTTTTTCTTGTTGTGTAATTTTATAATCAGGCGTATATATTGACATTGGTTCATAAAATAATGGGCTATGTGTTACTTTCATTTAATCTTTTCTCCATATCATCATAAGTAATATATTTTATATTCTTATTGTTTACCCATAAGTCTACTACACAATTTATAGGGTCGCTAGTACCTACAGGTTTTTCATTTACTTTATAAAACTGTATGTCTTTATATTCAGTAAACAAAGCACCCCATTGTATCTTCCAGTTTTCTGATGGCGTTTTACCATTTTGTTCTGCAACATAATGGTCTGTTCCTTTGTACATATTATTTACTAGATGATTATAACTTTCTAAATCATGACCTAATAAATAAACTTCTTTTAAATCTTTTATTTGTTCTACTGCAATTCTACCACTAGTAGCACCGGCTGCCCATCCTAAATCTCTCTTATAGTTTTCTATCAAGTCTGTTATGTTGTTTGAATAATCAGGTTGATTCATCCAACTGACATTGATTGATGAATGGTTTATTTGTTGTTGTATAACTTCTTTTGTTTTACCTTTTGCTTTACCACTTTTAATTATGTTTGCAAGTCCTGATAAATTAGAACCATGAAATACAAATTCTTCAGCGTCTATTCGTTTATTCTCATTATGGTTATCATAATATTCTTTTATTTCATCTCTGGCAATTTTATCAATACTACTATAAATCATCATGTCATAATGCATAGCAGGTACTTTTGTCCAGTCTCTAAACCATGCCTCATTCTTTTGACAATAACCACTATTGTATATCTCATGACATATGCCGTGGTCTACTGCAACAAGCACATCAGGTGTAAAGTCTCGATACAAAGCATTACAACCATATATCTTACCATGAGGTCTTAACTGTTCTAAATCAAAACCTTTTCTACTTTCACCATTACCTATGCAAAATGCTTTACTCATTTTATCTCTGGTTTAGGTATATGAATTTCATTATTGCCATATATTCTATCAGGTCCTAAATCTATTCTACTAGCACATGATGTTAATATTAATAGTGAAAACATTATCATATATTTCACTATACACAACCTGTTGGTTTCGGTAACCCTCCATACTTAGCAATCTTCTTCATTGGTCCTGATTCAAACACTTCATAAAGTTTACTTGCCTTTCTGTCCATACCAAATTCTTTTGCAAAAATTCTAACTGCTGGTACAGTACCACTCTCGTTAAACATTTCTCTTGCCTTTTCAATGTATGTTTTTATTTCATCGGTAATTAAAAAACCATCTTGTTCAGCCATTTGAATCATAACTTCTTCTGACCAATCATTTGTATTTTTTAAAAAACCATCTCCGTCTCTGTCTAGTTCCATATCAATCTTGCCTCCTGATATCGTTCATAAATATTTAAATACCAATCTGTATAAAAGTGGTAGTGTATAATTCCTATAAACATAATTGTAGAACCTACCACATTCACTACAATTAATGACCAATCTTTCCACAGTATACCTACTATCAACCAACCTGTAATACCTACAAATTGAAAGTACATATTATATGGATATAGATTCATTGTGGTTGTCAATGCACCCAATATCAATACGATACTTGAAAACCATTTAATCCACCAATCTAGTCCAATAGATATTTCTTTTTGTACCACTCTTTAAACTCCGGGTCTTTATCAAATTCTTGTAGTAATTCTCTAGTTTCTACTTGACCACTTCTGATACAGTCAGCAAGTAATTGCCATCTTTCTTCATTACTATATTTTCTTAACTTTAAAAAATCATCACTCATAACAATTTCTCCTTTAATATTATTTTTGTTTCTGTTTGATTAAACTTTAAGAACGGTTTAAACTTTTTTACCTTTTTATAAAAATCTGGCCATACAATTTTATCAATTATATTTTTATTCCAGTCTCTCATAAAATTCAAATGATAATCCATAATTATTAGTGTCTCCTTGGTAATCTTATTTCCAATACAATGTCGTAAAAGTATTGGATGCTGGCCATCACTAACAGTAATAACATGGTTGGGTTTAGTATTGTCCATATCAATAAGAGACCGTACTCTACCCAAATCTTCTTTGAAGTAGTAATTTGTTGCCTCTTTTCTTTTTCTGTATTGTAAGTATGTCTCATGACTGTCTCTTTCTAATAAACTACCTGACCATGCTTTATTCTTTTTAACAAAATTTGCAATCATAAAGTCATCTATTTCTTCTTGATTATACTTTACACTTAATTTATGAAACATATATCTATCATTTCTTTTTGTAAATGTTTCTAGTTTAGTATGTACCATGCCACTATGTTCTGTGTAATCATACTTGTCTGTTGTGAAATGTAATTTATATGCTAGATACTTTCTATAAACTGCAAAACCATCATAGGTCATAAAGGTAGTTTTCCTCCTTTCTCAATCAAATTTAGACCTTGTGCCTCTATTGTAATTTTTTCTTTTAGACTTTTAGAAATGTATCTTCCTACTTCGGCAGGGTCTATGGTATTTTTATCGCAATAGTAGAGAATGGCATCCATGTAAGACATATCGCCATTTTCTCTTTTTATTTGTTCTATCTTTAGACTGAATTGTTTAGCGTTCATAATATAAAATCCTTGGGGTGTATTTCTGTGTGCCGAGCATACACCGGGCTCCGGCACTTCTTAAAGTGGTAGAGTGCCTAAACTATTTAACCTCTTGTAATTGTGGATTAACTGTGTCATAAAAAGTTTGAATTGACTTTTGTAATTCTTCTTCATAATCTTTCGGTTCTTTC
>VMHT01029523.1_pt1 | contig 14569 bp, 9 predicted proteins | sample 4693611 | NCBI WGS metagenome assembly VMHT01 (sample SAMN12280063, study PRJNA550983) | marine metagenome | isolation source: seawater sampled from same location over 5 years 0.02-0.2 micron viral filtrate | place: USA: collected off the coast of southern California halfway between the port... ... | reverse complement strand
GTACCAGCAACCGCAGCAGACGGCCACGTATCAGCAGCCAGCGCAGCCGACTACGTACCAGCAACCGCAGCAGACGGCCACGTATCAGCAGCCAGCGCAGCCGGTACCCATGTCGGGATCGTCACAAAGTCGTCCAGCGCTTGCGCCGGCGCGCCAAGTGGTGCCATCTCGCTTTGCTCCGGCTGTGCAAGCCCCGGTCACTTCTTCGACAACTTCGGACAAGCCAATTGTGTACGCGAAAGATAGACACGATGGTTCATTTTGGGGCACCTCGTATGGATTAGACGCGCTCAAGCCTCCAGAAATTCATCAAAACTCGCTCATGATTGACGACGAGCAAAACGTGGACGAGACAGAATATTACGAAGAACCGCGCGAAGCTGTCGCTGCTCGCACTGGCGCCAAGTTGCCGACATACGCTGATGACGCGGCTGATCATTTGTATCACCACCGCTCGACGTACTCCATGCACGACGCCAAACATATGAAGCACAAGATTTCGTACGATCTCTTCTCCTCGAGCGCCTCCAAGGCGAGCGACTCGTACGACGATGACGACGACGACGTCGATGAGGACACGCGCGATGCACACGGACATGGACGAAAGAAGCATGATGAAAGCGTCGACTTCGAGGCTCTCGCGGAATCACAGAGTTTTGTCCCTAAAGAATCTTCCAAGCACAATAAGAATCCGTGGGACGACTCAGTTGAGCGCGCGCCGAAGAAGAAGAGCTCTCATCGCAGTAGTTCCGCGGACTTTGACGAAGACGACGACGAGGGTGACGAAAACCTTTCGACGCACGCTCAGCACGGTTCCTCGAAACACTCTCACAAGTCCAAAAAGCACGCATCAAAGTCGGACGCGTACTCCGCCGACGCTCTCGAAGAATCCTTCGCCGAGGACGACGTCGACCACGACCACGAGCACGAAGACGACGACGAGGGTATTCCAGCCTGGATCCAATGGGACGCCGCCACGGCCGCGTAAAGCGCGCAACATTCCTGTAATAGTTTTACACAACCAATCGTAGCTTCCCGCCCTCCCGTCGTTCCGCGCGTCGTCGAAAATCTCTCTGGATAACGAGAGATCGCCATCGCCGCCGGAGCCGCGCCCGCACACATCGCCTCGTCCGCGGATCCATCGCTGCCTCGCGCACACCGACGCGATGTCCACCGCGCGCGCCTCGACGCTCGCCGACGTCGCCGACGCCCGCGCGCGCGACGTCGTTCGCCGCGCGCGCGCCCAAAAACCGCTCGCGGCGTCCCGACGCCCTCGCGCGGTGCGCCGCGCGCCGTGCGCGCGCGCGTCGAGCGGTGACGTCGATCCGCTCATGCTGCGCGCGATCCGAGGCGAAGACGTCGAGCGACCGCCGATCTGGATGATGCGACAGGCGGGGAGATACATGAAGGTGTATCAAGACTTGTGCAAAAAGCACACGACGTTTCGAGAGCGAAGCGAGACGGTGGATCTCGCGGTAGAGATCTCGCTGCAGCCGTACGAGGCGTTTAAACCCGATGGGGTGATTTTGTTCAGCGATATTCTCACGCCGTTGCAAGGGATGAACATTCCGTTCGACATCGTAAAGGGAACGGGGCCGATCATCTTCAACCCGGTGCGCGAGATGGACGATATCAAGAGCATCACGCCGTTGGAGCCGGAGAAGAGCGTGCCGTTCGTCGGGGAGTCGTTGAAGGTGTTGAGAAATGAAATTGGGAACGAGGCGACGCTGCTCGGGTTTTGTGGAGCGCCGTTTACGTTGGCGTCTTACATCGTCGAGGGCGGGACGAGCTCGCACTACAAGGTGATTAAGAAAATGGCGTTCGATTCGCCAGCGGTGTACGAGGCGCTCATGAATAAGCTCACGGACGCCGTGATCGAGTACACGCGGTACCAAGCGGACTCTGGGGCGCAAGTGGTGCAAATTTTCGACTCGTGGGCAAGCGAGTTTTCGCCCGCGGATTTCGAAGTGTACTGCCTGCCGTACCTCCAACGCATCGTCGCCGAGTGCAAGCAAACCCACCCACACGTGCCGCTCATCCTTTACAGCTCTGGAAGTGCCGGTTTCTTGGAGCGCTTAGCGACGACGAACGCGGATGTTATCAGCTTAGACGGGACGATTGACATGGCGGACGCGCGCGCTCGACTCGGTATGGATCAGGCGGTGCAAGGGAACATGGATCCGCTCCACCTCTTTGCGTCGCAAGATTTCATCACGAAAAAGGTGCACGAAACGATCGCCAAGGCTGGAAACAAGAAGCACGTCATGAATCTCGGTCACGGGGTCATGGTCGGCACCCCAGAGGAAAACGTTGGACACTTCTTCAAGACCGTTCGAGACTTCCGGTATTAAGCGCCGAGCGGTTTTAAGCGGCGCGCTCTCGCAAAGGCAACTGCGCAAAGGCGCGCTTTAGTTTGGAAATTGATTTAATTTGAAACTTTCTCATCTCATTCACAACCTTTTTCGACTACACACCTACTATTTTTTGGCGAGTGTCAAAAATCTAATACCCGGTGGCTTCGATCAACTGTTGCAAATCGCCGAGTTGCGCATTCGCCGCAGCCTTGGCCGCGGCAAACTTGGAGTTAGCCTCCTTCTTCTGCGCCCAGTACTCAGACGCCGCAGTTTGGCGCTTCGCCTCGAGCTCCTTCACGATCGCACCATGCTTCCACCCGATTTGTTCGCAGAAGTCGCCGAGCACGCAGAAACGGTGCCCCTCACCGAGGCGCAACACCTTGAGCGCTTCCGGAACGACCGCGCGCTTAACCTTGTCGTACGGCGCCGGGATGCCTTCGTACGCCTTGAAGCGTTCGAAAGCAGCCGCACCACGCACAGTCTTGTGCGGAAGCATACCGCGAACCGTCTTCCAGAAGAGTCGAGACGGCGACGTGTAGTGGTACGGACCCTTCTTCGGGTTCGTGTTCATCCTCTTGTTCTTGTAGCGGTCGTGCGCCATGCGACGACGAACCATACCACCGGACATGCAGATACCCTCGGTGCGAACCACAACCTATTCGTTACGCAAACCATCGCGCGTGCTTTCGTCAGTCTTCGCGTTCGTCGTTCGCGCGTCTCGCGCGTCAAAGCCCTAATCCGCCACCACCGATGCGACCGACATCCCGTCGTCCCGCGCCTCATCTGCGTCTTGTCGACGTCCAACGCGCGCGCGAATCATCGCATGAATACCACCATATCCATCGCTCGCCATCGCGTCGCGCTCCGTCGCCTCCACGGTGCGCGCGCGCGACGCGATGATCGCGCGCCCAACGCGAACGCGCGCGCGTCGCCGAAATCGATACGCACCACGTGCTGGCCTTGCAACAACTGCTTGGAGACGATCGAGGCCAATCGCCCGAAAAGGTGTCCCTTGGCGTCGATGACGATAACCTGCGGGTGCGTCGCGCGCGCGTCGGCGTCAGTCTTCGCGCGTCGGCGTCGTGGTCGATCGCGAAACCCTACGCGATGCGGGGCGTCGCGTCGATGTCGCGCGCGTCGCGCGCGTCGATCGAGTCGATCGCGAACGCGCGCGATGTCGATGAAGACGCGCGCTTCGACGCGCTCGGCGCGCGCCGTACCTTGTCCATGGCGAGCGTTCGAGGGCGTCGCGTAAAGACGGATCGCGCCGCGGGCGTCGGAAGGTCTTTGGCACTTTTGACCATGTTATTATACGAGTCTCGGTGCGCAATGTGTCTGTTTTTATGGTATGAAAGATGTGTGATTGTATTTAACACACGGACTTTGTCCGTGGTCACCGCTGCGCGGCGGAGACTTGCCTGTGAAGCTGCACTAGGAACTCGCCGTAGGACGACGCGCCGGGCACGTTGGCCGCGCCTCGATCTTCGATGAGGTAAGGGAATAATTGCGTCTCACTCGGATGGCCTTGGATGACGACGGTGAGGGCGAGATGACGCGCGCGGGACGCCTCGGCGCGTATGTCGTCGACGACGGCGCGCGCGCGACGCGAGACGTCGGTGTCCAGATGAGGGAGGTTGCAGTCCACATCCGCGCTCGGAGGACCGCTAGGGCCGAACAAAGCGGCGACAAACTGTGGGTCGAGCATCTTTCCGAGCCATAAAAGCAGGCGACGACCGTCGTCGACGAGGTAGGCGCCGCGAGCGTCGATGCGCTCGCCCGCGAGGACGGTGCGCGGCGGCAAAATCACTCTGCCGTATTCGTCCTTCGTACCCGCTTCCTCGGGCATCGTGTGCAAGGCGTGCATCGTGGGATACAGCAGCTTTAAGATTTCTTCCGTCGAGGCAGACATGAAGTCGTACACAGCGGCGATCCGCGCGTCGACGGGGACGTCTCGCGGGCCGCCTCGCATCGCCGTGCTCTTGCTCGCGGCGAAGATCCACAACGGAAGTAACTTCATGCTCTCGGGGAAGATGAGCCTATTGAACGCTCTCGACGCTTGCGTGTTGAGCAACTTGAACTCACGCAACGTGGCGACAACCTTGGTCATCACCGCCTCGCGCGCATCTTGCAATCGCACCGTGAGCGTGCGCTCGGCGCCCAAACGCGCCATGAACGCGCCCATGGCGCCGCAGTCCACGGCGCGGTACATCTCTGCTATGTCTGTCACCACCGGAACCGCCATCGTGTGCACTCGGATTCTGCGTTCTCCTTCTGCGGAGGTGTACAGTAGCGCACACTGCAAGTACGAAATGTTCGTGCTCGGAACCACTTCGTCGTGCGCGATGTGCACGCCGTACGCCTTGTCGCCATCCGTCGCCGGGAGCGCGAGCAAGTCCATCGATCGAATGAAGAAGTGCCCGTTGAAGGCGCAGATTCTAAATCCTCGACTGCATCGCACCCGACACACGGCTTCCCACGCGGTGAAGCGCGTGAGATTATTTTTCAGCTCCTTTGCGTACTTTACCCCATCCTTGTCCGGCGTAAAACCGGGGTAATGTCGCAACTCGCCTCCGGTGAACTTGCACAACACCGCCATGGAGGCCAAATCAGAGAACGGCGCCGCGATGGTGTACAAATCGATACAAATCTGATGTCGTGAGCACTCTGCCGAGGTCTTCTTGAAGAAACCATCGACCGGGCCGCGAAGCAGGTGTTCCTTCGTGCTATCCGTGCTCGCTCGCGTGTCGTCGCGGTTGATCATGCGTCCCGCGCCGAGCGTGGGCAGGCAGGATTGGAACACGAGAAGCTTACCACCGATGTGAGACATAGCTAAGAACGCGGCTTGAATCGCCGGGCCCATGGCACTTTCCATGTTTTGCGTCTGCGCGTACGTATCGCACACCATGTCTAAAAATGCATCAATCACCGCGCGCGACTCGGCGAGATTCACCAGCAAGTCGTCTGGCATCGGACAAAACGGGTCGTCGAGCTCGGCGACTACCATCATTTGCGGCTGAGACTGATTCGCCTTCAGGCTATAAAAGTGTAACGTCGAATCGTACGTCAAGAATCCGACCCGCGTGCGCTCGCTCTTCTTCGACATGACGTCGAGGGAGTCCCGAATCACCTCCACCGTTTGTTTCAAAAAGCCGCTATTCACCGCCGTGTGCGACACGTCCAAGGCGAAGAAGTAGGACGGCGGCATCGGCGGTCGCACCATGTACTCTTGGCTCGCTAAAAATTCAACCGTTCCACTGTTCAACTCAGGGCGCTCGGCGATGTCTCGACGCACCCCGTTCGCGTCGAGCGTGCAAAAGTAATCCACCGGCACTTCGTTGGGCAGCGCGCACACGTTGCACCTAAATCGCCGCCCGCCGTCTGTGAATTGCACGAAAGGGTTTATGTAAGTTCGACATCTGCGGCATCGCACGATACCCGAGCTCCCGAAATGCGCCGTCTTCACCGTCGTCTCATCTCCAGGTCTGAGCGGCTGGACGATGCATCCCAGCGGCATGGCGAACCTCGTCTTCAAGCTCGGGCTCGACGGCAGCGCCCCGCACGTCAGACGCATGTACTTGGGATCGCACGAAAGCTCCAAGTTCGGACGCGCTTCGTCGTCGCCCGGTCGAGGAAACGTCGCGGGATCCATTCCAGCCTCCCCACCGGGACCACCGCCCGGACCGAGGTTCAGAGACGCGAAATCCTCCACAAAGTTCATCGCCGGCGCGCCGTAACCGCCCGCCTGCGGGTACCCTCCCATCGCGGGCATCCCCGGACCTGGCACCGGCGGCGGCGCCATCGCCCCCATCGGCGGTTGCGGTGCCATCCCCATCGGCGACTGCGGCGGATACTGCGGCGGATACTGCGTTGGATACTGCGTTGGATACTGCGGCGACTGCGGCGGCGCGCCGATCGGCGGCGCGCCAATCGGCGGCGCGCTCGCCGTCGACGGCACCATCCCCTGTCCGTGCGCCATCGCCGCCATCCCTCCCATCGCCGGCGGCGCGTGCATCCCTCCCATCGCGCGTCCCATCGTCACCGGCGGCGCGATCCCGGTCCCCGGCGCCCCCGGCGTCGGCGCGCTCGCGCTCGCGAATCCGCCGCCTCCGTCGAATCCGCCGCTCGATCCCATCGCCGGCGCGCCCCGTCCCGCGCCCGCGCGCGCGTCCGCCGCGACCGCGCCCGGCGCGACGTGCGCATGACCGCCCGCGTGCGTTTGCCCGTTCGGTTCGCCCGCGCGCGCCGCGCGCGCGTCCGGCCCATCCATCCCGCGTCCCGGCGCGCCGCGCCAATCGTGCGTCGAACGCGCGTCGCGCGCGCCCGCGTCCGCGCCCGGCGCGCCGATCGGCGGCGGCGCGCGTCGCGGCGCGCCGATCGGCGGCGGCCCGATCGGCGGCGGCTGCATCGGCGCGTCGCGAAGTGCGGCGGCGTCAGATCGCGACTCTCGGCGCGAATGCGCGTCGCGATCGCGCCCCGCGCGCGCGTCGCGACGCCGCGCGCCGCGCTCGGCGCGATCAGGCGCGACCTCGTCGACCTGCCGGGCGATCCGACGCTCGTCGTGCACACGAACGTGGACATGGGGTCGAGGAAGCGCGCGTTCATGCTCGCGGCGAGCCGAAGCGTCGCGAAGACGCTGAAAAAGCCCGAGAGCTACGTCGCGGTGTGCGTCGTGGACCGCGCGGACATCGTCTGGGGAGGGTCCGACGACGACTGCGCGCTGTGCAGGCTGACGAGCCTGGGAGGGATCGATCTGGAGAATAACAAGGCGGTGAGCGAGGACGTGTGCGCGCTGTTGGGCGAGACGTTCGGAATCGCGGGAACGCGCGTGTACGTGACGTTCGAGGACGTGGCGCGAGAAAACATGGGATACGATTCGGCGACGTTTGCGGGGTGACCGGGGGGGGGAAGCGAGCGGCGAGGAAATCGCGGGGCGAGTCGACGCGCGCGTCGCGGAGACGCCGGGGACGTCGTCTAGCGCTAGCGCGTGTTACAATGTGTTACAATCAGCGAAACGCGACGCCTTCGTCGCGCGAGGCCTTCGTCGCGCGCGCGAACGAACTAAATCATGCGAAGCTTGACGATGTCGCTCGAGTGAGGAAACGCGTCGACGAGCAAGACGTTGGGATCGTCGTTCAACTCGTCCACGATGCCGTGCCAATAAATCACCATTCCGGGCCCGAATCTGTTGACGTATCCCTGAAACTGTTCCACGCCCTTCTCCACGTGCACCAAAGGATCGCTGAACGACGCCTTGGAGTCTATCCAATTCACTATTCGCCCGCGCACGGCGATCGGCACCTCGAGTTTGATATCCGGCGTCCGCGCGTGTCCGTCCGCGCGTAAATCCCGCTCCGTCACGAACGGTATCCCCTCCGCCGCGAGCATCTCCTCCAACAATTCCTCGTACTCCTTCCCCGCGTTGTGTCGCAGCGCGTCCACCGCCGGCGACGCGTGATGATCCCACGCCGTCACGCGTTCGACGTCCAACCGCAACCGCCGACACAGCTTCGCCCCGCGCGCCGCCGCCGGCGTCCCCGCCGCCGGCGTCGCCGGTATCTTCCCGTGCGGGTCCCTGAGCAGCGCCCCCACCGCCTTGTGCCCCACCCCGAGCAGGTGTTCGAGCAGCAACCGCATCAACTGACACGCCGGAAAGTCTAAATTCTGCGCCACGCTGAACACATCCTCCCCCAGCAGGTACCGCCGCGCGTGCGCCTCGATCGCGCGCACCTGCCGTCCGTGCGCGGCGCGGATCCTTCGCGACGACTCCTGCGACGCGATGCTCACGAGCGCGTCGAGCGTGAGCTCGGGATGCGCCGCGCGAAGCGCGTCGACGTTCGGGTGGGCGTCGCACGGCGTCGCCGCGATCTCGCGTCGGATCGCCTCGTACGTCTCCAGCCGCATCGACGGCGCGGCGTTTTCGGCGCCGGACGCGCGCGGCGCGCGGCGCGGCGCGGAGTGGCGCGACGCGGCACTGATCGACGCGTCGAACGAACGATTCACCGAACGATTCATCGATTCGCCGCGATGCCGCTCGAGATCGCGAGCGAGTTCGGCTGCGTCGTCGCCGCCGTCGGCGCGTGCTTCGTGCCGCTCGTCTACGGCGCGGTGCGCGTCGCGCGCGCGCGGAAGGCGCACGGCGTCGAGTACCCCGACCTGTACGCCCCGCCGGGACACGAAAAGAAGAAACAGTTCGACTGCGTGCAGCGCGGACACCAGAACACGCTGGAGAACTACGCGCCGGTGATCGCGATGGGGACGGCGAGCGGACTGGCGTACCCGCGGGCGTCGGCGATCCTGCTCTGCGTGTGGGCGGTCGGTCGCGTGGAGTACATTCGCGGGTACGCCACGGGAGACCCGGCGAAGCGACGGCTCGGGGGACTCGTGTCGCACCTGGCGGACGTGCCGCTGTTCTTCATGACGTTTTTCGCGGCGAAGAAGATCTTGGACGCGTGAGCGCGCGGACGCGGAGGCGTCGCGCGACGACGACGACGCGCGCGCTTTATCCGGCGCGACGCGACGCTCGACGCTCGACGCTCGACGCTCGATTTCGATCGGACGCGCGCGACGCGCGGCGCCGCGGCGTCGCGACGGCGCGTCGGAGTTTTCGTTTTGTTGTAATTTTGTTTGTTTCGGCGTCCATCGCGCGCGCGAATTCGCGTTCGTCTCGTCGCGCGCGTTCGCGGCGTCGGCTCGCGGTGCAACAGAATCGGACGGGCGACTCGTCGTCCCGTCGCGCGCCGCAGACGACCGCGCGCGCGCTCGCGATGCGCCGCACGGCGAATAACAACTCATCCGTCACGGACTTACAAGGTGCGAATCGCGCGCGCGGCGTCGATCGACGCGCGCGAAGCGACGAAACGCGGAATCGGAGTCTTGGGTTTTTTGGTGATTCGAGCGGTCGAGACGCGCTCGCGGCGCGCGCGCGCGCGGGCGTCGCGCGAGAACGACGGACTGACGATGCGCGCGATGTGGTCTGCGAAACGAACAGCGCTGATCGGGGAGGACGCGAACGATGGGAAGCCGAACACGATCGGCGGGTCGAGCGCCGATCTCAGCGGGGCGAGCGGGGCGAGCGAACCGCGCGTCGAACGCGTCTTCATCGTCAGTAATTCGTTACCGCTGAAGATGCGAGAGGACGCGGAGGCGGGGAAACCGTACGGACACAAGTATGCGTTCGAAAAGGATGGGGATAGCATTTACGATCAATGTCGGGAAGGAGCGGAGGCGAACGGGCAGTACGACGCGGTGATAAACGTCGGACAGTTGCCGATGCAAGTGCCGTTTGAGTTGCAAGAGGCGGTGGCGAACGATTTAGAGGCGAGATTTGATGCGGTGCCGGTGTTTTTGCCCGAAGATACCAAGGAGAACTTTTATAAGGGGTTCTGTAAACAGTATCTGTGGCCTCTGATGCACTACGTCTTGCCGATGTCGCCGTTGGATTCGCGATTTCAAAAACATCAGTGGCAGGCGTACATCGCGGCGAATAAGCGTTTCGCGGATAAGCTGATGGAAGTGGTGTGCAGTGATGACGATCAAGTGTGGGTGCACGATTACCACTTGATGCTTTTGCCGACGTTTCTGCGTAAACGCTTCAACGCCGTCAAGTGTGGTTTCTTTTTGCACTGTCCGTTTCCGTCGAGCGAAATCTTCAGAACGACGCCGAACCGAGATTTAATCCTGCGCGGACTTTTAAATGCCGACTTTGTCGGTTTTCATACGTTCGATTACGCTCGACACTTTTTGTCGTGCTGCACGCGGTTGCTCGGATTAAATCATAGGATGGAGCGCGGGTCGCTCGTCATCGACAACTTCGGCAGACTCGTGTCGGTTAAGATTTGTCCCACTGGCGTGAAGACGTCGCGTTTGCGAGATGTTTTAGACGCACAAATGTGCAAGGATCGTCGGAAAGAACTCGTCACCGAAATTGCGGGGCGCAAAATGTTGCTTGGTCTCGATGATTTCGACGAGTTCAAGGGAATCGATCAGAAAATCGCGGCGTTTGAACGCATGCTCGACGAACACCCAGAAATCGCCGAGCAAATTGTGCTGTATCAAGTGTGTAATCCACCTCGCGGAAGTGGGCGGGACATTGATGATTTGCGAGCGACCGTGGATTCGATGGTGGCGAGAATAAATGACAAGTATGCCAAGAATGGTGTCAACGTTGTGAAGTTTGAAGTGAGGCCCGTGCCGCTGCACGAGCGCATCGCGTTGTACTCAGTCGCGGACATCGCTGTGGTCACGGCCACGCGCGATGGTATGAACCTTGCGCCATACGAGTACATAACTTGTAGACAGGGTCCGAATGACGAGTCCCAGGGCACGTCCGATGGTTTCTCGTTGCCACGACAATCCTCTTTGATTATTTCTGAGTTCACCGGGTGTTCGCCGTCGCTCTCAGGGGCGCTTCGCGTCAACCCGTGGCACGAAGAGGATGTCGCGGATTCCATGTACAAAGCACTTCAAATGAGCGGTCACGAGCATGAAGCTCGTCATGAGAAGCACTGGCGCTACGTTAGCGAGCACCACGTCGGCTTCTGGGCGCAATCTTGCCTCGCCGAGCTTCAGCGCGTGACAGAGAAGGCTCAGAGCAACCGATGCTACGGTTTGGGTTTCGGGTTGAACTTCCGTGTCGTGCATCTCAGTTCGACGTTCCGAAAGCTCGACACGGCCGGTGTGGTGGCCAACTACCTCAAGGCGACTCGTCGAAAGCTCGTGATCGATTACGACGGTACGCTGGTACCACTGGCATCCTTTGCGCAGCCGCCGACGGCGCATTTATTGTCCCTCCTCACCGTCCTCGTAAATGACGACGCAAACGAGGTGTGTATCGTGTCTGGACGCGAGCGCGAGACTTTAGACAAGTGGTTCGGTAATATTCCTGGTCTTTGCATGGTGGCTGAGCACGGATACTGGTTCCGCCGCGGATCAGACGTGGCGTGGAACGAGCTTGCTCCGAGTGGCACGGACAACAGCGTGCTCGAGTGGAAAGATACCGTCCTACCAATTTTAGAGCAGTATGCCGAAGCGACGGACGGTTCGTTCATCCAGTCCAAAGAAAGTTCTTGCGTGTGGCACTATCGAGACGCCGATCCCGATTTTGGGGCTTGGCAAGCCAAGGAACTTCTCGATCACCTCGAGAGCGTGTTACACGGCGACCCCGTGGACGTCATCGCCGGAAATGGCACCGTCGAGATCAAACCCAAGGGCGTGCACAAAGGTCTGGTGATAAACCAACTTTTAGACACGCAATCTTCCGCTGACGTCGCCGATTTCGTTCTCGCCGTTGGCGACGACCGTTCGGACGAGGACATGTTCGTCGCCGTCAACACGCACGCGCAGCTCCCGCTCTACGCCGGCGCGTCCATTTACACATCAACCATCGGTCAAAAACCGAGCAAGGCGCCTGCGTATCTCGACGACACCGAAGATGTGGTCAACATGTTGCAAACGTTGGCTCAATACAACGTCTGCCACAGACACTGATTCAATTTTGTATTACTATCACGGAAACGTATCCATCTCTTGCTCGCGTGCATCGTCTTCAAACGACCGCGCGCGGTTTCGTCATCGCATGCGTCGCGCGCGCGTCGATATGTTTCTCACGTTCGTTCGTACCGCGTGCGCGCGCCCACTGGCTCCGGCCGAACGACTCACGCACGCCGAGGCGACGCCGAGGCGTTTGAAGTTGGACTCGTCCCAGTCGGCGACGACGACGTCGTTTCCATCGCGCACGCGAGGCTTCGCGCTTCGCACGCGCGCGCAGGCGAACGCCGACGATGCATCCGAGGTGCCTAGGAAGAAGACGCGCGCGGACGTCTTTGAATCGCTCAAGAATCAACCACTGAGTGGGACAAAGTACAAATCCACCGGAGCGTTTCAACCGACGCGCGTGGACGACGCCAAAGCGCAAATCGTGCGATTTCTCGAATACAAACCGCGCACGCGTAAGGAGTTATTTGATAAATTGACGATCGATAAGGGATACGAGGCTGAGGATGCGAACGAGGCGTTGGATGCTATGCAACGCGCGGGGGTGCAAAGCGACGCCGCGTACGCAGAGGCGTTCGCGAGGTACAAGTGGAGAAACTCGAGATGGGCGGCGTGGCGCGTGCGAGGGGCGCTGCGACAGAAAGGCGTGGATGATCGAGACATAGACTTAGGATTTGGGCCCGTGTTCGCGGAGGGTGGGGCCATAAAGATTGATTTATTTGAAGACGACGAGGACGACGACGAGGACGACGAGGAAAATTTAGAACGAACGCGGGCAAAGGAACTCTTGCAGGCAGCTCGAACGCAGTTTAAGAGGAATAAACGCGGAGACTTTCAGGCGCGCGTAAGACGTCTGATGGCTTGGCTCGAACGGCGCGGACACGGCGGTTCGGTGATTCGCGATATCGTCACCGTGTTGAAGCGAGAAGAGGAGTACTCGGACGACGACGAAGACGACGGCGCGTTGCACTTTGACGATTAGTAAACACACGTACAATAATTGAATTTCAATCAGCCTCGACAGCGCGCGAGCAGGGCGCTACACCGCGCCCGTCTTTGCCGTTTTCGCGGCTGCCAACAGTCCGCCGAAAGATGACAATTCCAGCGGTACGCCCGTGAGCGCTACGATCAATCCAAACCCGGCAAACATGTACGCAAAAGTCCCGACAACGTTGATGCAAAACACAGTCAACGCAAACGCCCACTTCTTATCGTTATTCGGCGCGTACCTACGAAAGAACTCCACGATTCTATCCGTCCCCGGGGAGATGGCCACCGACAACGCGAATCGCGCCGGGCGCAAAAAGTTTTGAATCATCCACAACCCAAAATACGACGACGCGAACGTCTTCATCGACAGCGAATTCACCAGCGGGCTCGCCCCCGTCGTCTTCACCGCCGTGTACGTCGCCAGCATCAACGACGTCACGTAAAACACGTTACTCACGAACCCGTACGACAGCAACGCCGCCGAACCGAGCGAGGCAATCTTCTGCTTATCGATCTTCGCCGCGTCTCGCCACCACGCCTTGACCTTTGCCATCCCACTCGTCTCGTTCGCGTCGTCGCTCGCGTCGTCGCTCGTCGCCGCGCGCGCGACGACGACGCGACGACGCGCGTTCGCGCACTCGTGAGACGCAACGATGTCGACGCGCGCGCGCGCGCGCGCCGCGCGACCGACCGCGATCGTCCCGCGTCGCGGCGTCGGCACCGCGCGCGAAGGCGCCACCGACGGGCGCGCGCGCGCGATCGCGCGCATGTCGCGAATCGGCGCGCGTCGCGGTGTGAGGCGCGCGAGGCGTCGCGCGCGAAGGCGTTCGACGAACGCCGTTCGTCCGCGCGGTCGTCGCGGCGAAAGCGTCGAGTGCTATCATACAAACGAACGTTTACGGCGCGTTTTCGTGAGATGAGAACACGGCCACCGCGCGACCGAGCCAGAGACGCGTTGGCGAGCCGAACGCGCTCTTGAGAACGATTTTGACGGACGACGGCTCGCGCGCCGCGGTGGTCGGAGAGTCGTCGAAGCCGGCGAAATCGGCGATGATTTCGACGTAGCAACCGGCGTTCCAGTCGCTCTGCGCGCGGGCGATGCCTCGAAGAAACTCTCCGGGCGCCGCGCGCGTCGTCGTGGTGTTATCGCTCGTCGACTCGAGGTCGAAGACGAGGCGCGGAAGGGGTTGGGGCGGGGCGTGTCTCGCGATCCAGAAGTGTGCGGAAGTGAGCCGAGTGTCGTTTCGCGCCGTCGCTCGAAACGCCAAACCACCACCCGAGTGTACGAGGATTTTCAACGACTTTGAAGCGCCATCGACGCCGTGCGCGTCGTGCGGTGCGACTTCCACCTTGTAACTCCAATCCTCCCACGTGCGTGTGTTCAAGCCGAAAATCGGACTAAAGATGACGCTTTGGTCGTTTCGCGAGAGACGCACAAACGATTCATTCGAGGGAATTCGACACGCCGTCGAGTTCGGCGGTCTCGGCGTGCCGCACTCAAGGCTCGCGCAGCGTCTATCAATCTCATAGCTATGGACCAAACACTGCGGTAAATCGTTCGGATCAAGTCCGAGCGTGATGTTCACGTCTCGACGTCGAACTCGCGCGGCGTTTTGGACGCCGCACCACAAACCGCATTTGCCTTCGGCGCAGCAATCACCGTATTCGCTCCAAGGACCGACATCTGGGAGCGCGCACGAAGTGTTGTCGAATCCTACGCGTGGTCGAAACCG
>VMHT01016641.1_pt1 | contig 14573 bp, 17 predicted proteins | sample 4693611 | NCBI WGS metagenome assembly VMHT01 (sample SAMN12280063, study PRJNA550983) | marine metagenome | isolation source: seawater sampled from same location over 5 years 0.02-0.2 micron viral filtrate | place: USA: collected off the coast of southern California halfway between the port... ... | reverse complement strand
AAGAAGAATTAGATGCAGCTTTGGACCTGATGGGTAAAAAGAAATTTAGGCAAGAGTTTGAATGTGATTGGGTTGCTGCATTAGAAGGAGCTATCTACGGAGATATTTTAGAAAAGATTGAAAACAAGGGCCAGGTAGGACGTGTACCCCACGATCCGACCCACCGAGTATCAACAGCCTGGGATATAGGGATCTCAGATAAAACCGCTATAATATTTTTTCAGATAATAAATCGAGCAATAACTATTGTAGATTATTATGAAAACAGTAACGAGGGTCTACCTCACTACATCAATGTAATTAACAGCAAGGATTACATTTACGAAGAACATTATGGACCACACGATTTAGAACAGCGTGAGTTTACCAACGGCAAGTCCAGGCGTGAAATAGCATACGAGCTAGGTTTACGTTTTAGGATTGTACCAAAGCTGAGTATTGAGGATGGCATCCACTATACGCAACTGTTGCTAAACCGTTGTTGGATAGATGCCGACACTTGTAAAAAATTAATCGATAGCTTGAGAGGCTATCACCGTAAGTACAATGAGAACTTACAAATTTTTCATTCTAAACCTGTACACGACCATACGTCACACGCCTGTGATGCGTTGCGTTGTTTGTCTGTTGGGTTGCAAGAATTAAAAGGAGATCAGCAAGCTCCACAAAAATTTGCTGACAGTAACTACAATCCATTAGGAAGAAATTATGAGCAGATTATTTAAACCAAAAATTAGTATGCCAACACCGCCACCAGTCCAGCAACGTGTTGAATACAAGCCACCTACCATGGAGCTGCCTTCAGAGAAAGACCAGCCTGATATAGAAACACAAGAAAAAGAAATGAAGGTTGCACAAAAGAAAAAAGGACGCAAATCAACCATTATGACATCAGCTCAAGGCTTAACAACCGATGCTGATATTTATACACCAACATTACTAGGATAAAATTATGTCACTATACGAAAATATAAACAAAAGAAAAAAAGCTGGTACATCCAGATCAAAATCTAAATCAACTATTACGGCAAAGTCTTACGCTAATATGCAAGCAGGCTTTCCTAATTCCAAAAAAAATAAAAAGAAAAAAACATTAATGGGGTAAATTATGGCTTACGGACCAGGTAAAACTACAAAAAAAATGTCAGGTAAGAAAAATCTAGCTGGCATGTACGGTGATAAAAGTAAGATCACTCGTGGTGATATAATCACAGCTGCAAAGAAGAATAAGAAAAAAACATTGATGGGTTAAATGGCGTTAAAAGAACACCAAAGTCCATCAGGTGGATTGAACGCAGCTGGCAGAAAACATCACGGAGTAAAAGCTCCAGTCAACAAAGGTACTAACCCAAGACGAGTATCTTTTGCTGCACGCTTTGCAGGCATGAAAGGCCCAATGAAAGATGAAAAAGGGAAGCCTACACGCAAAGCTTTAGCATTAAAGAAGTGGGGTTTTGGATCAGTTGCTGCTGCTAGAAACTTTGCAAGTAATAATAAGAAAAGTTAATTGCTATGGGTAAAATGAGAGATCCTAATAAGGAAAACAAACAAGGCACAAAGTATTCACCCAAGCTTGCTGCAGCTATAACAAAAGCAAATAAAAAATCTTTTGACCGCAGTAAAGCAGGTCGACTACAAGCAGCTGCTATAAATAAAATACAAGGTGGTGAAGCTAAACAAGTTACACCTACAGCTGCATCAATTAAAGCAACTGGCTTGTTGATGCAAAACAACAGAGATACATTGTTAGGTCAGGCTAAAAGTAATTCTTTAGATAGTGCAGGACTTAATAAACTTGCAACAGCCAATAGAGAATTAGGTTTTAATGAAACAACTGGCATGGGTATAAAAGAATCTGTGCAATACCAGGTAACAAGACCTGAAATGAAAAGAGATTTAAAAAAGACAGCAGATAGAATAAGAAAATTACCAACATTAACAAATGTATTGTTGGGTGCGTTAGGTGGCACAAAAGAAAAATTATCTGATTAATTACAGTGCGTGATATAACAGAAACAAAAGACTTTTCAGCTATGCTTGATTTTTTAAAAGATCAAGAGTTTGCGTATATTGATGAACATAAAGATATTTTAGATTGGTCTATTGCCTTTAAATTTATAAACAAAGACAAAACTCTTGGCTATGTGTGGTTGTATGCATTAGCTGAGGAAGATAACAACTATTTAACACACATGTGTATTGATAAAAAATATCAAGGGCGTGTGTTAACAAAACATATTGTCAACAAATTCTATAGTCTAGCCTATGGATATGGTGCAGATGTTTTAAAAGCTGAACAAATAAACAAAAAATTAATTAATTTATACAAACGAATTGGTTGGCAAAAAACGTCAGCAAATTCATGTGAGATTAAACTACCCTATTTATGGAGGACACAACATGGGAGCAGTTAAAAGAGTATTAAAAAAAGTAGTATCAAAGGTGGTTGGAACACCTAGCGTAGCAGTGCCAGAGCCTGCACCAGAGCCTACTCCTGCTCCAGCACCAGCTCCAGTTGCTCCAGCACCAGCAGCACCTGCTCCTGTAGCACCTGTTGCACAAGCTGCACCTGTTGCAGTGACAGATCCAGTGGCTGAAACTACCGCTACTCAAGACATGGAACAAACTGTACAACGTAAGAAAAAGGGTCGAAAGAATTTAATAGCCACAGGCAGTCAAGGCCTTGGTGGTGAACCCACAACATACAAAGCAACACTACTAGGTTAATATGGAAAATAAACAAGCAGCCATGCTGGTTGAACGGTTTGCCTCATTAAAAAGTTTGAGATCAAATTGGGAATCCCACTGGCAAGAAATTGGTGATTACATGTTGCCACGTAAAGCTGACATTGTTCAGCAACGAACTCGTGGTGATAAAAGAACAGAATTAATTTTTGACGGTACTGCCTTACATGCATTAGAGCTATTAGCTTCTAGCTTGCATGGCATGATGACTAATGCTTCAACGCCTTGGTTTACATTGGGCTATAAAGAAAATGCATTAGCAGAAGATGACGCAGCTCGTGAGTGGCTTGATAGTGTTACTAACGATATGTACATAGCTTTTAATCGTTCTAACTTTCAACAAGAAATACAAGAGCTGTACCAGGATTTAATATCTTTTGGTACGTCAGCTATGTTTGTAGCATCAGATGAAAAAAGTTTGGTCCGTTTTAACACCAGGCATATCAAAGAAATATATGTACAAGAAAACGAAAAAGGTATTGTTGATACTGTATTTAGAAGTTTTCATATAACAGCCAGGTCTGCTATCAATCTATTTGGTGAAGATAAGGTTAGTAAAAATATTTTAGACAAAGCTAAAAAAGATCCTTACTCAGATGTGTTGTTATTGCATGTTGTAATGCCAAGAGATAATTACAACACAGGCAAACAAGACTCAATGAACATGCCTTTTAAGTCATGCTATGTTGATCCTGAAGATGTGCATTTAATTAGTGAAGGTGGATTTAAAGAGTTTCCATACGTTGTACCTAGATATTTAAAAGCATCGTTTGAAACGTATGGTCGATCACCTGCTATGAACGCACTGCCTGATGTAAAGATGTTAAACAAAATGTCAGAGGTTGCTATCAAAGCTGCACAAAAACAAATAGATCCACCACTGATGATACCTGATGATGGTTTTATGTTACCTGTCAGAACTGTACCTGGTGGATTAAATTTTTATCGTGCAGGTAGCCGTGATCGTATTGAACCATTAACAACAGGAGCAAACAATCCTATTACACTAAACATGATCCAGGATAGACAGCTGGCTATACAAAAAACTTTTTATGTAGATCAGCTGTTAATGTCTCAAGGTGGTAACATGACTGCTACCGAAGTGTTGCAGCGTAACGAAGAAAAAATGAGATTGTTAGGACCAGTCTTAGGTCGATTACAGTCAGAGCTGTTACAACCCCTTATTGAACGAGTATTCAACATATTGATGAGAGCTAATGTATTCCAACCTGCTCCAGAAATATTACAAGGCATGACTATTGATATTGAATATGTATCACCGCTTGCTAAAGCACAAAGATCAGGTGATCTTAATTCTGTTATGCGTGGTGTAGAAATATTTGGATCACTAGCACAATTTGCACCAGTGTTAGATTATCTAGATAGTGACGGATTAGTTAAGTACGTACAAAAAACTTTAGGACTGCCTGCACGTATAATCCGTTCTGATGTTGAAGTAGCAGAAGTAAGACAGCAACGTCAACGTCAAGAAGCAGCAGTTCAACAACAACAAGAGCAAATGCAACAAGCTGAGGCTGCACAAAAAGTTGCACCTCTAGTCAAAGCTACATCATAGAAAGGCAAATATGAGTGAGGAGCAAGACCAACAACAACAAGAAAAAGTAAAACAATTAATCCAAGATTACAAAGTAACTTTTGGGCAAGAAGCAGGACAACGAGTTTTGGTTGATTTACAAAACCGATGTCATTTTCTAACAACAACAAATGTTAAAGGTGATGCACATGAGAGTGCATTTATGGAAGGACAACGTTCTGCACTATTATTTATATTAAACATGGTTAACAAAAAAATATGAAACATTTAAAAAAAGCATACGAAATTTGGTCAGCATTAAAGACTAAATATAAAATTGTCAGTGCAGTAGTGCTGGTTGTTTTATTAACTTTAATAATAACATAAGGAGAAACCTATGGCAGAAGAACAGGTAACGGCTGTCGAAGAACAAAGCCAACCGTCTGAACAAACTGCAACATCTGAACCAGTTGAAACATCCTGGAGAGATAGTTTACCAGACGATTTAAAAGGAAATGCATCACTAGAAAAATTTAGTGATGTATCAACTCTTGCAAAAAGTTATATCAATGCCGAGTCAATGATCGGCAAAGATAAAATGGTTGTGCCAGGAGAAAACACTACCGAGGACCAATGGAACGACATTTACAATAAACTAGGTCGTCCAGAAAGTTCTGACGGTTATGAACTACAAATGAATCTACAAGAGGGTGAAGTTGTTGATGAACAGTTGTATTCAGCATTTAAAGATGCAGCACATGCAAATGGCTTATCACCAAAACAGGCTCAAGGTTTATTAAATTTTTATAATGATATTAGCACTGAAGCATTAAACGAACAGGCCAACTCTGGTGTACTTGCACAAGAGCAAAGCTCTCGTGAGCTGCGTGAGGAATGGGGTCGTAATTACGAAACCAATCTAAATGCTGCATCAAATGTAGCTAAACAATTTTTAGGTGAAGATGTATTTCAGATAGAATTATCTGATGGATCGTTACTTGGAGATAATGCTACGTTAATACGTGGCTTGTCAAAAATAGCTTCTATTGTTTCTGAAGATACTTTAGTTGGTGACAAAAATGATGTTGTTAGCAACGCAGGTGTACAAGAACAATTAAATAATTTGACTGCACAAGGCACAGCATATTGGAACAAACAAGATCCCAATCACGATGCTACAGTTAAAAAGGTTTTAGATTTGAGAGAACTCTTATCTGAATAATATTTAGAACAACTGGTTTACCAGCTCTAAAAGACAATAGGACAGACTATCACCTACCAGGTGTAAAATGCAAGCCAACCCCTATAGGGATAATTGACTGTTTATTTTTATAAACTTAACACAGGAGGACTCTATGAGTTCACAAATAACAACTGCGTTTGTAGAACAGTATTCATCAAACGTTAGTATGCTAGCACAACAAATGGGAAGCCGTTTGCGTGCAGCTGTGGATGTAGAATCTGTGGTTGGTAAAAACGCATTCTTTGATCAAATCGGTGTAACAGCTGCTGTTCAAAGAACATCAAGACATGCGGATACTCCACAAATCGACACACCGCACAGCAGAAGAAGGGTTAGTCTATCCGATTACGAATGGGCAGACCTTATAGACGAGCAAGATAAAGTTCGTACTTTGATCGATCCTACAAGCAACTATGCTAAAGCAGCTGCTGCTGCTCTTGGAAGATCTATGGACGATGTTATTATCACTGCTCTAGGTGGAACAGCTGCTACTGGTGTAGCTGGTGCAACTTCAACTGCACTACCTTCAGGTAGTAAGTTTGCAACATCTGACCAATCAGACGGACTAACTATTGCAAAACTAATTGCAAGTAAAAAGTTCTTTGATCTCGGTGACGTTGATCCATCAATCCCTAGATACATTGTATGTGGGGCTACACAGATTGCTGATTTACTTAATACAACACAAGTAACATCAAGTGATTTTAACACAGTTAAAGCTCTAGCAGCTGGTGAAGTTGATACTTTTATGGGTTTCAAATTCATTATGTCTAACAGATTAAGCTTTGACGCAACCAACACGGATGACAGACTCGTTTATGCTTTCACCCAAGACGCTATTAAACTAGCTATTGGTAAGGACATCACATCTAAAATTGATGTGCGTGCTGACAAATCGTATGCTACTCAAGTTTACACTTGTATGACTTTGGGTGCTGTACGTATGCAAGAAAGCAAAGTGTTTCAAATTCCGTGCAACGAATAACATTAGGAGGTTATTATGGGTACTAAAAACTCAGACTTAGTAGCTAATTTTGAAGCTACACCACAAGTTGCCAATAGTGCTGGACTTCTACACGGTGTTGTTCGTGTGGCACAAGGAACTATAGCACTTGCTGCTGGTGACAGTGATGACAATGATATTGTTATGCTTGCACCAATACCAAGTAATGCTGTGGTATCACATATCTTTATAGGTAGTGATACATTAGGCGGTTCGTGTACTTTCAATGTTGGAATATACACTGCTGCTGGAGTAGTTAAAGACGAAGATGTATTTGCATCTGCGGTAGCTGACGCTGCTGCAATGGCTGATGTTCGTTTTGAAGCTGCTGACATCAACACAGCTGGTCAACAAATGTATGAGCTTGCTGGAGACAGTTCAGATCCAAGCACGTATTACTACATTGCTGCAACTATGCAAGCAGCTGGTGGTACTGCTGGTGACATGTCTTTCAACATTCAATACGTTGTTAACTAAGCACTAATTATGAGGGCAGGTTTCGGCCTGCCTTCATTTATCAAAAGAAAATATTTATGGCATCACAAGTAGAAATATGTAACGGAGCTTTAAACCAGCTCGGAGCAACCACAATTTTAAATTTAACTGAAGATTCTAAAAATGCACGTATCCTAAACCAACGATACAATGCTGTAAGAGATCGTGTATTTAGAGAGCATCCTTGGAATTGTTTAACTAAAAGAGCTAAACTTGCACAAGACACGACAGCTCCTACTTATGAATTTACCTATGCCTACACGTTACCTTCAGACAATCTAAGAATTTTAAAGTTTGCTGATATAGCAACTTCATACGCAGTAAGTAATGATATTAATTACAAAATAGAAAATGGAAAATTATTAACAGACTCAGGTGAAGTTTATATTTTATATGTAGCTCGTATTACAGATACATCTGTATACGACACTTCATTGTCTGAAACTTTATCGGCAGCACTTGCTGCTGATATTGCTTATGCTATTACAGGTTCAACTACTGTTTTAGAATTAATGGAAGTAAAATATAAAGACAAACTTAAAGATGCTCGTTTTGCAGATGCCACTGAAGGCATGCCAGACGAGATTGATTCAGATTATCCATTTATTGCATCGAGGTATTAATGGCTCGTTCATCCTATGCTTTTACAAGTTTTGTAGCTGGAGAGGTATCACCTAAATTAGATGGACGTACTGATTTAGAAAAATATTTTAAAGCGTGTAAGACTTTAGAAAACATGATTGTGCATGCACACGGCACTGCATCAAGACGACCAGGTACAAGATTTGCATCTGAAGTCAAAACCAGTTCAGCTAAAACTAGACTTATACCGTTTGAGTTTTCAACAACACAAACGTATATGTTAGAGTTTGGCAATCAATACATACGTTTTTATAAAGACAACGGTATCATAACAGAAACAGGTAAAACTATATCTGCTATTACTAAAGCTAACCCAGGCGTAGTTACAGCTACATCTCATGGTTATTCCAATGGTGACTATGTAATTATTTCTGGTGTTGTTGGTATGACTGAGCTGAATGGTCGACAATTTAAAGTAGCCAGTGTTTCAACGCACACGTTTGAATTACAAGATATGGATGGCAATAATTTTGATACGTCATCTCTAACAACGTATGCATCAGCTGGCACTGCATTTAAAATTTATCAAATAGCAACCACCTATGCTACAGCTGATCTATTTGAATTAAAATTTGCACAGTCTGCGGATGTTATGTATATCACCCATCCTAGCTATGTAATACGTAAAATAACTCGTACTGGTCACACCTCATGGAGCATTGCAGATGTTTCTATATCAGGATCACCAAGTCCTAATTTAAACAATGCGTCAAATAATTATCCATCTTGTGTGACATTTTTTGAACAACGTTTGGTATTTGCTAATACGAATAACAATCCGCAAACTTTATGGTTTTCTAAATCTGGTGATTATGAAAACTTTACTGCAGGTACGGATGCTGACGATGCCATGATATTTACCATAGCATCTAACCAAGTTAATGCTATTCGTTACTTGTCTGCCTCCAGGTCCTTACTTGTAGGTACAGTCGGTGGTGAGTTTTTAGTGACAGGCTCTGATACTGTTGATGGATTGTCACCAACAAATATTAATATTCGTAAACAATCAACGTATGGATCGGCTAACAAAGATGCCATATCAGTTGGCAATGTTACTTTATTTTTACAACGTGCAAAAAGAAAAGTAAGAGAGCTGGTTTATAACTATGACAGTGATAACTATGTTGCTCCTGATCTAACAATTTTATCAGAGCATATAAGTAAAAGTACAATCGTAGACATGGCGTATCAGCAAGAGCCTGATAGTATTTTATGGGCTTGCCGTGATGATGGCATATTAGTAGGCATGACTTATCAGCGTACTGAAAATGTAGTAGCTTGGCATAGACACATTATTGGTGGTAAATCTGATACAGGTAAATCCGTGGTGACTGACAAATTAAGTTTTTCTGCATCATCAACAACCGTATCAACAACTAACAATACCATAACGTTATCATCACATGGAATGTCAACTGGTGATGTTGTATCTTATAATGCTGACTCAAATGATATTGGTGGATTAAAACAAGGTATATTTTATTTTGTCATTGCTACTGACAGCAACACAATAAAATTAGCTTTGACATCAAGTGATGCAACAGCAGGTACAGCTGTATCATTAACGTCTGCTCCTGGCACAGCAACGACACAATATATTTACAAAGGTGTAAATGTAAGAAATGGTACTTTTTATGTAAGTAGTCACGGCTTTGGAAACGATACATTTATATATTATTATCCACCAAACACATCTGATGCTTTAGGTGGATTGAGTACAAACACAAAATATTATGTTGATGTTATTACTGATAATACTTTTAAAATATCAACAAAAAAAAATTTAAGTTCTTATGCAAGCATAACAAGCGTAAGTACGACAGCTGCTACACACAAATGGTTGACACACGCTAAGGTTGAAAGTGTTGCGGTCATACCCACTGATGAAAACGAAGATCAACTTTATATGATTGTAAATCGTTTTATTAATGGTGCTACACGCAGGTACGTAGAATACTTAACACCGTTTGATTATGGTGATAGTCAGATGGATGCATTTTATGTTGACAGTGGCCTAACGTACTCTGGTGATGCTGATGCTACAATATCAGGCGTAGATCATTTAGAAGGTGAGCCAGTAGATATTTTAGTTAACGGTGCAACACATGTAAGTAAAACTGTTAGCTCAGGTGATGTAACTTTAAATACACCTGCAGAAAAAGCTACAATGGGCTTGAATTATGAATCTATTTTACAAACCATGAGACTTGAAGCTGGTTCAGATGATGGTGCAGCTCAAGGTAAAATAAAACGTATACATGATGTAACGATTAGATTGGATAAGTCATTGGGTTGTGAAGTAGGTGGTGATTTAGATAACATGGAAATAATACCATTTCGTGATTCATCAATGCTGATGGGTCGAGCTGTGGGATTATTTACAGGAGATAAAGATGCAGAGTTTCGTGGTGATTATAATAAAGATGGCTTTGTTGTAATTCGTCAATCTTCTCCCCTACCCTTAAATGTGGTTGCTATCTATGCACGATCAAACACTTTTGATGGATAAATACAGTATAAAAAAATTTAAACCTGCAGATGCCAATACGATATTAAGTTACGGTGAGGTTGAAGATTTTAGAGATGAATTTGCTACACAACAATTATTGTGTGAAGATTCTTGGACAGGTTTTTATTTGGGTGATCCTATTGTATGTGGTGGGATTTATCCATTGTGGAACGGTGTTGCTGAAGTTTGGATTATTATGAAACAAGGCATGAACCGTCACAAATTTTTTATGTTAAAAAATATAAAAAAGAAATTAGAACACACAATACAAAAAAATAATTATCACCGTATACAGGCAGGTGTAGCTTGTGATTTTACTGATGGTCAACAATTTGCAGAATGGTTTGGATTAGTAAAAGAAAGCACCATGTATAAATACGGACCTGATAAAAAAAATTATTATAGATATGTGAGGATTATTTAATGGAAGCAGCAATTATAGGAGCTATGGTTGGTTCGACAGTAATGTCAGCCTCAGCTTCGTACAACCAAGGTAAACAAGCAGAAGCCAATGCCAAATTTAATCAGCAGATGTATGATCGTGATGCTGAAATGGCAGAGCAAGAAGCACAAACTGTTTTAGAAAAAGCCAATCATCAAAAAAATAATTTTAGACGACAAATAAAAACTTTACAAAGTGATGTTGTACACGGCTATGCTTTTCGTGGCGTAGAAATAAGTGAAGGCTCACCAATGGAAGTGTTGGCTCAAAACTATCGTTTGGCCAAAGATGATGAATATATTATTCAGTATAATGCTGATGTTGAAGCTGCAGCTTTACGCAATAGAGCTGACACAGATCGTTTCCGTGGACAAGCTGAGGTACAAATGGCTAAGTACACTAAGTTTGGTAAAAAGATGGAAGCAGCTGGCACGCTATTGAGTGGTGGTGCAGAAGCTGGTCAATTTGCTATGTTAACTTAGGAATAATTAATATGGCTATAAAAATATATGAATCACAAAAACAAGCAACTAATCAAAGCTCGTTTGTCACAACACCAAAGTTAGATCGTAATTTTGGTCAAGATGCCTTTGAGGGTATTAAAGCTGTAGCAGAGGGTGTAAATGATGTTGGTAAATTTTTTGCTAAAAAATTAGAACTTAATAATAAAAATAAGCAAGACGCAGCTGTTATAAAATCAAAAGAAGAATTGATTGAGTTTGAGTCTTTGTTAAATGATCCTAATGGTGAATTTTCAACTTTAGATGAAAATGAAAAAACTGAAATTTATCGAAAAAAACGCAAAGATATTATTACAGCCAACACGTTAGGTTTTAGTAACAATTTAAAACTATCAACACAAAATGCGTACAATGCTAACACACTGCAAGATTTAAGCAGAGTTACTAATACCTTTGATAAAATTATTATTGAAAAAGCATTAAGCACATCGTTAAAAAATATTAACACATCAATAGATGATATTGATTACACAGATACAAAAAGTGTTTTATTTAACATTGACACGATAAATAAAGAAATTGGTTTTATTGAAGATAACGGTTTGATGGGTGGTCGAGATTTATTTAGTTTGACACAAGACACGTCAAAAAAAATGTTATTGAAAGCTTTGGAAACAATAGCACCTTACGAAAACAGTATTACAACAACATCAACCAGGATAGTTGATGGAGAGGAAGTAACTACATCTAAAACCACGTCATCAATTAATTTATCTGCTGATGAAATATCCATAGATGATTTTAATAATTTATTAGCTGGCACAACGGAACACGATATTGTCACACCAATTTTGGATTTACTTAATAATGATGATGAAGCGTATGCAGTGTATCATAGTTATTTAAAAAGAAAAATTGACGAAGAACAAAAGCAAATAGATTTAATTGAGAGTGTACAAAAAACCTGGACGATTGATAATAAAGATTTAGTCAATGATTTAAACAGTAATGACTTTGCTACACGCACTGATGCTTTTAAATTAATAGAGCAAGCTTTTTATCAAGGTAATATTTCACAAACTGCATTTGATGGGTACAGAAAAAAATATACTGATCCAGGAGTGTTTGCAGTAAACAGTGATACTGAATTATTGTTTGCCTTAGAAAATGAATTTGCTAATTCACAACTGACACACGCTGATCTAGAAAACAAAGACTTTCAGTTTTTTGATAGAGATGGCGTAGCCAAAACAATAAATATAAAAGAAGCCATATCCAAAGGTGATTATGATGATTTTTATACTAGAATTTCAAACCAACAGAATAAAAATTACACACGAGCTAAAAAAGAATTATACAATGGTTTTAACATAGAAGTAGGTTTGCTAGATAAAGATGATCTACGCCATGTTGCTATCAGCTCTACAATAAGAGAAACTGAAAATGATTTGTTAGATTATTTAAACGAAGATTTTGATGATCTAAAATTAAAATATGGTGAAGATGTTGCTAGCATGGGATTTGCAGCTTTTAAAACTGCAGCTATAAAGAAAGCTAAGGACGATAGTGTTACAATCAGGCAAATAGCTTTTATTGAATTTGTTGATAATAAACGAGATGTAATACCAAATGATTCTCCTGCCCATCCTGATTACATTAATGATGTTTTACTAAACGATCAAAGTGGAGGATATGACTTTGACTATAACAATGTAAATGAATGGTACAAAAAAACACAAAAGGCAGCTGAAGATTTACGTATGACCAATCCTGCAAAAGCATCTGAAGTGATGAGATCTGCTAATATAATTATGCAATACATGGGTGATTATAAAGAATTTTTTGAGGGCTTCTAATGCAACTCGATACTTCTTATTATTATAATGAGCCAACTGGTGGTCAACCTGGCAATGTTGAAAAAATTAACAAAGCTAACAAAACTAAAACGAAACAAAACGTAACAATTTTTGGTGATAGTCGTGATGAAGCTATTAATTACGAAATACAAAATCCTGATAGAGATGCAGAAACTATAAAAAGAGATATTAGAGTAGCAGGTGATATTATAACAGGCACGCCTACTGTAGCAGCAGATATTGCTTATGAAACAGTAGAAGCAGGTGCTAGATTTATAGATAATGTTTTTGGGTATACCAATAAATACTTACCAACAAATAGATTGTATAACGACAGCTTTGTCTTGCCAGATGAAAAAAATTTTTATTTTAATACAGGTGGATCTGGCAAAGGTCCATTACGTTATGCTTGGGATCAATATCGTGCATTAGGCAGGTTGTTAGATGAAGAACCTGTATCAGCTGATGAATATATAGAACGCACTAGACCTGTTAGTTTGGGTGGGCAAATAGTATCAGAAATTGGCCAAGTGATAGTACCCTTTATGGGTGCTATGAAAGTAGTACAAGCTCCTACTAAATTAAAGCAATATGGAGATGTAGTTGAACAAATGTATCGTTGGGCTATTGCAGGAGCTGGCACAGATTTTGTTTTTGGTGATCCAAATCCAGAAAAATATAATTTTCCAATTCCATTTACAGATATAAATTTTAACGTAACTGAAGATTTTTTAGGTATTGAAGATAGTAACAATAGGTTGCGTGATATTTTAGAATATAGTTTTTTAGATGATGATGACGCAGAAATATTTGCAAACAAATTAGATCACGCATTTAACACTGGTATTGTTGACAGTATGTTTGGTGGTGCATTTAGTTCTTTCTATCATCAATATAAAAGTCTTTATAAATATTTTGGTGGCAACAAAGCTTTTCAGGAAAAATATATAAACAAAGCTTTAGCTCAACAGCATGGTGTAAAATTTTCTAAATTTAAACAAGCGTATGCAACAGACGCTGAAGCGTTTGCAGCGTACATGAAAACACCAGCATTACGAGAATTTACAAAAATCCAATTACGGACAGGCTTTACAGGCACAGCTCCACGTGATTTTAATAAAAGATATGATGCTTTTCTAAAAGAATTAGACGATCAAGTTTATGGCAAAACAGGACAAGTCTTAGATCCATTACAAATTAGCAATGCTAAAAATTATGGAGCATATTCTGGTATTATAAACGAAACACGCACTGATTATACAAAAGCTAAAAATTTATTAGTGGATGTTTTTAAAAGGATGTTAGCTAACAAAACAACATTAAGATTGTTTATTGGTGCAGGTGCAGCGTATACTTTTCTAGGCAGCAACCCAGCTGAAGCTGGTGTACTGGATAAATCGTTACAAAAAATATTTCAAAACGGTGGCCAGAAACTTTTTTCTGTAGCTAAAGATGGCAAGCTGATTGCTATAACTGCAGATGATTTAGTTAAAATGCCATTGGATAAAAAGATTTTAATCAAACGTGATGATGAGCCTGACTCGTGGAAGGTATACGAAGATAAAGATGAGTTTCTAAAAAGTGACGATTATTTTCCTGCAAACCCAATCGATTTATTGCCTAACCAAAAGTACATTTATTAT
>VMHT01195516.1_pt1 | contig 14577 bp, 28 predicted proteins | sample 4693611 | NCBI WGS metagenome assembly VMHT01 (sample SAMN12280063, study PRJNA550983) | marine metagenome | isolation source: seawater sampled from same location over 5 years 0.02-0.2 micron viral filtrate | place: USA: collected off the coast of southern California halfway between the port... ... | reverse complement strand
CACCAAATCGCCAACATCAAGTCGCTCCATTGACTTAATTCCAAATGGTTTTTCACTTAATGGTGTCTTTTTTGAACTCATGTTTGAATCTTTGACTCTTCGCCACAATAATTAGTGCCAAAATTATTGCTACTGATGTCCTTTGTATAAATTCTTTACATTTATTAGCTTTTTTTAGCTTTTTCTTAAGTTTTTCTTTATTCATAACCACCCGCACCCCAATGAATATAGCTCATAAGGCACTGAGCCTTGTGTTTTTCAAAGCGAGAATCGTCCAACTCGATGCCAAGACGCTTTGCAAGTCGCTTTCCTCGTTTCCAAGCCTCAAATTCTTCTTCAATAAGAGAAATACGATACTTGTCTGTCTTGTTTTTGCGACCATCATACCCACAAGCGGCGTGAGCAGGAAACTCTTTTTGAAATTTCGTCCAGTTTTCACGAATCAAAGCATGCCCACACTCATGAAGCAGAGCATAAAGCTTGTTTTCAATACCTCGTCTGGAACAAATATGGATTTGTTTGATATCAGACATACAAACATCGTTTAAATCCGAACCTTCAGACACCTCATAACCAAGACGATCAACGGCATATTGCCAAACAAGAGAATAAGCATTGTAAAGTTCTTGACGGTCAACCATGGGATCTCCTTACATTATTAATATAACACAAGTTTTAAGGTTTTGTGTCAAGGAAATGTCAAGAAATATTCTTTTCCTCTAATTCTTCAATCTGTTTTATAATATTTGCATACTCACGCAGATCACCATTGCGTTGATATTGCATAGCACGTTCTTGTAGCGTAGCAATTTTCTTTGCAATCTTATTTTCTTTTCTCTTGTTTAAAAAATCAGTAATAAATTTCATTTTTTCTTCCTTGGTAAATATGGTCTAATTCCGTAGGCAAAAATATAATACCCTGTATTAAAAATGGTTCGCAATACTGGCAATCTTGAAATACGCACAAGCTTACGGAACCCCATTTTATCATACATAAGTCGGAATGTTTCTGGTCCCTTTGTAGTTTTTTGATCAAACGAGCCAATCATTTCTTTTTCAAAATCTTCACGGTTGCCATCAAAGTCTTCAGCGCTAATATCGATAAACTCAATTCCGCATGCCTCACCTCTTTTACGAACTGCGTTTATTTCCAGTGAGCAGACATAACAACTTTCATCATAATAAACTTTATCAGACATTATGCAGCGCTCTCCAAAATAATCTTCCGGTAACGAAGAAGTGCAAGCTCCTTATGTTTTGCTTCAATCATAATATCAAAGTCATTGCCATAGTCGTTAAGTGGTGTCAAAACATAATCAGAGTGAGCTTGTGGCTTGATCTTTGGATTGTTGTATTCCTCGGAACGAGACTCGGCATAGTGTACAACAGGTTTGATATCACCCCACGTTGACAAAGCCATCTCAAGTGCTTCTTGCTCAGTTTGATTACCGGGGTGAAGCATATGATGATGATAGTCAAAGACGATAGGAATACCAATACGCTTGTATACACCTTCATACAACTCTTCTGTAGTATACAGAGACGGCTTGTCGTCGTTCTCAACAGTTAGACGAGAGCGCACAGATTCTGGAAGTCGCTCGAAGTTACGACAGAAGTTGTCAAGTGCAAAAGGCTTGTCGCCATAGGCAGCACCAACGTGAATATTGAGCTTGGCATATGGAGTACGAGGCAAACCAATCATATCGAATACTTTGGCATGGACAGACAAGTCAGTCTCAGTAAGTTTATATACGCGCTCTTTAGGAGATGCCAACTTGTTAAACGGACCTGGGTGGGCAGTCAATCGCATACCGTGTTGCTTGGCAAACTCGCCAATACGCTTACAGTGATAAGCAATCATCTCATAATCTGGGAGATCCTCCATCTCGTACTCAGAAGCCCAAGGAAAGATATTTGAGGACAGACGATAGAAATAAATATTGTTAGCCAGATTCCAATGCAGAATACGGTGCAGGTCTTGCACATTCTGAAGCGCAAGCTCGGAGGCGTAATCAATACCGCGCTCGTCAAAAGTTTTGCGAATCATAGAACGATTCGTTGTAATACGTTTGCTTTTGGGGCGATTAGAAAAGCCCATATTGATGCATGCATAACCAAAATTCTTCACAATACCTCCTAAGTACATCTATAATTTAGCATACTTGGAAAGTGCTGTCAAGAACTTTCTTCAGTTTTTTTAACAATTTCTAGCTCTTCACCCCAATGCCACAGAGGGTTAATTGTTTTGTCTTTGGGCATTTGCCACAATACCTTGACAAAACAATCAGGATAATCTAAATTATTTAATCTAATATCGAAGCTTGGTTCTTCAACCTCTAATACAACGCCAACAGAGTCAGAAACAGAGTGATCTAAAAGCCATCTCATATTTTTGTCTTCACCAAGAGATAAAACTTTAACTCGCCTAACTAAATCACCAACCTTAACCATATAAAGTAATTAGGTGTTTTATTCTTGTTTACCTGTAATTTGACCCATACGAGTGTTGGCGTTAGAATATTCTGATTTTAATCTTTGTAATTCGCTTTCCAACTCGCTCATTCTTTCTGCCATGGCAGCAAGTAATTCTTCTAAACCTGCGTCTGACTCAACTGCTTTTTCAATTGCTTCTGGTGCGTCCTGTTCGGCAATCACTTCTTCAATAATATCTTTTAACTTAGATTTTGTTTCTTGCATCTTATTATTTTTTCTAGGTCCCTGAGCCAATCTTCCTAAAGCTGATTGTGCAACACCTATATTTAAAGCATCGTCTCCTGTAACGGCGGCAGCTAAATAATCAATACTTAAGTCTAATTTTCCTAATTGATCAAGTAAATCTTCTAATAGTTCTTCTAATTTTTTTGAATCAAGCCCAGGTTGCTCTGAAAGCTGCTCCATAACCATGGCTTTGACTTTTTGTTTATTAAATTTCATCTTTTAAAAAAACCTTACAAGTTTAGCGTTCACACGAGGATGTGCTTCTAAAAAATCACCCATAGAGTCAAGAACCTCTTCATTGCTATCACTGCCTTTGTACCAGGCTTTAAATAATTCAACAGCGTTAGTCTCGTCTAAATATTTAGAACCAACTCCCTTAGCCGCACAGACCTCTACAAACACCTCTGATATATCTCTATTGTGTGATTCATGTTGTTCTTCGCTATCTGAAGAAAACCAAGATTTTACAGTGGAAAACCAACTCATTTGCCTAACATCTCCGATAACTCAGAAGCAATAAGTTCTTCGAGTCCTTCGCGTGTTGTAACAAAGCCAATGTTATCACCTTCTTTTCCGTATTCGCCTTCGGGCTCACCCATCATCTCTTCATCTTCTGGCGGGTTTAAACCAAGCTCTGCAGCCACACCCATCATAACATCAACGGCATCATTGTGTTCAAGCTTAGAAAGCAACATAACTAATTCGTCTTTAATCGCTCCTAAATCATCGCCTCGTTGAAGCTGTGCTCCTCGCTCCATACCCTTAACAGGAAACATAGGGTTGCCTGCCATGTCCTCCTGAAGCTCTTCTTTGATAATTTGGATAAGTCTTTGCTTTGAAATATTCATGGGTAAAATCCTTTAATTTTATATTATAAATAGTTACTTGTTATGTATTTGGAAGAATTACACTTGTTGCGATCTTTCTGATGACAGCACCTGTGGAAGTAATCGATGTCCAACTATCACCGTCGTCAGTTGAAGTCTGAATATTATCTACTGTGCCATCGGTAACAACGATCCAAGAACCATCATAATAAGCGACTTCTTGAGGAGTATTAGCTCCGTTAATATCTGTCTTTTGTGTCCAGTTGGTGCCGTTATCTGTACTAAGATAAACATTGCGAGAAGCATCAATAGCCATCCACTTACTGCTTCCTCCATATTGTACAGCCATAATATGATTTGAAGTGGTTGTTCTTAATGTCCAACTATTAGAGGCTAAATCAGAATCAGTGGTTGTGTGAAGTCTATTTCTGTTTGTTGCTACCCAAACGCCATTTCCATAAGCAACATGTTTGTTTTGGGTTTTAGCACCAGCAACCCAGCCTTCACTAAAAGACAAAGACCAATTGGCTCCGTCGTCTGTAGACTTACGATATTCAAATTGACGATCTGAGGTGCTTGTTGTTAAAACCCAATTTTGATTTCCATCTGTCGCGACAGACCAGATCTGGTCTGTTCCAAGATCAAGATAGTTGGTTGCCCATGAGCCAGAAGTAAATCTAATAACCTCTCCAGAGGCTCCTCCACCGATCCAAGATTTATCATTATTGGTTGAACCAAAATCAGAGAAAGCAACGTCACGAATCGCAGTAACATTACCTGGGTCAGCGGTATCCCAAGTTGCTGCTCCGTCTGCTGGTGCAGAGGAGCTTAAAAGAGAATCGGTGTTATCGATGGTGGCAAGAAGAAAAACATTAGCACCAGTTGCATCTTTTCCATATCCAAGAGCATATGAATCATCAACAGTATTTGGAACGTTATATATCGTCCAAGCAGATCCGCTGTTAAGGTTAGTGCTGACCGCAACGTGTCCGTCGTCTCCAACTGCTACATAAGTCACTGATGTAGCGGGAATCTTGTACGACGCCATTCTAAATTTATATGCCATTTTATTTTCTCCTTGAGGTTTGTAAAATAAATAGTGTCCTTACCAGGCAGACTCCGTAATAATAAGGGAACCAGCATTAGAAAATTTAGAGTAGTGAAATCCAAAATTATAATGCTCAACAATATCAATAACTATCCGTCTCATATGATCAGATTTACCGGTAATAATTTCCACAGGCATATTATCACAGTTGTTCATGATAAAATTAAAAACAACCCTTTCGGCAACATCATGCGGCAAATTATGAAGATCAATACTTTTCATAAAACAAAATAAAACGCCCTTACTTCTTTAACAAAATAAGAGCGATTTTAAATTTATAAATTATCCTAAATTACGAAGTAACCCAGAAAGTCGTTCCGCTCTGAACGGATGAATCTCCAATGGCAATATAGTTTGTTCCATCGCAGAAAACACGAACACGAGTGCCAACAACAGCATTGACTGTATCTGCATTCATAACCAAGTTAGTGCAAGTATCTGTTATAGCGACCTCTGCGGCACCGGAAGCTGTGAAATTGCGACAGGAAACAATCATGTTGTCCCCAGGGGCTACAATTTCAATATCATTATCGGACAATGTTGTCACAATAATTTCAATGTTAAACCCAGCGGTTAATGCGGGCAAGGTAAATGTTTGTGTACCATCTGTTGCCTTAACCAAGAAAACCTTTCCTGAATCAGCAGCAGTAAGTGTTAATGTGCTTGAAGATCCAGCACCCACAACAGCGGTGCAATTATTCTTTACACCAACAAGCTCTGAACCATTCAATTGCAATTGTCTTTCCAATCTCTCCACCAAAAATTCTAATCTATTTAATCCAACTCTAGCCATAATATTTTTTCTCCATTTTAAGTTGTTTTGTCCCTCAACTTGGAGAGATCACCAATAAATAGTATTCCAAAGGTGGAACACACGACCAAAATTTTATTTATTTTGAGTGTTTATCCGCAACAGATTGCGAAGCCCAGGCATCAGGCTTGATTTTACAATCAAACCCGGAGGCTTTTGCATATCCAGTAACCATTTCCGAAATTTTTGATGTTCCATTGTTCTTTTCAGCCGGAGATATGTCCAAGTGAAGCTCAATTTGGGCGGACGGGATGTGCTCAGATATATTTAACGCAATTTCGATAGAATCTTGCACTTCGCGAAAAATTCTTTGAACCATGGACGGAAAATTTTGCCTCTTGTCAAAAACTTTACGGAAAAAATATTTTCCCCCTCTTTGATCTCTTGCGCCATGTAGACATATAGCGGTGGCAAAGGCACATTTATTTTTGTCAATAAACGAATCCGTACCGACGTAAACCTTGCCTCCATTCCGCACATGGTCTTTTATTTCGTCAAAGACTTGTCCCATAGTCATAGGCTTGCCGTTGGGTGTCCGCCATCCACCAACCATTAGTTAAAGCCTATGTGCAGCACTTCCTCTTCGGGAATCAATAAAAAAGTATTCATTGTACGCACAAGCAACCTTCCTTGGTTATCAGGCTCGCCGGGAATCACAACAATCTCCGATCCGCGCTCAGTCTTAATCATCTTCTTACTTGAAGGTTCATAAAACCAAGCGGAACCGGAGCCGGAAATGACAGTGTACACGGCGGGTTTTGATTTTTTGTAATTGGAGGTCTCAAGCATTCGCTCCAAGCTATAAACATACTCGGTAAGCAAAGCTTTGTACTTGTCATTTCCTTTGTTGTGTACGGAATTAAGGGTTGATGAATAATACGCCTCATAAGGATCTAATTCTAACCGTTCTAAATACTCTTCTATACGGTCTTCAAGGTAATCCTCTACCCGGCGCTTATCTTCCCAATCATCATAACTATCAGACATGGAACACCATTCCTAATAGTAACTATACCACAATGTTGCAAAAAACTTAAATTATTCGCCTACAACGAATTCTTTTGCTTTATATTGAGTATTTCCTGGTCTTGTCTCGAACAACGCATCTGGTTGTGTAAGAGACCCTGAAACATAAGGGGTCATTTCACATAGCTTTGCGTGCGTGCGAGCAGCGATGATCCCTTGCGCCTCATGTTCGCCACAATTCAAACATGTTTGGTAACCAAGCGCCAATCGCTTGTCACTATATTCTGCTCCACAATTAATACATTCTGCCATTTTATTCTTCCTTTTTTGCTGATTTAATTATCACTAAGCCTTTTCCGCTTACATCGTATAAGTTGCCTGTCTTAGAGCAAAGCACGCTATAGCGCCACATACCTTCCGCATAATCATCTGGGTCATAATGGGTCGCTTCTATCCATCGCTGTGCGTATGGGCTCCACTCTACAAACTCTTTATTAATTATCACTCCTATTCCACTTTGTCTTACTGAACCCTCACCGTAGTAGTACGTCGTAAAAATGTAATACCTTACTAAATCTCCGACGTCGTACTTTTTGTTTTCATAACTCTTGCCCACATCCTAACCCCCTTCTATAGTTAGGACGCTTTTTGCAAGATCTCCACCTCATTTTCGTCAAACCACAACTGAAACCCATTATCTTGGCTTAAAACACGGTACATATGTGTATAAGACCGGTCGTTGTAAAACACACTGGTAATTACACCTACTCCACCCTCCATTATAATACCATGGGGATCCGTCCTGTAGTAGCGCACTAAGTCACCTACGTTAGGCAATCCTGTAATCTCGGATTTTTTCTGCTGCATTTTTTTAGCGCTCCGACTTTTGAGATTTTGTTTGCTTTTGCAAGTTTTCCACCTTTGCTTCTAACTCTAATGCGTACTCACATACACTTGTAAGTAGCACGGCTGTTTGGGAATCGCGAATAAGTCCGTTAGCGGAGTCTTCGTAAATTTGGAGTAGTGTGTTCTTGTTCATTGAATATGGTGGGTTGTCTGGGATTCGAACCCAGAACCTATTGGTTAAAAGCCAAGTGCTCTACCGTTGAGCTAACAACCCTAAATCTGGTAAAATTTCTTGGTGTGTCGTGTGTCCTTAATCGGCATATACCCGCCATAAGCCGTATGGCACATACTTGGGGTACTACCGGGGGGGAGGGGGTACACCCCCTATTGCATGCTTAGTAACAACTCGCTTATACCCAGTATAAGGAATAGGCTACCTACCATTACTCCCCCTACTACTAATACTATGTCTTCCATATCCCTCTCTCTTTAGTACGCTATTACTATACCACTACTGAGTATATCTTGTCAAGTGTTTTCTTTATCTTTTTTTATTTATGTTCTCGGCAATAATCAAGCTACGACCAGAACGATTTCCTTAGTGTCAAAGTAAGGACGCTCGGCATATTGCGGAGTAGTAACCCACAACCGCTTGCACTTCGAAGGCACAGGCTTAGGAGCCATCATGTCAGTAAGCACAATGTGACCGTCAAAGTTACGTTCGTTAACCCACTTGGTTGGAGCGTCAAAGTCGGTGCCTCCGTAACGAACACGCTCTGCTTTGTAACGCTTACCTTTCTTCCACTCAAAGACGTGTTCCTCACACACTTCAGTGTCAAACGGAACCACGGTAAAGGACGCAAGCTTGGCTAACTTGTCAAGGGCAGAGAAGAACTTGCCAAGCATCTCATCGTCCACACTACCACTCTGGTCAATTGACACAGCAAACTTAGCAGTCCGCTTGATCTTCTTACCAGGGTGAATGTAAGGGAACCGCTTGTTGATTCGTCGGACAGTAGATCGCTTCTCTGCCTTCTGAGAAGTTTTAACAAAATATCTAAGAGCCTTCTCCCAGTTCACATGAACCTTAAGACGGTCAAGAATCTCACGTCGGCACTCAGCAGGGACAGAACCCCACGAGCCAGCTTGGCTTGCTTCCTCAGCAGCTTTCTTAATAGCTTCCTTCAACCGCTCTTTAGCAATTTCATTTTCAGTGTTATCCACCTGATCCCAGCCAGAGTGATCATCAAGTGAATCCGAGGGAGTTCCTTCTCCACCCTCACCCTCACCTTCTTCGTTGTCCATGGGCTGCCAGTTGGCTTTGTACCACTCGTAGGACTTTCCAGGCTCTGCCCACTCGAAAGGCTTTTGCCCAGGGATGCAAGCACCCTTGGGTAGTTCCCCAATAAGATGAGAGTTGATAGCAAGGTCCATACACATGTTGTCTTGCTTGGTCATCCCGCCTTCGGGCTTACGACCGGTGACATGCTCGAACACCAAATGGTAGAACTCGTGCTTAAGCACACCAAGCTTTTCTTTGTCGGTGAGCTTGTCAAAGTAATCAACATTGTAAAGAAGCTTGAACTGCGCGGTCTTCGGGTCAACGGTAACACCCGCAGTAGGAATAACAGTAGTAGGTTCCTTGTCAATCCTACGAGACAAGCCCGCAAAGAACGGCTCGTTCATTAACAGGCGGGCAGTGTGTTTGTTGAGATCAAACTTTGGTTTATTTTCCTCTGACATCCCTCGCTCCTTACATATATAATATAGCATATCCCATAGGGGATAGCAACAACAAAGTTGTCAAGTAAATGTCAAGAGATCTCACACAATCCTCGCACTTTGATTACCAACCACTGTTATACTGTACCACACTTTCGTAGGCTTTTATAAGAAAAGTTGTCAACTTTGTGTGAAGTGGGGCTAGTTACTAAGAGGTTGACAGAGAGTTAGGGAGCGTGTATGAGACCGCCCTACCTTCCCCCCTTCCTTCTACGAAAATCATAAACACCTTTATCCACAGAATACCCAATACTATCCATAGGGCTTAGGCGTTCTCCACTTCACTCCACTTTGTCCCACGTCATTCCCCTGCACTCCCTGTGTATTCCACTATATTAATAGCTCTTACTTTCTTTCTTTTATTAGGGTGACCTTCTTCTGTAATGTATATGTTATATTCATAGTAATGATGGTCTTCTATTGCATCTAAGACTATTGCTTTATAACGTGTGTTCCTTAGTGGTACTCTCTCTGAAGGGAATGGATAATACCATACTACATCATCTGTATTGAATTTATTTTTTATGACCTCGGACATTGTTTCTCTTAGGGGTTATGGGTCTCTCTCTACATTCGAAGATATAATCTTTTATGTCCTCAACTAACATTAGTTTGGTGACTTGGATTGTATACTTTAGGAAAGCTATCCTTCGTTTTAAAACCCAAAGATGATACTTCATTTTTGCTCATGGATTAATATCAATAGGGTTACCAATAAGAAGGATATAAAGACTGCTTGCATCATATTGTAATTAGTCCTCTACCTCTTTGTAGTGTCTGACTAAATCACCTGCTTTCATTTACATCTGCATTCACGCTCATGGTGCCGGAGTTTGATCTCTCCATTTCCAACAGTGTCAGCGAATTGTTTCAGTTCGTTATAGTCTACTACCCAGTAAGTTCCATACTCATGGCGTTCGTAAAGTTCTTTAAGCTTGATTCCTTTTTTGCGAAGTCGGTTAGCATAAGACTTAACGTCATTGATCTCTAATGGCTCCCTGGAAGCTCTGCGACACCTTGCTTCCATGTTTCTGGTCCACCCATGGTCTCGCTTGAGGGTGTCTAACACTTCATGAACGTCCGCTGATGTCTGCCACACAGTGATAAAGGTTTGGTATTTGTCATAAAAATATTGTGCTCTTTCTTTTGTCATGATTATCTCCTAAAAATCAATTGGTCTTTCTTTCTTGGTGGTCTTCCTCTTCCTTGTACTCTTTACTCTTTTCTTTTTTGGAGCCTCGGAAGGATGGATGATGGTTTGTTTGACATGCTCTGCTAGAATCTTCTCAATGTCTGAGAGGATTATCTTCAGTTTGCTTCTCTTTCTTCTTGGCATTAATTGTACCTACTGATGTTATAAAGTTCTTTGCCCTCGGCAAGGTATTCTTCAATGAGTTTCTGCTCGTGACTAAAACGATTAGGTCTATTTTTGCGATCTCCTGGGTACTCCTGGATTATTGAATACTCAAATGCTCCGATCCCATATTTATCGTAATCGGCTTGAAGAGTCTTGTTGCCATGAATTCCAAGCTTAAGATCGCTCTTGTGTTTGCTCCATCTGTCACGGTGGTTATTGGTTTGACCAATATATGTTTTGTCTGTTGGGGTGAAAACTATCTTGTATACGGCACCTGGGCTCACATCTCGTTTTTGCTTTTGATACGCGCATATCCTTTCTTTATTGGCGTGATAGTGTGCTTTGATTTTATCTTTATTTCTTCTAGCGTATCTTCGTTTGTCTTCTCTTATAGTCTCTCGGTTAGCGACGGCGTAGTCGCGATAATAAGAAGCAGTGCATGTCTTACAGGCACAGCGGAGTCCGTCTGAATTTCTCTTAGATTTGCTGAACTCCGACACCGGCTTTGTCTCGCCACACTTGGTGCATTCTTTTAGTCCGTTAACTGCTGCTGGCATTAGCAGTCGCACTCCGCTGAATGGGTTACCAAATCTCGTGCCCAAAGACCTTTGAAAACATGCCCGTCCTTCTCTGGGATTTGATAATCATAGCCAAGTACAACACACTTGCCAAAGTGTTCTGAATCCGGGTCAGTGATCACCCAATAACTTTTGGCTGTGGCGTAATCGCCACGTTCAATACATGTTAGCATTGTGTGTCTAGGAAGCCATGGGGCTTTCCACAAAGCATGATAATAGTCAGATGTAGACGCTGGAAAATTACTAATCGGACCAAACTCGCGCCAGTGGCTCCAGTTAAGTTTAAGTTCACTTCTATCGTATAAAAAACATCTGGTATCTCTCTTCAAAAGTGCAGATGTTCCAATTGTATATTCATTCGTTCTCATTTTGGATTCTCCTAATAAAAGGTGGCAGACTTTATCCGGTCTGCCAGCGGACGTGACTAAATCACTTGGCGGCTGCGTAAGACATCATAACGCAATTTGAAGTTTTCAACGCCTCTTCAAAAGCCTCAATGAACTTTTCTTTCGTTTCTTGGCGGTGAGTCGCCTGGTGAGGCAAGTTAAGACCACGATGAAAATACTTACTTTCCGAAGGCTTCGGGCCACCTGTGTCTTCGGCTTCATCAATCGCCTTAGCGAATGCTTTATGAGAATCAGCAGACAATTTTGCAATCAAAGACTGAACAAGCCTATAAAGATCGTTCGTGTCCTTAATAGTAAGACCATTCTTCTCGATATATTCAATAGCCCACCATAGCATCCACTGTTCTGCCTTTGAATGAATCTTTAGAGGCTTAGGCGTCTTACCAGTAGTGTTGAACAACTCAGATACCACACTTGAATAAAGGTTGAACACTCGTGCAACTCTCTCAAATTCAGGGGCGTCATAAGGGCTGCCGCATCCAAACATGGGCACAACCTCAATGCCAGCTTCATAAATTTGGTCCAGTTCCTTTCTGGAAAGACCAAAGATTTCGTTGCTCTTGTCAGCAAGTGTACCCTTCCACGTCTTCACAGTAGCAAGAAGCATCTTTGCAATAAACTCCTCATCACCGGAGCCCGCTAACGATTGCGGTCCTCGTTCACCCTTCAAGATACGGTCCCAAAGTGCATTGTTGTTATCGGCTAAATTCATAATCCATTCGGTGAGCTTAGTGCGATTTGCACGGCGAATTTGTTGGTCATTCAGCGGAACACCTTTCTGAAGCTTAATAAAGACTGTAGAAAGCTGTTGAGCGGTTAGATCTTCATAAACTGCCGTCATCGTTGTCGCGTTCATGAAAGTTTGCTGATATTCACGCGGTAGATCTTTATAGAATGTGTTTTCGAAAGCTTGTGACCTGGGAGTTTCTCCGGGGATAACACTGGAGCACGGAATCTTTCCGGTATATGAATAATCTCCATTGACGAATCCGTGGATCACATCAAAAAGCTTGTGAGCACCATCGAGACTAACAAAACGATGTCCAGACGCCATCCTGTCACGGTAATACCGCTTACTATCTTCATCCAGTTTTTTGTTTGACTCAATCCAAGATAGACACTCGGCAGCATCAGCAAACACAATGGGGTGCGACACCAAGTTTCTAAAATAAGACTCCAAACAGTCAATCTTATCGGCAACACTCCAACATCCTAGTCTTCGCTGGATAATTTTATCGTGATACACCGTATTTTTATTGTACTTGCTCAGCACATCGCTGAACTTCATTTCTTTATATGTAAGTGCCATTTTATTTCTCCTTTGGTTAATGAAATGATTCAACAAACACAATGTTGTGGATATTGAATCTGGCTTATTTCTTTTATTGTCGCTTGGACATTTGTAACCAAAACAATTTTGTCTTGATTACTTTTATAATATAACATGACTTTTTTTAGGAGTCAAGCGTTTTTTAATCTTTTTTAAAAAAGTTAGAACTTTTTTTGAGTTCATGCCCCAATCACAATCGCACGGATCACAACCGCAATACTCACACGGTTCGCTGTTCATTAAAACTCACCCATATTCTTTTCTGCTCCGGCAATCAGGTTGGAGGAAGATTGAATCTTTCCACCGCCAACTCCGAGAATAACCTCACAACCGACTTGCATTGCAATATCCCATTCAGGAATAACTGTTGGGTCATCACGGTCGCCGCCTTTTGTAAATGCATGCGGACGGAATAGTGCGATTGCCTCTTCTACCGTTTGAGTTCCGTCGTACCACTCGCAAGCCAGGTCTACGCCACGAACGCCGGCAACGATCTCAAGTCGCTCTTCGATGTTCATAAAAGGCTTGCCCTTCTTGTTGATTAAAAATTGGTCGCCATTCACAAGAACAAGAACCTTGCCATTGCTGTCTTGTGCAAGATTGGCAGTTCCCTGAATGCAGCGCAAGTGTCCAATGTGGAGCGGGTCAAAACCACCAGAGGTCATATAAATTTTGTGACCTTCCTCTTTCCATTGGTTAACAATATTTAATGCATCGACTGGCTTCATTAGTTCTCCCACTCTTCGTCATCATAGAGAGAATATCTCTCGCGAACAAGACCAGCATCTTGTTTAGCCTTCTTGTTGCTGTAGCTTGAACTCTCATTAAAATATGATTTATAATCTTCTCTGTTGACAACCTTCAAAACAAAAGTGTCTGGGTCATCAACGTCTTTAAATAAACCAAGGGCATCAGCGTTTGTAATATCCTCAACATCACTAACGGAAATTCTAAGGGAGCCTCCGCTCCTCTTTACAATAGCTGCAATCAAAACCATTAAAAAGCTTGGGTCTTGAAGTAGCATCACATCATCATTGTCCATTCTTGGTCCTTTTCTTTGCCCAAATCTTTTCTTGCAGGCTCGGGGTCATTTTGTAAGCTTCCTGAAGTTGCTCTAAGGTCAGTTCAAGCTCTTCGGTAATATTGTCAATGTCTTCAATATAGATTGTCGCCGTGTCTTCACGAGGTATGTCATATGGATCAATCTTTTGTTGTTCTGTTCTCTTTTTCATACTATCAAGCTCGCGAGATAAGAATATAATACCACAAGAATGAGCACTTTTATAGTGGGACGTGCTATCTCGGTTATTAATTGCTTTATCTCTTTTCTATCCAATTTTAAACTGTGTTATTGTCGTGATGAATGTGATCTTTGTTTTCAGTCAAGTCAATATCGTCAAAGATTCTGCCGACCGTCGCTGCATCGTGGACATCTGCAAAGTGCTTTGCGGCTCGGTCAAGAGTCCAGATTGCAAGATCACTGACCAGGCGCGAGGTAACTCCTGCTGCCCAACGGGCTGTATTAACTAAAGACATATTTCACCCACGAGTATCTTTTTCTGGTCAAAAGATAATCATCCTTCATATCATTTGCGTATGCTTCAAGCTCGAACGGATTGTTCATGTAGGCAATGGCACCATTTCTATAGCGCACCATGTTCCAAAGCCAAAACAAAACATACAGAATCCATTGACCAACAAAAAGCAACTCAAGTTGTTGTTGATAGTGAATAGTCTCGTGAACCTTGGTTCTCTCGTTCATCACTCCCCTGCACCACACGAACGGACCAAGATTAATCGCCCAAATATCAATCGGGGCAATATATGAGAGCCAGCCAGGAACTTTG
>VMHT01177948.1_pt1 | contig 14581 bp, 15 predicted proteins | sample 4693611 | NCBI WGS metagenome assembly VMHT01 (sample SAMN12280063, study PRJNA550983) | marine metagenome | isolation source: seawater sampled from same location over 5 years 0.02-0.2 micron viral filtrate | place: USA: collected off the coast of southern California halfway between the port... ... | reverse complement strand
TTTATTAAAAAAACACAATATAGACCTATCTAACGTTTATATTTTTGTAATTGATAGTGAATACGAATTATATAAAGAATGTTTCCCAGAATCTAAGATAGTAGTAGGGAGATTTGGTGCTAAGAATAATAAAAATTATATACAAGATTATTTTAAACAGGGAGAATACATAATACAGTTAGACGACGATATTAAAGATTTATTCGTAGTTGACCCAGACGCCCACGCAGGGGGTGCTAGCAGTTCTTCGAACAGCACGCAAAAATTAGAACCGATTGAAGATTTAGAAAAATTTATTTTTAATTCACTAAGTGCTATCGACGCTTATAAGTGTAATGTATTAGGAGTATATCCTATTAAAAATGGATTATTCATGTTAAATAATAAAGAGACTATAAGTTCGAATCTAAATTATCTGTGTGGCGCGTGTCTAATATATTTGAATAATAATAGACCCGTTCGTAGTGTAAATCTAGTAGAAGATTACGAATACTCGCTCCTGTCATTTTTACAAGACGGAAAAGTTCTAAGGAATAATCGCGTATGTGTTGAAGCAAACCAGTATACATTAACAGGGGGTTTACAATATAATAACAATAGAAATAAAGATAACAAACACGCAGAAATTATGAAACTTAAAAATAAATATCCAGATTATATAGGGTTAATCAAAAAACATAACGGACAACCTGATATAAAGTTTAAGTCACCTTCCATGCCACCGAAAAAAATACTAAGAAAAAAGAAAGTGTTAATAGTTGAACCAGAACCCAGTAAAAACCTAAGTTACCTGGTAGGGATAAATAATGTATTACACACATACTACACAGGTGATACTACTTTACCTAGTATATTTAATAAATGTTTAAATAGTTGGTTAAAGTTAGAGTATAAAGTAGTTATTCATACTAACATAAATATTAATGATTTACCTAAGGAAGTAGTAATACAAGCAGTAACAGTAGATACGGAATTATTACCAGCACAACAGGCGGATTTAGTTAGGTTTAAATATTTATCGGAAAATGCGGGGGCGTCCTGGATAGACTTTGATATATTTTTAGTTAGAAGGATACCAGACGATATTAATAATATTATTTCTTCGGAACAACCTAACAGAAAAGGGGGTTATAAATCAGAAAAGACAGATACACCTAATATAGGATTTTTAAGGTTAGAGGATAATCAAATATTTAAAATGACTTTGAATAAATGTTATAAAGCAAAGGTAAATAAGGTAACCTGTTATATGAATATATTTTTAAAGTTAATATCTAAATGTTATCATGAGGATAAGGTTGTTAGTTGGCGCAGTTTCTGTCCTCTGGATTGGTCTAACTTAAAAGAATCATTTACTACTAATAAATTAGTTAGTAAATATGGTAAAGAGTTAATTAGTGTAGAAGAAATAAAAAATAATGAGGAAATTTATGGTTGCCACCTTTGGAATAGTTTTATACAAAAACATAAACTAACTAACTATAAAGAAGGGTCTTATTTAAGTTTATTATTTAATTGATTTAAAATTTAGGCGTTCATAGTATACATAACTAAAATGAATAAATACAATAACGGAAAAATTTATAAGTTAGTTTGTAGTGATACTAACAATATTTATATTGGTTCTACGATACAACCACTTAATTTAAGGTTTAACTCGCATATATGCCGTAAAGATTATGCTAGTAATTTTTTATCTAATCCTAAAATAGAATTGTTATTTAATTATCCCTGTGAAAGTTTGTTAGAATTAAGAAAGAAAGAAAGAGAAGTTATAGATAATACAGAGTGTGTAAATGTTAAATTACCTTATGTTAGTGAAGAAGAACGAAGACTAACAAAAAATAAAATTAATGCTAAAACAAGAAGCACGGATAAATATAAAGAACAAAAAAAAAGAAATAATAATATACTGGTTAAATGTCCTCTATGTGATAAAGAGTTTAAAAAAAGTAATTTAGCATATCATAAAAAAACTCATAACTAACTAACTATAAAGATTCGTCTTTCATGGATTTGCTTTTTACATAATATCGTTTACACGCTTCGGACTGTGTTAGTTTTCCTTTTTCACTAGTTATATATTTTCGTTTTGTTTCACGCCGCTTATACTCTCTAATAAGTATAGTGTCGATTTGGTGTTTAGTTAGTTGGTTAACCCATTTAGTTATATCCTCGGTATCCATTTTTACTTAGATATACCTATTAATCTAATCTTTAAATCAATTTAAAAGTTTATTATCTTTGTTAAAACTATCATTTTTTAAGAAATTTCCTAGACACCCTACAAAGTCTAACTGTCCTGTATGAACTAGTGTGCTTTCTGTATCTAAGTATAGGGTTATGCCGATATCTCTACATAATCGACAGAAATAATAATCTTCGCTTAGGTATACTCCGTCTACTACACCTACTGCGAAAAAGTCATAAAATGTTTTATTTTTACCATATCCTGAAACGTTGTTAGTATATTGTCTTTCGGGATAATTTAAAGTTAGTAGATTCGCTACCATTCTTTTAATTAACATAAACCCCGTAGGAATATCTTTGGATTCTACGAAACTACCTAACATTTTCACATAGTGTCCTTTTTCATTACTATTATATACTAAGTTATAGTTCATGTCCGACATAGAGTTAAATAAGTCTATGTCCTTAGCGTTACCCTTTATTAAATGTTTTATGCGTTCCCAGTTTAATTCTTTCTTAGGATAACTAACCCCGCAAAGTTCTAAGTTAGATAATAGTAAATGTATTACGCTTTCTTCTCTAAATGTTATATCACTATCTATAAAAAATAAATGTGTATATTCTTTGTTAGATTGAAAATTAGAAAAAATAGAATTCCTAGCACGACTGATTAAACTTTCTCCTGCTATAAATGAAAATTCGTGCCTAACTCCATTTTCTACAAATAATTTTTGTAATCTTAATATACTCTGTGTAAAACCTGTCTGGACGTTTCCACCATAAGCAGGGATACCTATTAAAATAAAAACATTTTCTTTTTTTAAATAATCTCTTAGTTGTTCTAACATTTAACTTATATAATATATTAATATTCAGAGTTAGACATAACATAAAATATCTAACTTATTACAAGAATAACAAATTACCCCTCTAATGTGTCCGAATTCGTGGTTATGGTCTAAGCACCTTTTCTCACCTTTTTTTAAAGGTCTAGAACATGCCATACACTCCGTAGTAGTTTCGTATATTTCGAATATTTCGTCCCATGTTTCACCCTCATTTAAAACCATACCTTTATTTTTCCACCCCGATTTAACGTTAGATTTTCTGTAACTAAATCTAGCGTTTCCCTCATTATCCCAGCGATAATCCATATTAGATAATTTTATATATTCTTTATTTTTTAATTTATATTTTCTGTTATACTCCTTAATTTTTTCCTTATTATTTTGTTTCCAGCGGTTGTTAGAATCTCTTACTTTTTGTAATCTTTCCTCTAATGTCGAACTCATTATATTATATATTATATCCTATATATCTATATTAATATTTTTTTTTTGACGCACTCAAAATTAAAATATTATCTTAGAGTATACAAAAATGCCCCGTATTAGTTCCCGTTCATTCGCAGTTAACTCTAACCAGCAGCAGATAGTAGAAGTAGGTAGTATAGGTGAAGAAATAGAAATTGACGTCGTCCAGGACGATAGAACTTTATTAAATTGTCAGGCGTCTATACAGTTAGCAGGGTCTGATATTGACGATACTAACCAAGTCCCAGTTAAAAATGGAACTGCTAGTGATTTAGAATGTAACGCTAACCTAAAAGTTGACAACGCTGACGTCGACGATACTAATAGAGTCCCATGTCAGTCTAACTTACAGATTAACGGTGTAGACGTTGACGATACAGACCGCGTCCCATGTAAATCTACTTTACAAATTGGAGGTGTAGACGTTTCGGGTTCTAACAAAGTCCCAGTTACTCTTACAGGCGGAGTTAGCGGAAGTGAAGCAAATCTTGCTAGTGCTTCAAGTGTTATTAGTGGTGACACTTCTACGGCGGTAAATGTTAATTCAGATAGACATAATATTTTTGGTAACACTTCGAATACTTCTGATTCCATTAATATTCAAATGAGTGCCGATAATACTAACTGGTATACTGTCGGATACGGTATGTATCCTGATAGTTCTACGGGAGATTTCCAGCAAACACTCGAAACACCTATACAATACATTAGGTTAAAATTTACAGGAACAGCGACCGTTACTGCTACTGTTATTAGTTCTTAATTATTTTTTTCTTTTCTTAAACTAACCATGTATTTCAATAATGATTTTTACGGAGATTGTTTAATATTAAGTGAATACATTTACGATTTAGAATTCTACGATAATAAACGTAGAAAACATATAAATAATAGAAAAGGTAAAACGTGGTCTATGTTATATGGACTAACGCCTTTTAGTGCTTATAAAAAAGACCAGAGAAGAATTAAAGACCCAGATACTAACTATTACTGGTCTAAGGGGCGCATGGAATATCCCGACTTACAAGACATATTTAAAGAATTTAGCAGTTATCATTTTCCAGAATATAAATGGAGGTCTGTAATGATAAATAAAAATTTCGAATGTAAACCACATTATGACTCAGGGAATATAGGTATAAGTGTTATGTTAGGGTTAGGGGATTATTCGGAGGGTTACTTATGTATAGAAGACGAACTAACTAAAAATATAACAAAGCACCCCACATACCATAGACTAATAAAGTTTAATGGTAGTAAACATAAACACTGGACTTACCCTTTTTCAGGAGACCGATATACACTGGTTTTCTATAATAATACAAGGTTTTAATTTATTTTTTTTATTTTCTTTTTTATTCAACTAACTAAAATTATTTTATTTTGTTATAGTATTAAACATGGCGTCCTTATATCGTAGAATGTTCGAACTAGACCCTATTAATAATATTAACTCCTTTTCTAGTGAAAATGGAGTAGACGTTATTAACTTTATTATCCCACCTATCCCAGGCGCACTCCTCGCTACTGGTGATATGGTATTACAGGGAAATTTACAATTAAACGTTGACGCCTCTAACCCTAAGGAAAGAAGCGACGATTACACACCAGGTATAGATAACGTTTTAGGTTTACATGGTTGTATAGAAAGAGTAGAAATTACCAGCAGAAACGGAAACGTTCTATTAGAACAGAGACTCTCATACGGATTAGGTGCGAAACTCGGACGCGCTAATATTAGTAATGAGGATTTAAGAGGGGGTCGCTTTAATTGTCAGAATCTTTCTGGTGAGAATGTTGCTGCCGCCGCAAAGTTTTTAAATAGGGACGCTTTTGACGGAGACGGCGCACCTTTTAATATTCAGTTACAGACTGGATTATTAGCAGATAACTTACAGAGAATTAACTTAGGCGCTGTCGGAGGTATTGAAATTAAAATTACCTTAGCGTCTACTGCTAACTTTTTATTCGAACAGGATAACAATAACGGAGATAAACTAACTAGCGCTTCTGTATTTAATCTTAGAAAATTAAAACTTTTTGGTAGATATCAATACGTCGAACAATCAGTTGCTGACGCTATGAAGGGTATAGAATTTAAACAAATGAGTAACCAGTTACAGGTTATCCAGTCGTCTAATGATACTCTCGCTTTCCAACCCCAGGTTGCCTCGTTAGATAAGATAGTATATGTTTTCCAACCTAACAGCACTACTAAAAATAACTTTGCTACTAATAACTACCAGGTTAATAACTTAGTAGGTATGAAGGAATACAGAGTTAGTAGGAATGGTTCTTTATTCCCTATGGATTTCTCAGTAGTGAATGATACTGCCGTTCCTGATTTACCAGAACCAGTTAACGAAAAACACATACAAGCAGGTAATGCCGAACAAGCATACCACCTAATCCTAGGTATTAATGGAATTTACCCTCCTATCCATTCCTTAGTTAGTGGCGTGAATCAGGCGAGGGCGAACGCTGACTTATCGGGCGTTTTATCTACTGACCCTGACGAAACTACAAATAAATTTTGTAATAATATTGACTGCGCTGCTACTTCTTATCAATATGGATTTGCTAACTTTGCTACACCCATGGTTAACGACCTTTTACAGGTTCAGTTTAATTCGTCAGTAAAAACCGCAGACTCTATCGTATCTAGTGCTGTTAGAGACCAGACTCAAACCACTAATACATTAATGATTTACAATACTACTCTGAATTACGCTAACTTACAAGTTAGTAAGTAATTATTTATAATGATTTAAAGATATGGCGTAAAAGGTAATAAAAAGAAATGAGAGATTATTCGAAAGGTAAAATTTATAAGTTAGTCTATGAAGACTTAATTTATATAGGTTCTACTATTCAGAGATTATCTAAACGAAAAGCACACCATAAAGAAGTATATAATAAATATTTAAAAGGTAATTTTCATTTTTGTTCGTCTTTTGAATTATATAAAAAAGGTATTCCAGAAATTTTTTTAATAGAAGAAGTTAACGCTATTGATAATAAAGAATTAATGATACGCGAAAGAGAACACATTTTAAAAAATAAATGTGTTAATATTGCTATTCCCAGTTTATTAACTAACAAAGAACAAAAACAAAAAGAAAAAATTGATAATAGAGAATATTATTTAAATTACAATAAAGAATATTATCAAAAAACAAAAGAAGATTTACAAATAAAAATAACCTGTGAATGTGGAAAAATTATAAGTAAAATGTGTTTAAAAAGACATAAAACTAGAAAGTTCCACCAGAATTATTTATCTAACTTACCATAGCACCACTCTTCGACAATCTCATAATTTTTAGGTTTTTTGTTAGGGTATTTCCAGTGTTCGTTATAATATTTATTCATAAATGGTCTTTCGTCCCAGCGACTCCCGCGAAGACCAAATAACATTTGTAGTAGTCCTCCGACATAAACAGAATTTTTATTCTTAGACTTAATATAATTACATAAAGGGACACCGTAACACCCAGCACTAATTAGATATATATCAGAGTTAGTTTTATCTATTTTTTCTTTTAATAAATTTAATGTTTGTATAGAATTCTTATGCGGTTCATTACCTTTTATAGTATTCCATGTTTCCACGAACTCTAACTTTAAGTTAGTTAGGTCAACATGAGTAAATATTTTATTTATTTTTTTAAATTGTTGTTTCATTTCCTCAGAAAAGTAACTAACAATACATATTTTTTTATTATTATCCATTAGTATTTTTACTATATCTACCCAGTAATCTATATACTCTATATACGCTAAGGTAGGACACCAGATATTTAACTTAGTTAGTAAATCTCCACACACTACAAAACTTTTACACGTCATAACGTCTAAGTGTATATCCATATTATATAATGCTCGTATGTATTCATTTTTCCATTTTTTAAAGTGATTTTCATTTCCATAAAAACCAGCGTTAGTATACATTTTATCGTATATACCTTCTTTTTGTAATATAGCGGTTGTTTCTACGTTACCCTGTCTAAGTGCCATAAAACCATTTTTAGTTAGTAGGTTATTAATTAATAAATTATTATCAATTATCATTTAATTTTAGTTAGATATATTTAAATAGATTTAACCGCCATAAGGTTAGGGTTTATTGCCTTTTCAATCATTAAAATAAATCCAGACGCTTTACCTATAATAGTATCTGGAACTAACGAGTTATCTGGGTTTCTAATTTCTACTGATAACTGACTAACTAACCTTTCTTCTGTAATAATGTTAGGTATTCCGTCTACCGAGTATAAAGTATCATTACTGCTATTTTCTTTACTCATGACGCCTATTAAATTCATAGGGTCTCCGTTAGCGTCTAACCCATTCGGTTTTACTATATCACTAGTTATAAGATAATAACTATTACCTGCGTTAAGGTCTGGTAAATTATCCGCGTCTATCGGTTGACTATCACTAATAACCGTAAACTCGTTTTTCTGTTCTACTCCGAATGTAGTAATATCACCCCCATTAGTATCAATAGGCGTAGATAGTAAAAGCGCTGCGGGTAATTTCATTTTACTAAATGTTGTTAGGTCATACTGGTTAATATTATGACTATTTACGGTTACAGGTGTAGAACCTAAATTAGCACACGCCATAATATCCGAAAAATCAAAACTATTATGAGTGATTATACCTTTTAATTTTCTAGTCCCGAAGTCGTATTTATCTAACCTTTCCTGTGAGGGATAATATGGCGAGGTATCCCCTACTGGTCTAGGTGCGAAAGTTTTTACAGTTTCTACGGTTTTATCAATATCTCCGAATTGCTCGTAAGTAAAACCTAATCTACTCCATATAGTTTTATCCCATGCTGTTCTAGCGTCTACTTCTGTATTAAAAAAATCTCTAAATTTTTTAGTTTTTAGTTCATATTCTCTCGTTAGATATCTTCTACTATAAACACCGTAAATCTGACCTACTGAGATTAACTCTTTATTTAAACTTTTATATAAATCAGTTTCTTTACATTGTTCGTAACCGAAATTAGTAACCATTAAACCCATGGACGCCTCAATAGGATAATTAACAACAGGATTATTAGATACGCAGTTATACTTAGTTGCCTGTTGTCCTCCGAATGACGATACGGTATTATCACCAGGATTTATATTACTAAGTTTATACGATTCATGTAAATTTTTAATACTAAATCTATTCTGTTTATCGTCACTATAATTTATACTAAAACTATGTGTGCCTACGTATCTATTACTAACTTCTGCTCCGTCTGACTTAGTAAATTCTTTTTCTAACACTGGGGGATTTACATTTACTAGAAGTGTATTAGCATATAATGATAAGTATTTATCCGCGTTTGGGTCGAATCCTTCGGTTTCTACGTTAGTAACACTGTTTAAATTTGCCTCCGCAATATCACCACCGAAAGCAGGAACGGGGCGCGAACCGTCCAGAGGAACTCCTATACGCGCATAATTTACACAGTTTAAGGGGTTAGTATCAAATAACATAATATTAGAAGTGTTACGCTCCCATAATTCTAAACCTTCTGGATTTAAGAATAAATCCCCTCTTATAGGCGAAGGTGCTTGTATTCCTATAAATCCTTCGTTGTCGCCTTCTAATGCGACTTCGTTTATATCTTTTAAATTATATTGGTTATTAGCGTCGTAATTATCTCCGTTTATACCAGTAAAAAATACCCGTGTAGTTGCTTTACCTTCTTGGTCTCCGAAAGGATTTTCAGTATTAATCCCTGCGTAGTTAGAACTATCTGGATTATATAACCTATCATTTAAAAAATTACTATTGTTAGCGTCCTGAATGAAAGCACCGTTAAACTGCTGGGTTAGATTCTTTGCTAAACTAGACGCTTCATAATTACCAGCGGGTATTTTTAACGTAATTTCTCCGTAAGCAGGTTTTATATAAGCGTTACTACTTGCTACGTCTGCGGGTTTTTTAGTTCCTAAGGTGCTACGCTGTGGTGTATCGCTTAAAGGTGTATGATTTTCAAATAAATAACATGGCGTCCCATTATCACCACCTATAATATTACTAACTGATATTGGTAAGTCGCTAAATATCTTTTTATAACTGTTTAATCCGTTGTTTAAAGGTGCGTCTACGTGTGCGGGGTCTCTTGCTAAAAATACAGGATTTGGAAAATTTGCGAAATCTTGATAATCACTAAATACTAAGGCGTGGTTAGGAGGTGATATTTGCTGCGCGGTTGCTCCGCCAGTAGTTTTTCCGTCTGCTAGTTGTGCGTCTTGATTTTTAAAAGTTTGGTTAGGGACATAATATAAAAACTTAATTGTAGTTTCTATATCTTCCTGAAAGGTTAGAGTATCTGTATTAAGTCCCCCTTCATTAACGAACGCCTGATACAGTGTTACTTTATCTCCGACTTCTAACTTAAATGGATTATTAAGGTTATATTGTAGTTTTGCGTTTTGGTTAGTTTCTAACTTAGAGGTTTTACCATTAATATTTATAAATACCTTATTAGTTCCGATATTTGGTGCTTGTAATTCATTCGTGATAATTTTAGGTAGATTATCCATTATATAGGATTAAAGAATAAAAAAAATATAAATTGAAAACTAACTTAGATTATATAGAAACTTCTACGCCTCCGTCATTTGCTACTAACCGTCTAGTGTGATTAATGTATACAAACATTAACTTAGCGAGAATATCAGTAGGCGCACTAACTGCGCTATTTTCAATTCTTAACTGTGGGTCAGTATCCACTAATTCAAAGGAAGAACCGACAGGAGATAATAGGATTGGAATAAAGAACGGATTTGTTATTTCTGAATCCTCATTTGAGTTACCGAGTGCTCTAATTTCTCTCATGGGTCTAAGTGCCATAACTTGGGCGTTATAAAATGTTGGTATGTCATTCTGTGTAGTTGGTTCAGTGCTAATACTTAAATCTAACTGCCTATTAGGTATTAAGATATTTCTAACTTGCCACTGGTAAGAAACCTCGTTAGTATTTCCAGAGTAGTAAGAATCCATTTGAGGATATAATAGCGAGTTCTGCGCTCCGTCTAATCCTATCTTTTCTGTCTGAACTGGTGCTACCATGATAGATAAACCTCTACTGATAGCGCTTGGAATATCAACCACTGGGTTAACTAACTGTGCTGGTGTAGATATTTTAGTTAGTTGTGTAGTCTGGTAATTAATACCATTAGTTAAAGCACGTCTAATCTGACCTACTGTATTTCCGTCAGGGACAGTTTCTAATAATTTTAATTCTATTTTGTCTATTTCATAAGAGAAAGTTGGTGGGACTGCTCTACATTGACCGCCGCCACTAACACCACCCATACCGCCAGTTTGTATAACTAACTGTCCCGCACCATTTACAGTCATACCCGTAATAGTTCCTCTATCTACGCCCCCTGCGTCTGTAACTTCCATACCTATTCTGTAACCGACCCGCCCGAAGTCCCATGCTTCACCGTTAGTTTTTTTTAACATAGCGCCTACCTCAGTAGTAAACGCTCCTGCCGCCCACGAACCCTGTAACTGGTCGTTAATAGACGTAGCGCTATCTCTAACTACTGTATTTCCAGAATCTCCCGCTATTGCCCCGTCAACTAAAAAGTTATGTGCTAATGATTGTAAAGCATTCTTTGCTTGTTCTAAGTATAAAGTCACCCTTGACCCTCCTACGTCTAAATTAGGGTATGCCATATGCTCCTTAGCAAAAGCACTAAATAAACCTAGATTTAGTGGTAAACAAAAGGTATTTGCTACTGCTACGTCACCACCTGCCGCTACATTTGCGGTAACATTTCCTGAGACAGGAGGATTAAAATAATTAATCTTTTCGTCATTAACAGTCATATTGTGTGCCCGTGGATTGTGTGCGGCGATACCTTCTACTTTACTAATAGATTCATAAGTATCAGAGTTATTACAGTATGAGTTAAGCATACCTGTATATAAATTATACTGTTCTATGTTCTCTAATTCAAAACCCTTCATATCCTGTAATTGAACTCTATTAAATAGGGCGTGTCCTCCGACATGTGCTGGAAATGACGAAGGGTAAGCACTAGCATTAGAGGTAGTAGTATTTCTAACTACAATATTAACGTATGACTGTTTACCGTCAAAGTATCCGACCTCCGCTGGGATAGTAAATTCGACTTTCTCATTCTGCTTATAACCAGAGGTCTTACCGTCTGGTAAAATAGTTTTATATTTCACCGAGGATAAACCTGGCGCTAAATTTCCTGCTCCGTTTGCTGCGTCACTCATTATTTTTAGTTGTTAATAATATTACAATAGAAAAAAATATTAAGATTAATTTACACTTATATAATTAAATAATTTTTCCGCGTCGTTGTTAGCATATTTTTTCCATGTATCCCTAATAGAAGTATCTGGTAAATATCTATCATTAAATTCACTTTGTCCTACTCTATTAATATTTCTAAATAATATGTTAGGACATAAAAAGCACTTAGCATTTAACCCGTAAACCCTAGTTATGTAATCGTCGCTAAACCATGTCTTAAATTTTTCATTAAATAAAGTTTTGAATATCTCATAGTGAGTCTTATGAAAAAATCCATTTTCTATAATTCCACTTTCATTCTGTAATAATCTTTGATACCAGTAACCTTTATCTACACCTCCACACATACCCACATTATTATTTTTAGTTAGTATATTTACAAAATAGGAAGACCACCCCTTAGATATTAATTTTATATCACTTCCGACCTGAAAGAAATAGTCAGCATTATTTATATTTTTAGTTAGTAGTATATTCCATGCTTTACAGGGGTTACCTTGACACCCAGTTAAAAGAGTAAAAGTAGATATTTTTTTTAATCTTTTTGTTAGGTTTTCAGAATTTTCTAAATAAAACTTATCGTCGTCGTCGAATCCTATAAATAATTTGTAATTGAATTTATCTAGTTCCCATGTTTCAAAAAGAGAAGGTAACAACCATTTAAAAATATCAGCATGTCCTAAGGTTAGATAATTCTGATTTCTACTACATAAAGTTATTAAGAGTCCTATTGTAGGTTTAATCATGTTTAAAAATAAGAAACATATTATAAAAAAGATTTCGACGAATATATAATATATTGAGTTTTGGGTTAAAGGTTAAAGGTTTTTTAGAATTTTAAAAAAAAAAATATTTTTTCAAAAAAAAAAGTCGAAAAGTTTTAACCTTTAACCTAACTATTCGAAATGTATCGTATTATGAAAAGTATAAAAAGGTTTATTTATATATGGTAGTTTCATTTTTTTTATTAGTAAACTAAGAACGCTTTGGTCTTGTCTATGTGTCCGTGGGTTATTTTTATCCATGCCTTTAAAACTACCAGGGGGACATAGTATATTATCATTTTTAGAATATTTAACTAAATTATCTAAAAATTCTCTTGCGGTGCTGTTAGAATAGTCAGTTAATATTACGTTACTTTGGATTTGCGGTGTTTGTTTTATTTCTTCTATATCCGTAAATCCCATTTCTATTATACTTCTTTCGTCCGTCCATTCTCCTTCTAATCCACTAGTAGAACCACCGTAAATAACTTGTTCTGTTAGTATTTTTTCTAATTCTAAATAATGGTATTTTAAGTGGTTTTTTGCGTCAAACATTAAAAATACGTTATCATGTTTTAAAATATTATTTATCATGTAAGATATTACCATAGATTTAAATCTATATGTTATTTTGTCATTAGAAGTTATAGGTAAAGGTATAATTTCATATTTTATAAAGTCGAATCTTTTTAAAATTTTTTTTGATTTATCGGATAATCCCATATCAAATATATATAAAATAGTATCTTCTGGTATCAAATATTTAAAACTATATAAACAACTCTGTAAATGGGAAAAATAACCCTCATTTACAGGTATAGATATTCTTAATTTCATGTTATATATATAATTATATAAAAAGTGTTTACTTTGAACTTGTTACTAATATTGGTTAAAATATTTAATTACTATCGGACTAATTTCTCTATTTAATATCTTTTCTATTTTATTTTGTCCGTGTTTCTTTACTAGTCTGTTTATTTCTTTGGTTCTTAAATTCCCCCCATGTGCCTTTCTTTCATACCACTCAGGGTCTAAAATATAGTCTTCTATGGCGTCGCACCTATCCATAAAATGTCTGTGCCAGTAGGAGTAGTCATGTTCTCCATTTCCATGCTCTTCTAATTCTGAGTAAATAAAGTCTATAACTCTATCTGCTACTGTTCGGATTAATCGTTTAGTTAGTTTGGGTTCAGGTTCAGGTTGTGTCTCCTTAATAAGGTTGGGGAATTCGAGGGTATCGCAGTCGATTTCGTAAAATTCGGTTTGGTTCATGATTTAGTTTTATAAGTTTTCTTCTTATAGATATACCTATTAACATATCTTTAAGTAGTTTTAAAAAGAATTAATTAATTAATAAAAGTTTATTTATTTAAATACTCATTAAGAGTTTTACTAGTCCTAATTTATCTAAACTAGTATATTTTTTAAGACCATTATCTTTACAATATGTTTTTAATTCTTTTATGCTTATACCTTCGTATTTAAATTTACCGTCCGAGGTTTTTACAGAGGGTTTCATACCTAAAATTTCAATACCGTTTTCGTTACGTGGGTCAATTTTAACACACTTAACAGAATTATAAATAGATATTTCACCAGATATTATATTACCATATACAGTGTAATAATGACTACTGCCGTAATGTCCGTATTTAAATATAAAATGTCCGTAAGTGTCTAGTTTACCCAGTTTATTTAGACTATAATGAAATTCTTTTTCCATGTTAATATTTTTAATGAGTAGTGCGGTGGGGTGCGTTTGGTAGTTCATGATTTAGTTTTATAAGTTTTCTTCTTATAGATATACCTATTAAGATATCTTTAAGTAGTTTTAAAAAAAATATATTATATAAGTGAAAATCTTAGCAGAGTAAAGGTATTTATTCGAGTCCGTATTGTTTAGGGTATTGTTCGGGTGGGAACTCTCTAACCTGTCTAGAAAATTGGGTATAATCTGATAAAGCATTCTCTACTTTATTAATATATTGACCGTTAACTTT
>VMHT01160964.1_pt1 | contig 14582 bp, 34 predicted proteins | sample 4693611 | NCBI WGS metagenome assembly VMHT01 (sample SAMN12280063, study PRJNA550983) | marine metagenome | isolation source: seawater sampled from same location over 5 years 0.02-0.2 micron viral filtrate | place: USA: collected off the coast of southern California halfway between the port... ... | reverse complement strand
GTACGCTGGTTTTCAAGACCAGTGCATTCGACCACTCTGCCACTTCTCCTATGTTCATAATTTTAGTAATTGTTTAACTTCTTGTTTCTCAATAGAACCTATCTTATTACCAACTGTTAGGAAAATTGTTCTACTACTATCCCAATCATATTTGTCTAATGTATAGTTTTCTGTAACAATAATTCCTTTAGATTTTTTATTCAGTTTTTTTATATTTGATTTAAAGGATGTGTTAAATTCTTTTTTAGATATAACTAATCGTAAGTATGATTTAGTAAGTACCCCTCCGATATAACTACCCTCTGAGTTTCCATCTTCAAATAAAAATACTACGTTATCACTATCCGCTGATAACTTAAACTTCTCCCCTACAAAGTTTTGTGAACTGAGTAAAGAAGAAGTTAATAGTAGTATAAATAAAAATACCTTATTCATTATCCAATATGTTTTTCAACTTTTGAATTACCAAATAGTAAATAAAAACTCCATACTAATGATACTAATAAACATACTATGTAGATAGGACTATCAAGTGGACTTACAATTGGTAATGTATTCTCTAAATCGAAATTACCTCCACCATTAGGATTTAATCCCTCTACTACAAATGAGAATAAAAATGTTAGTACAGTTAGTAATGTTGCTTTGTTAGGAAAGAATGCATTTATTCTTTTATATGTTGTTGCTAGTGAAAACCAAATCATTGGTATCGCAAGTAACCCTCCTAATAAAATAAGAATACCAGCTAATAGTGCATTTCCTCCTGCAGCAATTATCCCTACTCCTACTCCAATAAAGATTGCCATTGGAATAACAAATAGTAACATTGCTAATCCTCTTAGGAAATAATCTGTTCCATTGATGGTATTTTTGAATTGAAAGTATTTACCAAACTTCTCTTTTAATTTAATCATAATTGTGTTTTAAAAAATTAGAGCCTTTAGAGGGACTCGAACCCACGACCTGTTGATTACAAATCAACTGCTCTAGCCAACTGAGCTATAAAGGCAAACTATTGTTCAATTTAATATCTTACATATTCATTCTTAATCTGTAAGATTCTTCTTCTATTTTCTCGATTCGTTTCATCAACTCTTCGTTGGTAGGTGGAATCATACCTGTTAATTTAGATTCTAATTTATCTAACCTCGAATCTAATTGTCTTTGTAGTGATTGGTCGATACCAACCATATTTGAATTTATATCTTCAACATCACTATCAATTCTTTGATGTAAATCTCTATCGAGTTTATATACCATTCGTTCAGTATCCTCCACAAAGGATTCTACATAATTTAACTTTTTTTTTCCATTAAATACACCACTCACCGAATACCCCAAAAGGAATATTAAGATTGATGAGAATGCACCTATTACAATATAAAGTGTTTCCATAATTTTATTTTTTTTAATTAATTTTTAGTTTTTCGAAGTTTACTGATAGTATCTTCGAGTTCGTTGATTTTGTTTTCGGTAATATTCATAATGTTATTAAAGTTTCCATTAGCTGCATTAACTTCAGTATCAATTCTATTTTTGATTTTTTGTAATTCAGCTTCAAGTGTTCCTTCTAATGAACTAACCTCACCTTGTAAATCTTCAAACTCACCAAGTACTTCATCATTCTTCTTTTTTAAATTTGAAATAACAAATACACTATAAATTACAGCAGCAACTACAAGTGTAAATAATACCCCAAATCCGAATATATAAAATGTTTCCATATTTTTATTTTTTTAAATTAAACAATATTTCAAAGAACAATAGTTGTAGCCCCTAGGAGAATCGAACTCCTCTTTCTAGGATGAAAACCTAACGTCCTAACCGATAGACGAAGGGGCCGTTGTATGTGAATATATATATAAGTATATATAAATTAAATTATAGGTTGCTTATATTGAATCGTTGGTATATTTAAATGTTTACATATTTCTTTCATAATAGCAATATGTCCATCAACTGTAAGATGTGTATCTTGTTGTTGTGTTAGTTTGTTTTTTATTGACCATTTTAACATAGAGTATTCTCCATCAATTGAAAGAAAATTATTGTTTAAAAACAACGAATCATCATAACTAATATCAGGCCAGTATAAATAAAGAATATCATTACCACTATCCTTTACCTGTTTTGTTAATTCATTTATTTTGTGAGTAAGTTCATGAAAAGTATTTTCTTCATCATAAAGATGTGTTAGGTAAAATTCATACCACTTAACTAGTTCATCCATTTCTTCTTTATCTAATCCACTATCCCACCATCTTTGTGCACCATACACACTAACTGAACCTATTTCATGGGTTTGAATTTCAAATGAAACTTTATCATCTTTAATATTTGGTTCTATGTTAACTATTGCTGGTTGGAAATCTAACCACTTTTTATTAAGAGTACAATAATGAGATACTCTATGTAAGTGGGTTAGTTGACATATAAATAAAGTATCACTTATACCACCTCTTATTTGTTCTTTTACATTTCTGATAATGGTATCATTCGATTGACCTGGCCAAGCTAGATTGGAAACTTTAAGATTAGGTGAACTACCAAGCATATTAGGATATGCTTCTTTGACTCCAGATATCTGAGAATAAGAACAACCTGTAACTATTATGTTAGCCATCATCGTAGTGATTCCAATTTTTTTTATGTTTACCTTTTCGAGAATATTCTTTACTAGATTTGTGAACTTTTTCAGTAGTCTTTTTACCAATATGATGAGAGGCCTCACCATAGCTCATATCATCCCAACTCAACTTCTCTTGATATGGTTTCTTTTTCTTCTGTTGTTTCATCACTAATTAATTCCATTGTTAATGGGCCTCTGTTTCGAGAGTATTGTTCCTTAGTCCATTCGATAGTTCTATCTGTTATGAACTCTATTTGTTTAGAAGAATCTCCTTCATCTATTTTGAATATAAATTTTCTCATTTGAAATCTTTATTTTGTTTTATGGTTTGTCTTGTAATTAAATCTTTTATTTTAGTTGTTGACCAATCATGTGAACGAGTAGTGTATATAATCTTTATAGGTAAATCTTTACCTGTAAATTCTTCTCCTATATAATCTTCACCTAAAATTCTAACATCAGGTTTAAAGAATTCTATTAATTTTAATAATTCTTCTTCTGTTTGGTAGGTATAAACTTCATCAATATATCTGATAGCCATCAATGTTTTATATCTTTCGTGCAAAGATATAACTGGTTTGTATTTTGATTTCCTATGAAGCGATGGGTCTTTCTGCAGGAACACTATAAATTTATCACAATGTTTTTTTGCTTCTTCAAATGTATAAATGTAACCTGGATGTAACAAATCAAAGTTACCTGCAGTAAACCCTATCTTCTCTTTCATATTTGTTTATTCAGAACTTCTCTTAAGTTTAGCTCTTTCGTAAGTTCATTAACTGCTGAAATCAAATGCATGATGTTATGTTTTAACAAACTATCTGATATATCTTTATCTCCATATGTTTGTAAACTATTGTGTGCAATTGATACACTTCCTTTTACTCCTTCAATATCCATATCTTATTCTTCTATTAGTTCAGGCCACTCAGTATCCTCTAATACTTTATCTCTTACCAAATCAAAATCATCCACCACCTCATCGTGAACTTCATCTTGTAGGTCATCATCCCCACTTTTCCATCTCTTAACTTGGTCCTCTGTTAATTCTTCTGTATCTTCCCAACGAACTGTTGTGATAATTACTTTTCTTCTTAATTTTGCCATATCTTACCAATCATTATTATCTTTTAAAGATTCGAATCCACCTGTCTTTCTATACTCTTCGTTTAGATGTCCAAGTTCAACCCAATCTTCGCAACCCTTCTCTCTTGAATCAGAATAAACTTTTTTATCGTGATACCCATCTTCTAATAAAAGATTTTGTAATTCATCTTCACCATAAACTTCTTTATTAGTTTCAATGAACTCATCTTGGTTATCCCAATCGTAAATATTCTCTTCCAAGTACTCCCAAAGTTCTTGTGTTGTACTTCCCTCATAAGGAGGTTCACATTTTCTTAGTTTGTCAACATCAACCTCAATAGGTTCTTCTGTTGCTTCCCAAATGGTGTATCTTTCACACTTTCTTACATATAGTTTTTCACTCATTATTTTAAATTTAAATTATTTGTATTTACAAATATACGAAATTATTTTCATATATCCAAATTTTTTATTGGAAATCTATATTCCAACTTATTGATATTCTTTTTTTCTCTGTATCATTGTATTGTAAACTACCATGTTTTAACCATGATGGAAATGATATTATTAAACCTTCCTTTGGTTGTACATCTATTTGTGGTGCTAACAAATCATTTTCTGATTCAGGTAATAGTTTAGCTAAAGTATCTATTGGTGATTGCATAATAAACTCACCTCCATTTTCTAAATTAGATGAAACATATAGTACACCAGAAAATCCATTGGTAGGACTTCCTGCACCAAGATGGTCGTGTAATTCTTGATAAGCTCCTTTTCCTCCAACAGTCAACCAACAATCATCAATCAAAAACCCTTTAGCTATAAAATTAGATTCTACCATATATCGTGATGTGTGTTCAACTATCAGTTCCTTTAAGTAATCAGGAAAGAATTTTCTATCAGTATCACAGAATATATTTGTTTCTGTATTACATTTCCATTCGTTGGTTTTGAATAAATCTGAGTTTTCTTTTATATACTCTGATACATCCTTTTGTAATTTAGAGTGTATTTTCTCATCAATTTGATTAAAGTATATTGGAGTAGAGAATAAATGATTTACCATGATTTATATTATTTTAGTTTGAGGTTTAAAAAAGATAACTAATGCCTTTCGTATTCCTCTTGTTATTTTAGTAACTTCGTGTCTGTGTTTACGTCCATCTAACATTACATACTCACCTAGGTTGAATAACCCAATATCGGCATCTTCTATTAAAAAATTACCTCCATCAAAATCATCGGTTAGTAATATAATAGTAACATTTCTTAAGAAATCTTTATGTTTTGCTGAAAAATCTCCTTCTCCATATTCCATTGTATATAAAGATTCAACTATATTGTTTTTCGAAAACTTATTGGATAACCAGTTATTAAGTATTTCGTTTTCTGTATTATATACTTGAAAAAGAGTTGGGTTCAAACCACTTCCATTATTTAAAATATATGGATGAGTATCTTTCCATTCTTCTTGTGCTTCTTCAAATGTAAGTATTTTAGTTTGATTAAGTTGTTCTAATAAAAAACTTAATTCTTCTTTTGATAATATATCTTTAGTGTAGTTCATGTATTAGTTTGAAACAATTATTTCACCAGTATTCCAACTTGGTATATACCATCTGAAATTATGTTCTTTTAACATATCGATTATTTTAACTTGCATCTTCATTGAATTACCTGTAATTACTCTACATTCAAATAATTCATTGTGTGATTCCATCAATACAAAATCTTCAGCTCTATCAACTGCAACATCATGTGTTAATCCATGTAAATCTAATTCATTCATTTTTAATTAATTGATTCTTTCCAAAAAACTTGAATACACATAATCATAATACATAATCCAATTTGAACCCAAACCTTAGAAGTCATTGGTTGATTAAAGAAGTATTGTGTTAGAATAGCATATACGATTATACCAACGGAGAATCCCAAGAATCGATTTGCCCATAATGAGTTACCGAACCCCTCAACACCAAGTTGAGTTGATTTGAGAAACAACCAAGTGATTGGTAAAGCGGCTACATACCAACCCCACCACTCAGGTCCTAACTTTGGATATTTAAATTGTAGATTGTGTTGTAACCAAGCACCACCTTGTGCGAGGATAAACAAAAAGGATGCCATAAAAACGTACATCCATTTAATTGTATTTGTTACTTCCATTATATAGTTTTTATTACTGATTCAACAGCTTCTTTATATTGATTTAATTGTTCGAACTTAGTACCACTTAATACTATTTCAGTTTTTTCAGTATAGTTACCATCATCATCAGTTACATCAATTGGAACCTTACCATCATATTCCCAATGAGGAGTGGCTAAAACAATTGGGAATTTATCTTCTTTCATATACCAAGCTATGGTACCACTCATAGTATCTTCTTCAACCTTCCATTTACCGATTGATTTAATTTGAAGTATATCTTCGTTATTTATATATTCCATTATATTAAATATTTAGGTCCATAAAATTCCCACTTATCGGAACCATCGAAAATATTACCTCTCGAATGTTTAGCAGGAGTAGAGTATGAAGCAGGTTTTAATAAATCACCTTTACAAACCAATGTTCCTTTGAGCACACCTTCCCACATAGAAACAAATCCCCATACGGTAGTACCATCAAGTATCTTTATATACTTCTGTCCTTTTTTCGTTTGGAGGGGTTCGTAAGGTTTATAGGAATAGTTCTCATCCCAATATTGTTTTCTTTTTTCATTTACCTCATCTAGCCAAATCTCAAATTTACTCATAGTTTTATCTTTTAGTATTATTAATTATTTACATAGTAAATATACGAAAAATATTTCATATATCCAAGTCTTTTCTCATTTATTTTGCAGAGAGTATTTCCTTACGAGGTTTTCATCTCTTTTATCAGATTGTCAATAACTTGTTAAAAACTTTTTATTATGGTTTCAAAAATCCGCTATAGTTATAGCTGCAGACAGACTTAAAAAAAAGTATATAACCTACTACTTAAACACTGCAATAGTATAGCACTAAGATAGTGTCGGTCTTTTAAAATTTTTTTTCGGTCGTTCCTAAGAAATTTTTTCCCCTTCTTTTTATTGATAGTTTATCTCAGCAGATTCCTCATTCCACGTCTAATCCCTTTAATCTTAGCTTATTCTCTTATCTCTCCAGCTGCCAATCTTAATTCAGCGGGGTTTAAATCGAGGTTTATATAAATATTAGTTGGAGTGTAGAGTTCTTTTCGGTATCCCTTCTACCCAAACACCCCCTTTTCGGACACTTTTTTTTTATCCTTCCCATTTCTTATAGGGTATAATGGGGTATAGGGGAATTCTAATGAGTACTGAGAGAGTTGAGAGTATCGAGGAAGGTAATGTTAGGATATAATGGTTACCTTTGTTATAGTAACGTTATACGTTAGTACTGAGGATTGTATCCGTTCTTTATTGTTCTATACTATTATTTATGATATGATAATTATTATACTTACCGAATTCGGTTTGAGAACCGATATTGAATGAATTCGGTTTGTAGCTCGTTTAAATGGGAGTTGGGGGAATCGAGGTTGTAATCTTTTAGCTTATATTATTTGGGGATTGGTAGGATTGGGTTCCTTCCATACATTTGTATATTTAAACTTTGGGTCTAATTTATCTAATACGTTCTTAAGTACTAACCAATGGATATCATTAGTATCTATTATCTTATTTAATTCTTTTCTTCTTATACCTCTATCTTTATTATAAAGGTTTTCATAAGTGAGCTCAATTATATTATCATTCATACCGAGTATATCTTCAAATCTTAATTCTAACTCTTTATATAATAGTGGAATCCATTCTGATATTACGATATCTTTTTGTTGTTTATAATTAGTATGCCATGTATTATCGGGGTCTTCAAATGTAATTTCATGCATAAATTGATGAGCCATACTTAATATAGCATCATTATCATTCCTACGAAGAATTATTATTTTATCCCAATCTATTTTTTGAACGAATTTATTTGTGTATCCTTTATCTTTTGAAACTATAAACTTTACCAATAGTTCACCCTTAGTAAGTAACGATTCAAAAATTTCTTTATTTTGTCGGATACCTGGTTCATTATAAACATTACTAACTCCACAAAGATAATGTAGAAGGTCTACGAAAATAGTAGAACCACTTCTTGGTTTAGATATGAGTAATATTTTTTTGCATTCTTTCACACTATATCATCCACATGCAATTTTTTTCTACTGATATCTAATACTTCTTTAAATATCGAACATAATTCATACTCTTCTACAAACACATTAAATTGTAGTATATCTTCAATCCAATCTAATCCCCATTTATCTACAACGAAATCATATTTGAATTTATGTATATCAGTTATTAGTACTTGCGACATTATTCTTAAATCATCATTAGATGGTTTACCGAACATAACCTCAAATTCATGAGGGTCTAATGGAACAGGGCTTGAACGATGGAGTTCTAAATCATTAATAAACATAAGACGGTGAATTTTATCTCCCAAAGAAGCTCCTACATTTTCACTATCTTCATTCATACCGAATAAATCATCGAAATCATCGTTATCAAAATCATCCATATCTTATATATTTACCATTTACCTAACGGACATTGGGAACTTGGGGATAAAGTTTTAGCTGCAATATTACAACCACATCCATTTGTTCTTCGTTCCGTTATTATATTTGTACCAAATTTTGAAGGTGAACAAATATTACCTTCTCTAATATCACAAACGTTACATTTTAGTAAACGTTTTGTTGATATTGTTTTAGTTATAGGGTCAATTACACCAAAGTTATCCTTAATAACATTGGCCCAACCTTCTATAATTTCTTTAATTTGTCCCATATTTATAAATAGGTTAAAATTTTATTAGTGAACGAGATAGGATTCGAACCTATGACCGATAGCTTAGAAGGCTATTGCTCTATCCAGCTGAGCTACTCGTCCATTTTGTTATACAAATATACGAAATATATTTTGTAATTCCAAATTTTTGATTATATTTTTTTAATAATAATAGTGTAGTTGTTAAGTATATGTAAGATACTATATCACTTCCAAATACTCTTTGGGTTTTGAAATAAATTTTTTGAATGGATGGCGGTTAAATTCTCTAGTTACATCTTTTGCATACTTTTCTTCTTCAGTATCATGTCGTAACCAAGTAGAATCCCACTCAATAGAATCCCAAAATTTAAAAACATCTCTATCACAATCTTCCCACCTCTTCATCATTATACGTTGAGGTAAAGAATTGTAATTTTTATAAGCTAATTTAACTTCTAAATCTTCTTCTGAAAAACTAATCATCCTTTCTTCCTCTTTCGTTGTATTGGGTTACCATTTTATTCAGCATTCGCTTTTGGTGGTCATCATAAATTTGTTGTTTCATTATACCACTTAACCACTCTATCTTAATAGAGTTTTTAACAGAATCTTTAGCATACCACTTTACCAATCTTTCAAGATATTTGTAGTGTTCATCTTCGAATTTATTTCCTATTAGTTTTTTCATCCAAATAAATACATCCCATAACCGATTAATAAATTAAGGTTAACTATAACTAAGTTCCATTGTTTTGCTAACCATACCTGTGGTAGTGATAATACCGCTCCACATAGATAAGTGTAAGCACCTATATTATCATAGGGTAATAAGTAAGGAGACATCATAATAAATGCTGTACCCATATAACCCAATCTATTACCTAATCTTTCAGCTGGTGTTAATTTACGAGATTTTACCAATAACCTAATTAGGTAATTACCGAATGTTCTTTCACAACCTCTACAAGTTTTCTTCTTTTTCTTAAAAAAGAGATTTGGTTTGGTTTTATTACAAACGTTACATTTCCTCATCTTCGTTACTTTGATTTATTACTGCTTCTATGAAGCCTATGATAAAAGCAAGGAAGGTAATTGGCCAGAAAAATATTAATCTAGTTCTGTGACCATTACTTTCTATGTTCCCTTCATTTAGTAAAGACCATACCATCCCTGCTAAAAGGTATAATAATATTCCATTCATGTTTTATAAATTAATTTGTTATACAAATATACGAAAAATAATTTTAATATCCAAATTTAAATGGATTTATTTTGGTATATCCAGCTAGTATCTATGAATCGTGTAATAGGGGAGAGTTTTTCATCTACTGCTTTACATACACCAGGCCAAACTTCGTGATAATCGTGTCCACCAATGATACCTCCTTTTTTTAATTTAGGTAAATACAACTCTAAATCTCTTTTTACTGATTCATATGTATGTTCTGCATCTATATAAATAAAATCTATGGTACCATCTTCGAACTTATCTACCACATTGTAACTATAATCTTGATGATATATTATATTATCGAAGTTTCTTGTATTTATTTTATACTCTTTTTTAACATCTTCCCAAGAATATTCATATAATTTGTTAAATTCTTCACTACCATTATGTGGTTCTATGGAATGTATAGTATCAAATATACCAACGGAAGCAAACATCATCGTGGATTCACCCATGTAAGAACCAATTTCTATCATTGATTTGGAAGTATCTTCCCCTAGTGAATCTTTTAGAGTAAGTAATAACTCTAACATACCTGTATATAAATAATTATACGGAAGATTATTCCATTCAGTTGGTGTATTAAATCTTAAACTTTTCATAATGTTGGAGTTCTATCGTATGCAACGTGGCTTTGATTGTTCTTTATTTTATAAGTTGAATCTACATATTCCCACGCTAAACTGAATCGTGTACTATCTGATTGATTTGTATAACACCCATGTATAGAATCAATATGAAAAAACACAGAATATGGAGCAGGGAATTCTAAATCTACTATTTCGTAATTGGAAAGGATATCATCTCCAATCCATTTAATACCAGATACCTCACTTATAGTATCATGTTCAACTAATCCGTTTAAATGTGAATCTTTAGCTACTCTTAAACATCCGTTTTCTTTATATGTATCTTGTAAATAAACACAACACGAAACCATCTTTTTAGGGTTATCTCTAAAGTAGTAATTATCTTGATGCATAAATGTAGATACACCCCCATTTGGTTTCATTGGAAAAAACTTTGAAATAAAGATATCAACATTTGTATCTATACCTAATATTTCTTTTGCTCGTTTTACCAATATAGGATGTGAAGCTAGTTCTAAGAATTCTCTTTCAAACTTAACCGCACCATCTATTTTGTTTAAATGATTATCCTCATACCAAGTATAATGTTCATTGTTAGGATTCTGTAAAGCATTGTTATAAACCCTATTACAAGTTTTTAAATATTTTTCGTGTTCTTCTTTTGTTAGAAAATCATGTATTAGTTCATATCCATGTTTCATATTGTAAATCGTTCTGTGTAGAATCCCTTCCAATGTTCGTTAGGCCATTTATTATTATTCCAAATATTACCCACACTCTTAGTTGTATAAACAGTTGCCCAACATCTTCTAACTTTTTCACTAGTATTCAAGGAGGAAGAGTGGTTAGTATTACCATCGAACACAACTACATCTCCTTTTTTTGGAAGAGGTTTATACCACCAGTTATCTTCTTTACTACAAAAAGATATAGGGCCATTCTCTTCTGTGAAATCATCTAGTATCCAACATATGTTAACTGAATGATAATCTCCATCTAACGCAGCGTGTGGGTCTGGTCCAAATTCATTATCATTATGTACTAAGAAATCAAAAGTTTCATGTGGATTTTTAACAACCACCTCTTCGTTGAATAAATAAATTTCATCTGTTTCTAAAAACCTTGTAGCTAAATCGTATTGTTTTTTGGTAGTGTAAAGTTCCATCAATGGTTTACTTAACAAACCTGCCATTTCAATTCCCTTCCAATACTTACCTGTACCAAAGTTTTTTAACTGGCCATCTTTCTTAAAGATATTATACCATCTTTTTAGTTTCAAGGTTTCGTGTTGAGCAATTTCAATCTCTTCTTTTGTTAAGAAATTTTCAACAACCGTAAATCCTTTTCTCTTATATTCATCGATGTTTATCATAGATATAAATATTAATATATCTATATTTTATTTGTAACTAATTCCTCAGCCTGTTCTCCCCAAAACATACCCGCTTTTGGTCCACCATTACACTTACCATCTGATTCACCTGGTATCTTAATCCATAGATATGCATCACATCTTTTGTGTTTAGTATTTGTAGTTGGTGAAATTCCCAAACCTCTATTCGGTGGGTTACACCATTCTACTTCATTTGGTCCTTGTCCGTTTCGTGAAGTATCTATAATAAAGTAATCTTTTTCTCTCCACTTACAAATCTTCCTTCCCCACCTCAACGATTCTTCGGTAGTTCTATAATTGCATACATTAACAGAAAAACCTCTAACTTTAGGATTTGATATTTTATCTAATAACTCTACAACCTTTTCTGGACTTAACCAAGAAGAGTGACCTACATCTATATAAAAGATACCATTACAATTATCTGTTAACATTTGTAAACTTTCCTTCATTAGTTGTAATCTCCATTCTTGTTCTTCTTCAGATAACAAAGTTGAATGTGGTAAAGCATCTGGTTCGTATATTACAACAGGTGATGATTCTCCAACTCCTCTCGCAAACCTTTCAACATAATCTATATATCTTTCTCGTGATGAAGCTCCACCTTTTGAATATTGACCTACATCTCTATTTGGTATATTATACATTACCAATATAGGAAGTTGAGGTTTAGCTCTATTCAATAATCTTTGAATAGATTTCTCCATGTGTTGTTTTGGTTTCTTAGGATTATCACCAAACCAGAAAGCGGAAGGTTCTTTAAATATATCAGAAGCTAAAGGATACCTTTCATTGTAGTTCTTTATTCTATCGAAATCGTTAATCCAAAAAGGATAGTCTTTATTCATAATCTGAATCGGTTACATAATCAGGATATTCCCTATCAAAGTAATATTTGTAAGTAGGGGTTGTTTCGATATGTGAAGTTAAATCAATTTCTATCCACTCCAACTCACCTGTTTCTTGATTGAGTTTTTGTAGGAAATGCTTATTACCTTCTTTTTTTCTAAATGGTTCCATTCTTTAAAGGAGAACAATGTTCTCATATTTTTTTATATGTAGGTATAAGTTTGTTATGTCGTTTAATCTATCACCATCTCTACCATGATATTCACCACAAGCTTTAAGATAGTTCAAAAACTTTAATTCTCTTTGTAACTCCCATAAACCCACTTTATTGTTTCCCTTACAATAATGTTTATATATAGTATCAAAAAAGATTTCTATCCATTTCATCTTATTATCATCTATTCGTTTTAACTCCATTATCGATTTTCTTTTTTATATTGGTTATATTCATTAGCTATCATATTGAGTACTTCTGCCTGACCTTCGTAATAATATCCTTTTTTTATTATCTCGGTAATTACCTCTCTAACTTGTTGTCCTACCTCTTCGGTAAATCTGACCATATTATCTTTTACGAAGTTATCCATCTTCTTAAGATTCTTCAATTGTTCCTTATCTACAAATGTTGCGTTATTATACATTATATGATTTTATTATCTATTGTGTTCTTTTTTGTTTTAACCAATCTACCCAACTCATTAAGTAATCCTTTTTCATAATCAGAGTACTTTCCTCTGAGTATAACTTCCTCAACAAGATATTGCCATTCGTTCTCTAATCTTCGTAGTTGATTATGTAACCATTGTTTTTGCTTTAGGGTAAGCATGTATCTGTACTCTTCTTTCATTTAGTATATTTTGTTAGTTCTATTATAATAACAATCAAGTAGTTCTTCTGCTACTTCTAATGAGATACGATTCTCATTGTACATTTTCCATATTAGTTTATTCATAATTTCTGATTTTTAGATTTAAACCTATTTGATTCTGATGTTTTACTATGTTTAGTTTTTCTTCCTTTAACTCTTTTCCTCCATAACTTGAAGGATGATTCTTTTAGATTAGTTCTCATAATCTTCCGAACGTCGTTTTCTTTAATTCCGAATTGGAACTCTATTGCTTCAAAAGGAGTTCTATCCTCCCAAGCCATTTCTATGATTCTATCTATATCTAATTCTTTCATAAATTTAACAACCTCGATTTAATCGGTAACCATAATAATCCAAGCTCACATAAGGATATACATAATAATACAGCTACCTATATACTAATTAAACACATACTTCATAAAGAAGAACCCTAAGAAAGACCATATAATCATAGTACCCACTACAACTACAAGACATCCCCATAAGGGTTTCCTATTAATACCATACATTCTATCGATATCCTTTTCAGTATATTCACCTGAGAATAACTTATCGATATCTTCTTGTTTCATTGGTTTTGACATAATTCTTATTTTAAATTTTTAACCTCGTACTCCCTACTTCATGTAATCATATAATAAGTGCATCGAGTAGGAGGTGCTCACTTTTCTTTTTATTCTTTATTAACATATCATGTTACACCTATGGGTGTACTACTATGTTTTTTCCTATGGGTAAAAAAATGGAGGCCGATAGAAAAACGTGTCCGAGCCCACTATCACCAACCCGAAGTTGCCTAGTTACAAGAAACCTCGGTAGGGTACTACCCCTCCACACTTATGCTATTGGATTTCATTCTCCGAGAGTACAACCACATCTTGGAGTTGAGATTTCACATACTTCTCCTTAGAATTTATCAACCTCTCACTCTCAAACCTTTCTATCTCCTTATGTGCATGTTCTATTGTAAGATATCTCCTATCCATGAAATAATCTCTTAGTTTAGGGGTCTTAGTTATAGTTACCATATCTGGAAATTTGTCTGTGGGTGTATTTTCTATAATACAATTTCTGTGTTTATACATATACTTATTCT
>VMHT01002971.1_pt1 | contig 14583 bp, 15 predicted proteins | sample 4693611 | NCBI WGS metagenome assembly VMHT01 (sample SAMN12280063, study PRJNA550983) | marine metagenome | isolation source: seawater sampled from same location over 5 years 0.02-0.2 micron viral filtrate | place: USA: collected off the coast of southern California halfway between the port... ... | reverse complement strand
GAAAAAAGGTAAAGCAACAACAAGATGTTTACCTAGAAAAAAAGCACAATCTTTATCTCAAGCAGAAAGAAAAGCTTCAGTAGCTAAAAAAGTTAAAGGTAGTAAAAAAGGCAAACAGTTTGTAAAAAATACAAAAAAATCAGAGTATAAGAAAAAATAATGAAACCCTATAAAGATAGTTCTAACATAAGAGTTTTTTCTAAAGATGTAGAACCATTAGAATTGGTTTGGCATAAAGATGATGAAGATAGAAATATTGAAATTTTAGAAGGTAAAGGGTGGAAATTTCAATTTGATAACGAATTACCTTTGGCATTAACAAAAGGAGATCGTATATTTATAACAAAACACCGTGTACATAGAGTACATAAGGGTGTAACCGATTTAAAAATAAAAATAAATGGATAATTTCGATTTAAGAAAATATTTAGCTGAAGGCAGAATTCATCTTTCTGAAGCTGTATTTAAAGTAACACAAGAATTTGAAGCAGTAGAAGAACCTGATTGGAATGATGGTAGAGATTATGTATCAGTTGAAGATAATGGAGAAGGAGGAGAATGGATTGTAGATCCTAATATGAAAAAATATACACCTGGTGTTTTATCAATTTTAGAAACTTTAGAAGAACAAGAATTTGAGTGGGCCGACGCAGAAGATTATTTCGGAGATATAGCAATTATGCAAGCTTTTAAGAATGAATCTGAAGCTGAAAATTTTATATATGATAATTTTGGAACTGATTATATTGATGAATTAGAACTTCATAGGGACTGGGAAGATGCAATGTTTCCAAGACCTGGTAAATCACCTTTTATGGAAGAAGATCAACTAAAAGAAGAAGAAGAAGAACTTATGCCTAAAAAAATAAGCGACGAAAAATTTACTATCGTTTATGATACTGATGATATGGAAGAGTATTTAGCATTCGATAAAATACTTTCTGACGATGAAATTGAAGATGCTAAAGGAGACTTAAGTATTCAGGATGAAGAAATAGATGTATTTGCTTTTCATTCTAATACACCTGCGAATGAAATTGAAGATTATCTTATGGCAGAAGACCCAGAAGATGGTAATGATAAATTAGAAAGATTCGGTTTAAGTAAATACTGGAAATATTAATAAATATGAAATGTAACTGTAAAACATGTAATTGCGGAACATCATGTGATTGTTCATGCTGTAATTGCTAAAATAAAAAATATAGACTGATTCATAGCCAGTCGATTTTATTTAAAAAAAATTAGGTAGCTGTGGCACCATTATTTGGAGCCACAGCTTTTTTTTCGTATATTGTGGTGTTAAAATTATATTAGAAAATGAGTAAAAACGTAGTAATTATTGGTGCAGGAGTAGCAGGAGTAAATGCGGCTACTAAATTGGTCGATAATAATTTTGATGGACAAATCACTATTATTGATATGGGTAAAGATCCATATTTAAGACCTTATGAGGAAGTAATGACTGGGTATCTGGGTGCAGGTGGTTGGTCTGATGGTAAATTAACTTATTCAACTCAAATTGGTGGACAATTATCTAAATATGTAGGTGATGAAAAAGCAATGGAGTTAATGAAACAAGTTGTAGATAACTTTACTAGGTTTCACCCTCATCCTGAACAAATAGTACTATCATCACCTGAAGAAGAACCTGAATTTATTAAACCATACTTTGGTTTAAGATTATTTCCATGTTGGCACATTGGTACTGATTATTTACACGAAATTGGTAAAAGTTGGTATGATTACTTAGTTGATAAAGGTGTAGAATTTCACTGGGAAACTAAAGTTAGTGATATTGATTTTAATGATAAATTAATTAGTGCTAAAAATGATTTAGGTGAATTATGGTTAAATTATGATAGATTAATATTCGGTGTAGGTAAATCAGGTATTGATTTTACATCTGAAATTATGCAAAAATATAATTTACCAACAGAAGAAAAACCAGCTCAAGTAGGTGTTAGATTTGAAGCACCACAAAAACACTTTCAAAAATTAATTGATATTGCTTATGATTTTAAGTTATATAGAAAATTAGATAATGTTAGTTTAAGATCTTTTTGTACAAATAATAATGCTGCATATGTAGCAGTAGAAGAAACTTATGGTGATCACAGTTATAATGGTCACGCTAAAAAAGATGAATCATTTAGAAATGATATGACTAACTTTGGTATATTGATGGAAATTAAAGGTATAGATAAGCCATTTAAATGGGCTAGAGAATTAGTAGGTAAAGTTCAAGAAAACAGTACAGGTTTATTTTATAGTCCTACTAGAGAACCCTCTATAACATCAGAAGGAATAGATGTATCCTCAACTAAAGTAGAAAATTTAGATGTTGTTAGAGATGCATTTCAAGGATATTTTAAATACATTGATGATTTTATCAATGATATGAAATTAGTATTCCCTACATTGAAAGATGATTGGGGGATCTATGTACCTGAGGTAAAATACCTAGCTCCTGAACCATTGGTTAATTATTCTGATTTATCATTAACTAAATACCCAGATGTACACTTCGTTGGTGATGCGTTGTCAGCAAGGGGTATCTCAGTATCAGGGGCTCACGGTACACTAGTTGCTGAAAAAATCTTGGAAAAGTAAAATAAATTACGTATATTATGGATATGGAAAAAAAGTATGAAGAATGGCCTAGTAGTAAAAGGTTAAAGAAAACAGATGGAACAATAGCATACATTTGGGATAACAAATATCATAATTGGGAAGGTCCAGCATTAATACCAGAAGGTAATGAAAAAAAAGCTGAGTATTATTTATATGGAATCAAATATAGTAAAAGTGAATTTAAAGAAGTAGTTAGAAATAGAACAGGATTACCTTGGTATAAACAACCTGCTCCAAAAGGAACTACACATAGAAATTAGTATGAAAATAGGTTTATGTGGTACAATGAGTGTAGGTAAAACTACATTAGTTAAAGCGTTAAAAGAATTACCTGAATTTAAAGATTATAAATTTGCTACTGAACGTAGTAAATATTTAAGTGATTTAGGTATTCCATTAAATACAGATTCAACATTAAAAGGTCAAACAGTATTTTTAGCTGAAAGATGTGCTGAATTGATGAATCAAGATATTGTTACAGATAGAACAATATTTGATGTTATGGCTTTTACTATGAATGCTAAATCAATAGGTTATCAAGATAAAGAAATATTTGAAGATTATGCTAAGGAATTTATTAGGGATTATGATTATATATTTTACATATCCCCAGATGGTATTCCTATTGAGGATAATGGAGTTAGAGAAACAGATGAGTATTATAGAGATGTTATTGATTTTTCAATTGTAACATTAATTAAAAAATATGCTCATATGGCTAGTAAAATTGAGACAATTAAAGGTAGTACAGACGAACGAATTAAACAAATATTAAACGTTATAAACTCTTAACATATTTATAACAAAATATAGAATAATGAAAAAATCTGAATTAAAATCGTATATTAAAGAAAATATTATTGATATTCTTAGTGAACAGGAAGAAGAAAGAGTTAATCCTGAAGATGTTAAAAATCAACAAAATTACAATAAGGAATTGAAAAAAACAGTAGATCTTCAAAAACAATTAACTAAAGAAGATGATGAAGATGATACTGATGCTGTTAAAGGTGCTATGGGTGCAAGAGGTAAATTTAAAAAACTAGATTTAGCAGTTAAAGCATTAAAGAGTATTGAAACTGAAATGAAGTCTTTAGCTAGACAATATAGCAAGGCTGATGATGTAGAAAAAGAAAAAATTAAAGATATTCTTAGAGAAAAAACTCCAAAGAAAAAGGAATTGGAGCAGTTAGTTGCTAAATTAGAAAAAGATGCAATCTAAGGAAAGAATTTTTTATATAGCTAAGATATTTATTTTAATATCTATTATAATTTGGTTTTTATTTGATAAGGATGAAGTATATGTTGACCAATATCAAAATCAAATTAATGCTCTTAATTCAAAAATTGATTCTCTCCATACAGCTAATGATGATCTTGTTTATAAAATAGACACATTAAATGATCAAATTTTTACTTTAGATAAAGAAATTAATAAACAAGATAAACAAATTTTCACACTTAAAAAGAAAACAAATGAAAAAATTAATCGTGTTGATCTTTTTAATGACGATGAGCTTGAAAGGTTTTTCACAGAACGTTATAGATACTACATCGATTCAATTAAAAAAACCGATAGCTCGTCTAGTAATTAAAGATCTTATAAAGGGTGATGGTGCTAATGAAGAATTAGCATTAAATAAACAAAAAATAAGTTTATTAGAGAATAAAATATCTCTAAAAGACAGTGTTATAATATCATTAGAAAGTCAAGTAGGAAACTTTGATTTTATAGTACTAACTAAAACTGAACAATTAGCAATATCTCAGGAACTATCTAAAAGATTAGAAAAAGACCTAAAAAAACAAAAATTTAAAACCAAACTAATGGGTGGAGCAGGTATCTTAATTGCAGTTGCTGCTGCGGTATTAGTAAATTAAATGGCTGATTTAAAAAAAGTAATAAGATCGGAATACATTAAATGTGCTAAAGATCCAGTACATTTTATGCGCAAATATTGTTATATACAACATCCACAAAGGGGACGTATACAATTTAATTTATTCCCATTCCAAGACAAAGTACTAACGTTATGGAGAGACAATCCTTATTCTATAGTATTAAAATCTAGACAGTTAGGTATATCAACATTAGGTGCTGGTTATTCTTTATGGTTAATGACATTTCATAAAGATAAAAATATTCTTTGTATAGCTACAAAACAAGAAACAGCTAAAAATATGGTTACAAAGGTTAAATTTATGTATGAAAATTTACCTTCCTGGCTAAAAATAAACGCAGCTGAAAATAATAAATTAAATCTCCGACTTGATAATGGATCTCAAATTAAAGCAACTTCTGCAAGTAGTGATGCTGGTAGATCAGAAGCAGTATCTTTACTATTAATTGACGAGGCAGCATTTATTGATAATATTGGAGAGATTTGGGCTTCAGCTCAACAAACTCTAGCTACTGGTGGTGGTTGTATAGCACTAAGTACTCCTTATGGTACTGGTAATTGGTTTCATCAAACTTGGACAAGAGCAGAGGCAGCAGAAAATGATTTTTTACCTATTAAATTACCTTGGTATGTCCACCCCGAAAGAGATGATGCATGGAGAAAAAAACAAGATGAATTGTTAGGAGATCCTAGAATGGCGGCTCAAGAATGTGACTGTGATTTTAGTACTTCTGGTGATATTGTTTTTTATAATGAATATATGGAATATTATGAAAAATCATTTATTAAAGATCCATTGGAAAGAAGAGGAGTAGATCAAAATTTATGGGTATGGGAAACTCCAGACTATACAAGAACTTATATGGTAGTTGCAGATGTTTCTAGAGGTGATGGAAAAGATTATTCTGCATTTCATGTTATTGATATTGAAAATAATGTCCAAGTTGCAGAATATAAAGGACAAATTAATACAAAAGATTATGGGCATTTATTAGTTGGTATAGCTACTGAATATAATGAAGCTATGTTAATTATTGAAAATGCAAATGTAGGTTGGGCTACTATTCAAGTAGCTTTAGATAGAAATTATCAAAACTTATATTATTCTCCTAAAAGTGATCAACCTAATGTAAATTCTTATTTTGATAAGTATCAAGATCATTCTAGAATGGTTCCTGGTTTTACCATGTCATCTAGAACTAGACCAATGGTTATAGGAAAATTTCAAGAATACATTAGTGATCAAGGAGTAACTATTCAATCAAAAAGATTAATAGAAGAAATGAAAACCTTTATTTGGAGAAATGGAAGACCAGAAGCACAATCAGGCTATAATGATGATTTAGTAATGGCTTTTGGTATTGCTATGTATATTAGAGATACGGCATTAAAATTTAGACAAAGAGGTATAGACATAACAAAACAAGCCTTAAATAATATGGGCGTCAATAGAACTCAATACCAAGGTGGTTATGGGTTTTCGAAAGGTGTTGACAATCCTTATCATATTAAAACAGATAAGGGTAAAGAAGACATTGGATGGCTCTTAAGGTAATATTTATAACAATAATTATATATTAAATGGCAGATACAAGCGTATTTTCAAGATTAAGAAGATTATTTTCAACTGATGTTATTATTAGAAATGTTGGTGGTAATCAAATTAAAACAATAGATACTGACCACATACAAAGTAGTGGTAAGTATGAAACAAATGCATTAGTAGATAGATTCAATAGAATTTATACTACTCAACCTTCATCATTATATGGTGCTCAATTTAACTTAAATTATCAATATTTAAGAACTACATTATATTCTGAATATGATGTAATGGATCAAGATGCTATTATAGCATCAGCATTAGATATTTTATCTGATGAATCTACACTTAAAAATGATATGGGTGAAGTGCTTCAAATTAGAAGTTCTAATGAGGATATCCAAAAAATATTATATAATTTATTTTATGACGTATTAAATGTAGAATTTAATCTTTGGATGTGGATTAGACAAATGTGTAAATATGGTGATTTTTTCCTAAAATTAGAAATTGCTGAAAAATTTGGTGTTTATAATGTTATACCTTACACTGCATATCATATTGAAAGAATAGAAGGACAAAACCCAGATAACCCATCTGAAATATTATATAGATGGAATCCAGAAGGTTTTGCTGGTAGTTCTTATGGTTATTATAGTGTACCTAATCAAGTAGATAATGACAATACAGGTATTACATATGAAAACTATGAAATGGCTCACTTTAGAATGGTTACAGATGTAAATTATCTTCCATATGGTAGAGCTTATATTGAACCAGCTAGAAAATTATTTAAACAATACACATTAATGGAGGATGCAATGTTAATTCATAGAATTGCTCGTGCTCCTGAAAAAAGAATTTTTTATGTAAATGTTGGAGCTATACCACCTAATGAAGTAGAAGCATTTATGCAAAAAACTATTTCAAATATGAAACGTACTCCATATATGGATGAAAAAACAGGTGAATATAATTTAAGATATAACATGCAAAATATGTTAGAAGACTTTTATATTCCAGTAAGGGGTAATGATAATGCTACTAAAATCGATACTACACCAGGTTTATCTTATGATGGTATCCAGGATGTAGAATATTTAAGAGATAAATTATTTGCAGCTTTAAAAATTCCAAAAGCATTTTTAGGATATGATGAAAATGTTGAAGGTAAAGCTACACTAGCTGCTGAAGATATTAGATTTGCTCGTACAATAGATAGAATACAAAGAATTGTATTATCTGAATTAAATAAAATTGCATTAGTTCATTTATACACTCAAGGTTATACAGCCGAAAATATGACAAATTTTGAATTATCAATGACTACACCATCGATAATTTATGATCAAGAAAGAATTGAATTACTGAAATCAAAAGCTGAATTAGCTGGTACTTTATTAGAACAAGGTTTAGTACCATCTGATTGGATTTATCATAACATTTATCACTTTAGTGAAGACCAATATGATGAATACAGAGATTTAGCTAGAGAGGATGCTAAACGACAATTTAGATTAGACCAAATTAAAGCGGAAGGTAATGATCCTGTTACTACTGGTAAATCATATGGTACACCTCATGATTTAGCTTCATTATATGGTAAAGGCAGAATGTATGCTGAACCAGGTAATGTACCTGAACCGGAAAAATATGATGATCCCAAAGCAGGAAGACCTGTAGATAGTATTACTAATAGAGGTAAACAAGATAATAATTTTGGTAAAGATCCGTTAGGTGTTAAAAGAATGAAAGACACTGACAAAAATGAGGGTAGTAGACCACTTTCAGAATTTGAAAGTCCACAAGTGACTTTCTTAAAGAATAAGGATATTTTTAAATCCTTAAATAAGAAAAAGTTAATCTTTGAAGAAGATAAAGACGATTCTAAACTATTAGATGAATCTCAGTTGAAGAGTAACTAATTTGTACATATTTATAAATAAATATATTTTTAATGAAAATAAAACATTCTAAGTATAAAAATACTGGTATATTATTTGAATTACTAGTTAGGCAAATAACTGCTGATACTTTAAAAGGTGATGATTCTCCCGCAATCGATTTACTTAAAAAATACTTTGTAAAAACAGGGTTGGGTAGAGAATACAAGTTATATGAATCAATTCTAAAATCTAAAGTTATATCTGAAGGTAAAGCAAATTCATTAATATCAACAATTCTTGAAAATTCTAAAAAGTTTAATAGAACTTCCTTAAAAAGGCAAAAATATAGTTTAATTAATGAAATTAAAAAATATTATAATTTAGAATCTTTCTTTGGTTCTAAAATAAAGAATTATAAAGAAATTGCTTCTGTTTATACTTTAATAGAAAGTTATAATACTAAAGAAGTTACTGATATAAACCAAATAAATAACAATAAAGTTACTTTATTAGAATTTCTAACAAAACAACCAATATCTAAACCTAAAGATCAGTTAATTGAAGAATTTACAGGATACGATAAGGATTTAAGACAAATCACATATAGAGTATTATTAGAAAAATTTAATGATAAGTATGATAATTTAAGTAAAGAACAAAAAGAAATACTTAAAGAATTTATATATTCAATTGATTCTACTCCAGCTTTAAGAGAATTTTATAATAAAAAAGTAAATTTATTAAAAGATATTTTAGCTGAACAATCTAAAAATATAAAAGATAAAGCTACTAAAATTAAAATAAATGAAGTAGCAAAATTATTAACTGAATTAGATAAAACAGATAAAATTGATAATGATAATTTAGTTGATTTGTTACAATATTATGAACTAGTAAAAGAAATTCAAGTAGCAAATGGCAAAGTACAAGTTTAAACTTACTGAAATGTCCAAAACTGCATCTTCTGACGATGCAGAAAAAGAATTAGGAATACCTAAAAAGAAATTTGAGGTTGGTCAAGTTACTTACAGTGATGATGGAACAAGAAAATCTACTATTACTCAAATCAATCCAGAAACAGGAGCAGTAAGTTGGAAAATAACTCAATTACCCGGCTTTGATAAACTTTATGATGAAATGGATGATTTAGTTGATGTAGCTAAAAGAGTTTATGTTAAAACTAAAGACGATAAAAAATTCAGAGAAATTTATGATGAAGCTCGTAAATTAAGAAATAAAATAAGAACACATCTTAGAAACGAATACCCAGACGAATATAAAAATATAACTAGAATAGGTGAAGGTGATATGGATGAAGTATCTATGTCAGGGGCAGCTGGTGCTTACTTGACACCATATGCTTTTAGAATACCTAAAAAAAAGAAAAAGAAAAAAGTTGATGAACTTGCAATACCAAGTCCACAACAAGTTGAAGACCAATTAGCTGACTTAGCTCAAGCTATAAGCAGAGAAGAATTTGCTATGAAGGTTATCTATGATTTACCTTATAAAGTAAGAAAAGATGTTTTGTTAAATATGCAAAAATTATTTACACAAAATGAAAGTAAAGCATATGTTAGAGGAGTAGATAAATTAACAAAACCTAGATATGTTAAAGATAAAAATAATCCTAACTTTTTAAGAGTATTTATGGAGTACCCTACACCACCAGGAGCAGCAATAGCATATGGTAAAGAAACAATGTCAGGTCAGCTTAGAAGATTAGGTGCTATGGCTGCAATGGAAGTTATGGAAAAAGTAGGCCAGCAGTTAGAGAAAAGATATGATCTAGAAGACATTGAAATTACAGACATGAAAAATGGTAAAGTTCAATTATTTGCTGTATCAGATGATTTTATAGATGAAGACTTTAGTTATGAAAATAAATTTGGTGAATTTATAAAGGAAAGAATTGATTATGATGAAGCTTTAACATTAAGAGGTATGAAAGCTGATTTAGAAGATGAAATTGCTCAATTATATAGAGACATGGAGCAAGAAGCTGAACCAGAAGGAGGTGAAATAGCTGATTATTATGGTAACCAATTAAATAAATTAGAAGGTCGTTTATATAAAATCACAAAACAGCTTAATGATTATGATATGAATGAAAATTTTTCAGCTGGAGGTAGATCATTAGGATATTATGAAGAAGATGATGTTAATATTGATGAAATGATTGACTTAGTACATGTTAAAGAACCTGATGGTACTTTATATGGAACCGGTTCAGTAGTAAAAGTAGAAAAAGATAAAACATGGGTTAGATTTGATGGTAATACTGTTAAGAAGTTTAATAGTAATAGAGTAGTACCAGTACAGGAAGGTAAAGATCCTGGAGCAACATTAGGTCCAGGTCCAAAAGCAGGTCCAGATGGAGTTAATGATAATTATTATGTAAAAGCATTTAAATATAAATTAGTACCTAAAAACAAAAAAGGTACTTATGTTCAACCCCCATCAACTCTACCAGTTCGTAAACTTTGGAAATAAGGTTAATATTTATAACATGAATAATAGGAGAATTAAGGAAGAAGAAGACAAATTAGAAAAATTTCAACAAAGCCGTATTGACGCCTTTGATGAAATAGAAAACAATTTAGATGTTCTTATAAAAAAATTAAGACAAGCTAAAATTGCAACAATAAAATATTATAGACAGGATGAACCAAAAAGTTATTCTGTAGTATTTGGAACGGATTTAATTAAAGATTATTTAAAAGACATTGATACATTGTTAGAAAATTAAAAATATGAAAACATTACAAGAACAATACAATTTAATCAAAGAAGGAAAAGGCCATAAAGGTGTATTCTTAAAGGAAGCTAAAAGAAAGTTTCCTGATATGATTAATAAAGCAGCTACTTATGATCAAGCTACATATATCTTGAAAAAAAGAAGTGTAATAAATGAAAACTATATTGATATGAAACCAATCAATACAATAGAAGGTAGAGAAAAAGAAAGCTGGGAAACTAAATTTAATAATTTTTTAACAGAAGCAGGAGAAAAATCATTAAACCCAATAGTAAATAATGATTTAAAATCTAATACTAAGGAACAAGAAGAAAAAGTATCTGCTGATCCTAAATATAAATTTGAAATTGAAAATGGGTCTTATGGTCAATATAAAAATGTTTCTGATGGTGTTGAAAATATAGCTTCAAGAAATTATGATTATTCACCTAAAGTAGATAATATTAACAATGTTAATGCTCAAGAATTACAAGTTGGTATTTATGCTGAAGTAAAAAATAATCCAAAACTAACATTAGAAGAAGCTCAAGCTAAAGTAATTGCTAACTTAGCTAAAGACCCAATGCACTATGTTAAAAATGGTCAATTTGGTGTTGATGGTTTAGGTTATCAAACGGAAGCAGCTGGTTTAGGTACTCCTCAAGTAAATGATGGTAACACATATGGAGGTAGTGGATTTAGTGATAAATTAAAAGATTCTGATAATAACTGGCAAGTAGTTAAAGAACACGTTCAAAACTTAATTAGTGAAAATTATGTTGTAGGATCAGGTAATCCTAATAGTTTGGCTGCTATGTCAGGTGAAGTAATTAACCAAATGCTTAAAGAAGAAGGATTAGATGATTTTGAAACTCAAGCAGGCATGGAATCACAACCAGTAGATGAAGAATCACAATACAATGACACTATCTATTCTGAAGAAAAAGAAAAAGATGTAGAAGAAGCTAGACAAGCAGCAATTGAAGCATCTCAAGAAGCAGCAGGTATGGAAGAAGAAGCAAGACCAGATTACCCAGATGTAGATGGAGATGGGGATAAAGAAGAATCAATGGAAAAAGCTCTTAAAGACAAGAAAAAGAAAAAAATGAAAAAAGAAAATATCGAAACCAAATTAGCTGAAATAGGAAAAGCTGCTGAAATTACAAAGATGGAAGCTCAACTTGAATTTTTACATAATCATATTGATGAAAAAATCAATAGAGTAGATTCAATTAATGAAGATGATAATCTTAAAGAATTAATTGATAAAAAGAAAATGAAAGATATGCAGAGAGAAATTAAGCTTTTAGAAAAAAGAAAAGCTAAAATGGAAAAGATTTACGAAAAATCTTGTGGTAAAGCATATAAAAGACAAGAAATGGTAGATGAAAATGAGTAACAAACAATTACTTATAGAAACTCATACTGTTAAAATTTCACCTTCCCAACTAACTGAAAACATAAGTAAGGAAAATGGAAATTTAATGGTTGAAGGCGTTTTAGCTACTGCTGAAGTAAAAAACGGTAATGGCCGTTATTATTCTAAAGATTTATGGGATAGAGAAATGGATAAGTATAATGAACTTATTGAACAAAGACGTTCAATGGGAGAATTAGACCACCCAGAATCTTCGGTTGTTAATTTAAAAAATGTTTCTCATCTTATTAGTGATTATTGGTGGGATGGAGATAATATTTTAGGTAAAATAGAAATTTTACCAACCCCTTCTGGTAATATTTTAAAAGAACTTATTAAAAATGGAGTAACAGTTGGTGTTTCTTCTAGAGGTATGGGTTCATTACAAGATATAGGTGGGGTAATGGAAGTACAAGATGATTTTGAATTATTATGTTGGGATTTTGTTTCAACACCTTCTAACCCAGGCTCATATATGCATGAAATAATTAAAGAAGGTAAAGCACCACAAATATTTGATTATACTAGAACAAACCAAATAGTAACAGAAATTCTTTGTTCTAAAGGTTCTTGCCCAATAGTGTAATTTTAATAAATATTCATATACGTATGACCGTAATACACCATCAATTCTATATGGTGTCGAATTAAGTATAATTTTCTATTACGCTTCTTGAATAAGCGTATTTCACAAACAAAAATTTTGGGATTATGGCAACAAACAGAGATTTGTTAACAGAAGCAATTGCTGACGCTAAGTCTGTAAAAGAAGTAGCAATAGCAAATGCTAAACTAGCTCTTGAAGAAGCCTTTACTCCTCACTTAAAATCAATGTTAGCTGCAAAGCTAGATGAAATGGAAAAAGAAGACGATGTCAAAGAAGAGGTCGTTGACGAAAAAATGGATTCTAAAGACAAAGAAAAAGTAGACGAGAAAAAGGAAAAAGAAGAACTAGACGAATTTGATGCTCCTAGTTGGAAAAGAAAAAATTCTCCAGCCGGTGATTCTTTAGATCTTGCACCAAGAAAAGTAGGTCAATCTACTGTGCAAGAAGAAAAAGATGAAGTGGATGAAGAAATTAATCTTGACGAACTATTAGCTGAACTTGATGAAGCTAAAAACGATTCTAAAAAAGGTAACAAAGAAGAACAAAAACGTATGGAAGGCGCTATCAGAGATGACAGAGATCACATAAAAGATCTTGAAGGTGACATCAAAGATAACGAAAGAAAGCTTAAGAAATTAAAAGCTGACGAACCTAAAGACGTTAACGAGGCAAAAGACGACAAAGACGACAAGAAAATGGATGAAGCGAAAGCTAAAGACAAAGACGACGTTAAAGAAGATGCTCGTACTGATGCTGAGGAAGAAGGTTACCTTGATGGAATGAAGGACGAAAAAGAAGACATGGACGATAGAGATATTGATCTAGAAGACATGTCCGAAGACGACCTTAAAGGGTTTATCGAGGATGTCATTAAAGACATGGTCATCGATGGCGAAATTGAGCCAGGAGATGAATTTGTTGAGGACGAAGTTGAAGTCGAAGACGTTGAAGACATAGAAGTCGAAGACGAAGTTGACGTAGACGTTGAAATCGACGAAGCCAAAGAAGACGAGGATGTGAAAGAAGGCTACGGCAAAAAGTACGAGGAAGACGACGTTAAAAAAGAAGAAATGTCTAATCCAGTACAACGTAGAGGTGACTCTGAAAGAAGAAAAGGTGGAAAATTCTCCGCTGAATCAGAGCCTGAACGTGAAACCGAGAAAATGCGTAAGATGGAAGAAGATCTTGAGGCAGCTATTAATTCAGTAAATGAATTAAAATCTGAACTTAATGAGGTTAATTTATTAAACGCTAAACTTCTTTATACAAACAAAATCTTTAAAGCTAAAAACTTAACTGAAGGTAAAAAAGTTAAGGTATTAAAGGCGTTTGACAAGGCTAAGGATGTTAGACAAGCAAAAACAATTTTTGATACATTATCTGAAGGTTTATTAGATAAATCTGCAGTAAATGAATCAATAAAAGGATCTGCGAGTAAAGCTACAGGTTTAGAACCAAAAGCTTCAAAACAACCAATAATTGAGTCAAATGACGTTTACAACCGTATGCGAAAGCTTGCGGGATTAATTTAAAATTTTTATTAACCTATTAAATTTAAAACGATGAGTTTAAATTCTTTATTAGAAAGTGCAAACCCATACCACTCTATGCAGAGTGATGCTGCTAAATTAGCTGGCAAATGGGAAAAAACAGGTCTTTTAGAAGGTTTAGATGGTGCCCACAAAAATAACATGGGTATTATTCTTGAAAACCAAGCTAAACAACTTGTTGTGGAGAGTTCTCAAACAGGTGGAGGTTCTGCTTCCTCTGGTACTTTCCAAAGCCAAACTGCCGTTAATATCGGTGGTCAATGGGCTGGAGTTGCTCTTCCATTAGTAAGAAAAGTATTTGGTCAAAT
>VMHT01200354.1_pt1 | contig 14586 bp, 12 predicted proteins | sample 4693611 | NCBI WGS metagenome assembly VMHT01 (sample SAMN12280063, study PRJNA550983) | marine metagenome | isolation source: seawater sampled from same location over 5 years 0.02-0.2 micron viral filtrate | place: USA: collected off the coast of southern California halfway between the port... ... | reverse complement strand
ACCAAATTTATCAGATTTTAAAAAAAAATTTAAAACACTTTAATAAATTAATATTTAATTTATGCAAAATTTAGATTTAGTTATTTTAGCTGGAGGTAAAGGTTCTAGAATTAAAAAGTATCTTAAAAATTTTCCAAAACCTATGGCTAAATTTAATAAAATTTATTTTTTACAGTATTTGATAAATATTTATTCTAAATATCCTTTTAAAAGAATTTATATTTTGGCTGGATATAAAAGTGATGTTATTTTTGAAAAATTTCACAACAAAATATTTAATTTTACCAAAATAATTTGCTTAAAAGAAAAAAAATTTATGGGTACCGGGGGTGCATTATTTGGTTTAAAAAAGAAAATTAATAATTTTGTATTAGTAAATGGTGATACCATTTTTGACATTGATATTAAAGATCTTGTTAATTTAAGTAAAACAAGCAAAAAAAACAATTTAGGATGTATTGCTTTAACTCAAAAAAATAAAAATATAAATAATTATAAACTTAACAATTTATCATTAAAAAATAATATCTTAATTTATAAAAAAAAAAGTTCTTTAATGAATGGAGGTGTCTATTTTTTTAAGAAAGAATTATTTAAAAAATTAAAAAACAAACCGTATTCATTAGAGGAAGATTTATTACCATATTATATCAATAAAAAACAACTCTTAGGAAAATCATACAATAAATTTTTTTTAGATATAGGCACTCCAAAATATTTCAATATATCATCTAGAAAATTAAGAAAATATTACTACAGGCCCGCTGCTTTTTTAGATCGAGATGGTGTCATTAATTATGATAATGGTTATGTTCATGAAAAAAAAGATTTTAAATTTAGAAAAGGTGTCTTAAAAGGTTTAAAATTTTTGATTAAGAAAAAGTATTTTATTTTTATTATTACTAATCAAGCAGGAATTGCAAAAGGTTATTATGATGAAACTGATTTAAAAAAACTTCACACATTTATTAAATACACTTTGTCAAAAAAAAATATTTATTTTGATGACATTCAGTACTGTCCGTATCATCCTAAAGGAAAAATCAAAAAATTTAGAAAGAAAAGTTCTCTAAGAAAACCCAATAATCAAATGATTAAAAATATATATAAAAATTGGCTTATAAATAAAGGTAAAAGCTTTATGATCGGTGACAAACTTTCTGATAAATTATGTGCAAAAAAAAGCATGATAAAATTTTCGTATGCTGAAAAAGATTTTTATAAACAAGTGAAAGAAATAGTTAGTAAAACCTAATAATTATTAATCACTTTATTCTTATCATTTGTGAAAATTTGTATTAATTCAGAAATACCTTCATCCAATGAAATTGTTGCTTTAAAACCTTTTTTTTCTATCTTTTTATTGCTTACAAAATAATCTCTTTTATCTGGGTCTTTTCTATTAGTAACTATTTTAATTTGAAGTTTTTTATATTGTTTCTTAATTTTTTTAGCTAACATTATTTTACTTATATTAGCCGAAGATAAACCTAAATTATAAACTTCATTTTTTATTTTATTAAAGTTTTTTATAGTAAAAATAATTGCGTTAACAACATCTCTTACATGGATGAAGTTTCTCCTAAAATGAGGTTCGAACAAAGTTAACTTTTTTTTCTTAATTGCAGTATAGACAAAATTATTTACCAATAAATCACTTCTCATTCTATAGCTATGACCAAAAACTGTTGCTAACCTAAAACATACAAAATTTTTTACTTTTGATTTAACTAATTCTTCTCCATCACATTTCGTTCTTCCATAAAGAGAAATAGGTTTTAGGGGGCTGTTTTCATCACAATATTTATTCTTTTCACCTATTCCGTAACCAGAATTTGTAGTCAAGTAGATTATTTTATTTCTTTTTGTCGCTAACCTACATAATGTTTTTATAGAACCTAAATTAGTACTTACTGCGTCTCTTTTAAACTTTTCACAAAGTGGAGCTCCCACAAGTGCAGCAAGCGGAATAATTATGTCATGTTTTCTGATAAGTTTTTTCATTAAACTTATCTTTCTTACATCATCACAAATAAGTTTAAATTTTTTGTTAAAATACAGATGATTTAATGAACCTTTATCATATTTAAGGAGGTCAACAACTGTTACGTTATGACCTTCATACAATAGTTTTGTACAAAGCATTGAACCAATATACCCAGCTCCACCTGTTATTAAAATTTTACTCATAAATTATAGATACTTGGAACTTCTATCTCTTTTACTTAAAATTGGATGTTTTATCGGCCATTTTATTTTAAAACTGGGATCGTTCCACTTAAAACTTGTCTGATCTTTAGAGTCAATATATTTACCTTTATAACTCCATTTGTAATGAAATACGCAATCATCTGATAAACATAAATGACCATTAGCATAATCAGGGGGAATTAATATCGATTTAGGTTTTTTATAATCTAATAAAAATGATTTTATTTTTAGATATTTAGGGCTTTTTTTATTAACATTAACTATTGCTAAGAAAATTTTACCAAAAACACATGTAACTAGCTTCCAAGATTTATAATCACAGTGAATTCCTCTCAAAACGTTTTTTTTAGAAATTGAAAATTTATCATGATTAAATTTTAATTTTGAAAAGTTATCTTTTTTCCATGTAGTCCAATAATAACCTCTATTATCTTTAAATATAGAATTTTTTAAAACATAGATTTTTTTTTTCATCCTTAAAAATCTTTAGTAGCTTTTAATAGGTCTGTCTTGGATAAGCCAAATTTATTTAGTAGAAATTCTCTTCCTCCATTTTCAAAAAAATAACGTTCTGGTAAGGATTTTGAGACAATTTTAGGATAGAATTTTTTATCTCTAAATCCTTCATAAACACAAGAAGATAAATTTCCTGAGGGTGTTTGTTCATCTACAACTAAAAATTTTTCTATAGTTCTAATTTTTTTAACAAGCTTTTCAGGAAATGGCTTCGATTTAAATAAATTAATTAATAAATATTTATTTTTATTAAATGCTGATGCGCAATCATGAAATATTTTTCCGTGAGAAATTATTGCAATTTTTTTCTTTTCAATTTTCCCAAAGATTTTAAAACCGTTTTTATAATCTTCACTATTAATCTTTGGATTTAAATCTTTCTGAACATCTCTATCTAATCTCACATAGGAAAATTTAGGCTTTGATAACATTTCTTTGGCTATAAATTTAGTCGTATTATTATCGGATGGTGTATAAATAGAGGATCCAACAATAGATCTTAAACATGAAAAATCCTCATTAGAATAGTGTGTCGGGCCAGCATCAGCGTATCCTAAGCCTATACCTACAGAAATCATACAAATAGGTAAATTCATTAAACCGGGTCCACATTTTGCCTGTTCAATAGCTCTCAATGATAAAAAGGGTGCCATAGCATAAACAAATACTTTATTTTTTTCCAAAGCTAGACCGGCGGCTATATCTAGCATTGCTTGCTCTGAAATGCCGCAATGAATAAAATTTTTAGGAAATTGCTCTCTTAGTTTGTCTAAAGCTGCTGCTCCAAAATCAGCACTTAAAAAATAAATCTTTTTATCAGATTTCATTTTTTTAGTAATCTCGTTAATGAATATATCTCTTTGTAGCATTACTTTAGCTCTTCTCTCGTTATTTTAATTTCTTCTTTCGTCATTGGATTCCAATAATGCCAATTTTTTTTATTTTCCATCACTGAGGATCCTTTTCCTTTAGTAGTGTTAGCAATAATACAATTAAAGGTTTGGGAAGCGTCTGAATCATTTAATGCACTTATTAGTTCGTCAATATTGTGTCCGTCTACTTCTTTTGTATCAATCCCCAAACCTTCTATTTTTTCTTTGATAGGATTAATTTTCAAACAATCAGAGGTGTTTCCTAAAATTATTAAAGAATTTACGTCTATTATAACAGTTAAATTATCTATTTCTCTGTGTTTGGCAAACAATAACGCTTCCCATGTTGACCCTTCGTACAATTCACCTTCGCTAATCACAACATAAACTTTTTTATCTTGATTATTGTTTTTGTAACTTATTGCCATTCCTGCGCCCGAACCAATACAGTGTCCTAAAGAACCTGAGGTGATGTCAATTCCTGGAATAGAAGTATTTCCAAAAATTCTAAGTTGAGATTGACTTTTCCCCCATTTATTCCACTCATTTTTTGAAATCACACCAAAATCTCTAAGGATAGGGTAAAGCGCTGAAGTTGCGTGACCTTTGCTAATTAAAACTTTGTCCAAAAATTTTTTTTTACTTTTATCAAATCTTAAAAATCCTCCATAATATAGACTGACTGCAATTTCCATCATAGAAAAAATTGATCCTGGATGGCCTTGTTTAGTCTCAAGAAATTTTTCAAAAATTTCTCGTCTATATTTTTTAGCTAAATTTTCTAAATCATTAATTTGCATTTAAGTTTTCTTCTATTATTTTTCTTTTCAGCTTAATTTTAGTCATATCTAGTATATTATTAACTGCCTTAGGTCCAAATTTTTTTTTGATTAGATTTAGAAAGTTTTCATTCGTATGATAATTTATAAAAGCCTCATCTCTCATTTGGAGTATCTCATAAGCTTTTAGTTTTTCTGTGGGTAATGGTACTGTCTCATACGAATGAAAAGAGTATCCTTCATAACTTTTAGGTAGTGGGGTATTTCTTTCTATCGCAGTTTTATAAAGCAAACTACCAGGCAAAGCCATTGCAGCATAGGTGTTCCACCCAGCAGTGCAAAGGTCTAAACTTAAATCAAAGGTTTTTTTTATCGTATCTTTGTTGTCTCCTGGTAAACCAAAAATGTAATTAGCCATTACGTCTATATCAGCTTCGTGAACCTTTTTGATAACATCTTTAACGTCAACATCTTCAAATTTTCCTTTCGAAACCTCTAATCGTACTTTTTTATCCCCACTTTCAATGCCTAAGCATAACCATTTAATTCCAGCTTTTCTTACAAGTTTTAAAATCTCAGGTCTTTTAACTGTATCAATTCTGCTATAGCTCCACATTCTTAATGAGTCATCTTTATTCAATTCAGCTAACTTTTCACATAATGGGACATAATATTTTGGATTTAATAAAAACATCTCATCAACAATCCTGATTGTTTTTACTCCCATTTTTATCAATTTTTCAAATTCTTTTATTATAAAGTCAGGTGACCAGAACCTCATATTGCTATAATCAGAGGCGACTCCAATTTCATCATCATTATTTCTATTGATCAAATTTATCATACAAAAATTACATTTAAACATACATCCAAGGCTTGTTTGTAAACTTGCATACGGAGACCTTTTGTTAAAGTCATACTCTGCATGCCACATCGGGGCTCTGTACAAATCTAAAGGAGAATTTTTAAAAGGTAAAAGATCCCAAGCATACCCTGGCAAATCTATATCCATTCGATCTGTTGGGACAACCCTTTCAGGTAAGTTGATGTGAATTTTTCCAGATGCATCTCTGTAAGCTATGCCTTTTACATTCTTTAATTTATTTAGATTTAAGGACTCTAATTTTAATATATTTCTTAAAGAATAAACACCTTCGTTAGTAAATACAAAATCGATACTTTTTTCTTTCTCTAAAGTTTGTTTTGGAAGAGCTTGGACATGAGATCCTATAAAGCAAATTTTTTGTGGTAGGTTTTTTTTCTTCAAAAAATTTGCAATGTGTATTGCTCCACTCATATTGGTTGTTCCTGCATTTACATTCTGACCGTAAACCACGAAACAAATTATTCTTGGATTTAATTTTATTATCCTTTGATATATATTATCTTCTGATAGTCCCTCAGCATTTGCATCCAAAATTCCCACTTCATTACCATCAGCTCGCATTGATTGGGCAAGAAGCAAAGCCCAAGTCGGCGGTTCTATAGCTGAGTAAGTTTCAGATAATTTTTGATAAGATTTTTTGGAACTAGAAACAACCAGGAACAAACAATCAAGAGTTTTTATCATTTTTACAAATCTATTCTATTTAATATGCTGCAGATCTTTTTAATCTTATTATATTTTAGACTCGGGTAATTCCCAATGTAGTAACCAAAATTATGAACTTTTTCTACATTTTGGAATTTTTTAAGATTAATATTTTTTATAAAATTTCTTAAATATGGCTGTCTTAATTGATTTCCCCCACCAGCATTACCTCTTCTAAATTCGATCTTATGTTTGTTTAATACTTTTTCAAAATTATCTCTTTTTTTAAATGAATTAGTATTCAATATAAGTGGAAAAGCATAGTTGCAACTTCCTTTTTGATCATAATCGGTAAAGTATTTTTTTGAGTCAAGGTTTTGTAAAAAAAATTTGAAGTTTAAAGTTCTTTTTTTATTATTATTATTTAATTTTTTGAGTTGGCTTAACCCTATGCAAGCACCAATCTCATTATTTCTAAAATTTAAAGTAGGATATAAAAAAATAAATTGAGGTGAAAGGTAGCTATATTTTTTTTTCATTTTTCTTTCAAATGGGATATTTTTTGCTTCTCTAAGCATTCCGTGAGATCTAAAAATTCTAGAGAGTTCGTAAATTTTTTTATTGTTTGTAGATATCATTCCGCCCTCAATAGTAGTCATATGATGGGCAAAATAATACGAAAAATTAGATATTAAACCAAACGTTCCCAATTTTTTTCCCTTAAATTTTGCCCCGTGACTTTCGCAGACATCTTCAATTAAATGAATCTTTCGTTTTTTTATAATTTTTAATAATTCTTCATCAAGTCCATTGAAGCCTTGGGCATGTGTTATAAAGATAGCCAAAGTTTTTTTATTAATTTTGTTTTTTACCTGTTTTAAGTTCATAGATAAATTATTTAAATTGATATCAACAAATACAGGTTTAAAATTATTCATTATTATTGAATTAACATCTGAAACCCAGGTCAATGAAGGTACAATAATTTCATTTTTTTTATTATTTTTTTGTAAAGCTTTTAAAATTGATATTGAGATATAGTTTGCTGAAGATCCTGAGTTTACATAAGTAGAATATTTTACACCTAGCCATTTGGACCATTTTTTTTCAAATTCTTCAACTTTTTTTGATTGTGTGAGAACTGGATTTTTTTTATTCAATAATTTTTTGACTTCCTTAAAATCATCTCTATTAAAATTATTGTGCATTAACTCGTGTTTCATTTATTAAATCATCTCCTTAAGATAGTTTCACATCCTGTATTAGAAAACTTAAAAGGAATATTTACTATATTCTTAATTTTACTCAAAAATTTTTTTTGTTCATTCTTTTTTACATAAAGCAACATAAATCCTCCTCCGCCTGCACCTAATAATTTCCCACCTAAAGCCCCATTTCTAATTGATAAATCATAAAGATCATTTATTTTATTGTTAGATATTCTATTGCTTAATTTCTTTTTATATTCCCATGACTCATTTAAAAGCTCCCCGAAATCGTCAATAGTATTTGATTTTAAAATATTTTCAGCAGTATCGACAAATGAGATGATCTTTTTTATTTCATTTTTTTTTTCATTTTGAAGTTTATTGATAAAAGTTTTAGCAACAAAATGAGCAGTTCTTCTAATGCCTGTGTAAATGAGTAGTAAATTATTATTAAGTAATTTAAGATTTTTTGTTGTTATTTTTTTTACATTAAAATTTTTTTTTTTAAAAGAGATCTTATTGAAACCTCCATAAGAGGCAGCTATTTGATCTTGAGAACCCACAGCTTCTTTCATAATATTTTGCTCAAGATAAATACTTTTTTTTGCTAAAAATTTTTTGTCAATATATTTATTTTCTAATTCATATATTGCTTTTAACAAACCGACAACAAAACATGAGCTTGAACCCATTCCACTTCTTGCTGGTAAATCACCGTCATAGTGTATCTCTAATCCTTTCTTGTTCTTTAAATATTTAAGAATTTCTCGCACAGCATTGTGCTTAATTTGATTTATATTTTTTGTTTCTTCAATTTTAGACCAAGCAACTCTATACTTATGGTTAAAAAAATTTGGAAGAAAACGACAGGAAATATATAAATGTTTATTTATTGATGTCGAAATAACTTTTCCACCATATCGTTTGTACCATGAAGGATAGTCGCTTCCTCCGCCAAAAAAAGAGATTCTATATGGTGTTTTTGTAATTATCATTTTTTTTTGGTAGCGAGGGGCGGATTCGAACCGCCGACCCCAGGCTTATGAGTCCTGTGCTCTAACCAACTGAGCTACCTCGCCAAATTGACATAACTTATAATATATTTAACAAAATAAATCATTAATTAAGTTATTGGTTGTGATTATGATTTAATATAATAAATTTAAGAAAGTTTAGCTTAAAAATTTATTTTTAAAAAATTGAAGATTAAATATTTATGAGAGTGTATTATGGAAAAGCAGTATACGGGAAAGAAGAAATAGCTGCAACTATTGATGTTCTGAAAAAAAAATCAATTAGTTTGATTGATGGCCCTTCAGTAAAAGAATTAGAAAAAAAAATATCTAAAGTTTTTGGAAAAAAGTATGGTTTAATGGTTAATTCTGGATCATCGGCTAATTTATTAGCTTTATCTAGTTTTAAATTTAAAAAAGGATCTGAAATTATAACTCCAACATTGACATTTTCAACCACAGTTTCGCCAATATACCAAGTTGGTTGTATACCGCATTTTATAGATGTTGAAAAATTTTCTTTTTTAGCCGATATCAATCAGATAGAAAAAGCCATTAATAAAAAGACTGTCGCTATCATGTTGCCGAACTTATTAGGAAATATTCTAGACTGGAAAAAAATTAACTTGATTGCAAAAAAATACAAACTTAAAGTCATTGAAGATTCAGCTGATACTATAGGGTATACTTATAATAAAAAAAATCTAGGTGCTTACTCAGATGTTGTAACTAACAGTATGTATGCATCACATGTTATTACAGGCGCTGGATTTGGTGGTATGGTTTGTTTTAATGACAAAGATAAATACGATAGAGCTAAATTACTCAGAGGATGGGGAAGATCTTCAGCTATTTTTAATGAGTCAGAAGGTTTAAAACATAGATTTAGTAAAAAAGTTGATGGCATACCTTATGATGGAAAATATATATTTTCTGAATTAGGGTTTAATTTTTTACCATCTGAAATTTCAGCAGCTTTCGCTTTAGAACAATTAAAAAAATTAAAAAAAAATATAAGTATTAGAGAAAAGAATTTTAAAAGAATATTTAATTATTTTAAAAAACTTTCTAAATTTTTTGATTTACCATTTCAAAATCCAAAAGTAAAAACAGGATGGCTAGCGTATCCAGTAATAATCAAAAAAAACTCAAAGATCAAAAGAAGAGATATGCAAATTTACTTAGAAAAGAAAGGTATTCAAACTAGAACAATTTTTACTGGAAATATTCTTAGACAGCCAATAATGAAAAATAAGAAATTTAAAAAAGTTAATCAATGCTCAGTTAACAGCGATAATATTATGAATAATGGTATTCTAATCGGCTGCCATCAAGGATTAAGTGATAATGAAATTAATTATATTTTTAAATCTATTAATAGCTTTTTAAAAAAAACAAAAATAATTTAGGAAAAAGTTAAGGTTTAATTTAAATTGTAAGAATTATTCCAAATACAGTAACTGCAGATACTGCTGCAACTCCAAGAGCTAGATTTCTCTTCTTCTCAATTTTTCTTTCTTGATTAAGTCTTGACAACAAGTCAGTAACTTTTACTTTGCCTTGCGTTTCAGAAAGACCTTGATGAGTACCTTGTGAGTTTATCTGATTTAACATTGAGCTATTTAAACATAATTACCAAACTTAAACACATACATAGAGGGCGAAATGGGTTATAAATATATTTTGACCCAAAATGAATTAATTTTTTAATTTAATAGACATAGGATCGTGAATTGCTGACTTTTCGTGTTTAAGTGAATATTTCTTGCCTTCAACTTCAATAGACAATTCATCGTAGCTTCTTAGTCCTCCTTTTACATAGGCTAAACAGATATTTTTTTTATAATAAAAAGAATAATTTGAACTAGTGGTGCTTCCGATAATTTTACTATTACTAAAAATAGGCTCATCATGTAAGAGTAATGGTTTGCCTGGTATAAAATTATCTTTTAAAGAAAAAAGCTCTAATTTTTTTTCAGGTTCATTATTCTTTATTTCTTCTAAAACTCTTCTACCTATAAAATCATTATGTTTTTTAAAATTAACTGCAAACGATAAGCCGGCTTCAAACGGGTTGTTCTCTGATGTTATATCGTGACCCCAATGTAAAAATTTTTTTTCTAATCTTAAGATATCAAGTGCATGCATACCTGCATAGGTCAAATTAAATTTTTTACCTAATTCATTAATTTTATTAAAAATAATTTTTGTTTTTTTAATTGGAATATAAATTTCCCAACCAAGTTCTCCGATAAATGATAGTCTTTGAAACCAAACTTTAGAATTAAATATATTCAGGTACCTCCCTCTAGAAAAGAGAAAATCTTCTTTTGAAAAAAAATCACCGAATAAATTTGTTAAAAATTTTCTGCTATTAGGACCAAAAATTCCTATACAGGAAAAATCATCTGTTACATCTTTAAATTTAATATTTTTAATTAAGTTTTTTAATATATGGGATTTATTATGACTTCTAGCTGATGCAGGACAAACAATTCTAAAATAATTTTTTTTTAAGCATGAAATAGTCACATCAGCTTCAATTCCTCCAGAGGGATTTAGCATTTGAGTATAAGTTGTTCTTCCCTCGATATTTTTAACATTGTTAGCACATAAATATTGTAATTGGTCATGTGAATTTTTTCCGTACAAATCAAATTTTACAAAAGGGGTTAAATCAAAAAAACCTATATTGTTTCTAGTATTTAAACATTCTCGTTTTGCTGATTGAAACCAGTTTTGATTTCCAAAACTGTATTCATACTTAGGATCTTTTTTATTTGAAAACCACATCGGTCTTTCAAAGCCAGCTATTTGACCAAAACAAGCTCCTAATTTTTTTAATTTATTATGATAAGGGAGTAATTTAATGTTTCTTGCTGTCTCTAGTTGTTTATAAGGCCAATGCATTTTAAATAAATTACCAAGTGTTTCGGTTGTTCTCTCTTTAATAAATTTTAATGATGAGTTAAATTTTTCAAATCTTTTTACGTCTAAACTCAAAAGATCTTGAGTTGTATGGCCTTTTACCATCCATTCAGCTATAGTTTTTCCAGCTCCACCGCCTGAACCAATTCCAATGCTATTAAAACCACAACAAACATAAAAATTTTTAATTTCTTCAGTTTCTCCTAATAAAAAATTACTATCAGGGGTAAAAGACTCAGGTCCTGAAAAATATTTTTCAATTGTTAGATTTTTAATTGCTGGTATTCTTTTTGCGGCTAATTGGTGAAGCATTTTTATATATTTTTTATCAACTTTAAATTCACCAAAAGAAAAATTATTCGGTACTTTACCTGTTTTTTTAAAAGCATTTTTTGCATTTGGTTCAAAAATACCAAGCATCATTTTCCCATGATATTCTCTTGCATATAAATAGGTATCTGGATCTCTAAAAGTGGGAAGAACTTTCGGTAAATTTTTATAATCCTCGGTAATCATGTAAAAATGTTCATTAGGATATAGCGGTATACTTACCCCAGCAGCTTCTCCAATTTGCCTAGACCACATTCCAGCGCATAAAACTATATACTCACAACTAATGGTTCCAAGATTAGTTTTAACTCCTCTAATCTGTTTACCTCTTTTAAGAATTTTTTCTAATTTGCATTTTTCAATCATCTTCGCTCCCTTTTTTTTGGCTGCGATTGAAATAGTTTTAGTTAAAATTTCAGGATCTGCTTGACCATCTTCTGGTATATACAGTCCACTTAACACATCTTTATTTTTTGCAATCGGATAAAGAGTTTTAAATTTATTTTTATCGATTATCTCAATATCCAAATTAAACAATTTAGACATTGTTTTTTGTCTCATAAATTCTTGATGTCTTGATTTTGTAGTAGCGATATTTATTGTACCTGTTTGCCTAAAGCTCGTATCAAGGCCGGTAATATCTTTCAAATCGTTATAAAATTTTACTGAATTTTTTCTTATTTTTGTAATTTGAGGAGTTGTTCCTAATTGAGTTACCATCCCTGCAGCATGCCAGGTAGTACCTGATGTTAATACATCTCGTTCAATTAAAACAGTATTCCAACCATTGTCGGCTAAATGATAAGCTGTAGAACAACCTGCAATACCGCCTCCAATTACAACCACTTTGGCTTCATGTGGAAGGGATCCCATTTTTAATTTTTTAATAGTTTGTCAGCAGGTGTGTATTTTAAATCAAATGCGTCTGAAACGCCTTTAAAGGTAATATTTCCCCTATAGACATTTAAACCAGCCAAATAGTTTTTGTTCTCTGTTAAAGTTTTTTTATAACCCTGATCAGCTAATTTTAACAATAATGGTAAAGTAGCTTTATTTAGTGCCATTGTAGATGTTCTTGGTACACCACCAGGCATGTTAGCTACACAATAGTGAACAACATCATCCACTAAGTATGTTGGGTTTGCATGAGTAGTAGGTTTGCTTGTTTCAACACACCCTCCTTGATCAATAGCAACATCAACAATTACTGAACCCCTTTTCATAGATTTGATCATTTCTTTTGTTACTAATTTTGGTGCTTCAGCTCCAGGTATCAAAACGCCCCCCACTAATAAATCACATTCAGATATTAACTTTTTTAAATCTGTTTTATCGCTTTCTGTAGGGATAATTTTATCTCCAAATTGTTTATGAAGTTCTTCTAATCTTTTTTTTGACTTATCTATTACGTAAACTTTTCCTCTCAAACCAGTAGCAATTATTGCAGCATTTTCTCCAACTACACCACCCCCAAGAATTACTACGGTAGCTGGATCTACTCCTGGAGCGCCACCTATTAATAAACCTCTACCTTTTTGATTTTTTTCCAAGGCATGTGCTCCAGCTTGAACAGACATTCTACCAGCTACCGCGCTCATTGGAGCTAATAATGGTAATCGGCCGCTATCATCTGTTACAGTCTCGTAGGCTATACAAATTGATTTTGATTTCATTAATCCTAAAGTTAATTCTTTAGCTGCCGCTAAATGAAGATAGGTATAGATAATTTGACCCTCTCTAATCATTTTAACTTCATTCATCTGAGGTTCTTTTACCTTGACTATAAGTTCTGCTTTCTTAAAAATTTCTTCTGGTGTTTTGATAATTTTTGCACCAGCTTTCAAATAATCTTCATTTGTAAATCCTGCTTCAAATCCACCGTTATTTTCAACTAATACTTCATGATTTCTATCTGTTAGGGCTTTAACGCTTTCAGGTGTTAAACCGATCCTGTGCTCTTGAAGCTTAATCTCCTTTGGAACTCCGATGATCATCTATGACTTTGAGTAATTAGATATACCTGTTCTTAATTTTTCTATAATTTCATCGATATGCTTTTTCTCACATATGAATTGAGGGGCTATAATTAATGAATCTCCAGTATTTTTAAAATTTACACCAGCATCGTAGCAATGTTTAAAGGTTTGAAAGCCAGCTTTTCCGGGCTTATCTTTCATTTTCATTTCAATACCACCCATCATCCCATAGCCTCTTATACTCACAACTTCTTTTAAATCTTTTAATGAATGTAATCCGTCTTGAAAATATGGAGACATCTCTTTTGCTCTATTAAAAATATCTTCTTTATCAAATATATCTTGAACGGCTAAACCTGCAGCAACAGCTGCTGGAATTCCAGAGTAAGTATATCCATGGAATAATTCCGGTGTTCCTTCTGGATTTTTAGATGAGTCTAAGACAGCGTCATACATTTCTTCTTTAACAGCTACTACTCCCATTGGAATAACTCCGTTTGTTGTTGCTTTAGCCATTGTTATCATATCAGGTGTAACACCAAACTCTTGTGAAGCAAATGCAGAACCCGTTCTACCCCACCCTGTTATAACTTCATCAAAAATTAAAAGAATACCATGCTTATCACAAATTTCTCTTATTCTTTTTAAATAACCTTTTGGAGGCACTAATGTACCAGTTGATCCCGCAATAGGTTCAACTATACAAGCTGCAATATTTTCTCCACCAAAATTCATAGCTATCCGTTCTAAATCTTCAGCCATTTCAACACCAGTATCTGGTTGACCTTTAACAAATTTATGTTCTGGTAAATGAGTATGTCTCATATGTTGCACACCAGGCATTAAAACACTTGCAAAAGTTTTTACATTATTAATCATTCCTCCGACGGTAGTCGCTCCTATATTCATTCCATGATAACCTCTTTCACGTCCTACAAATCTAAATCTTTTAGAGTCACCTTTTGCCCTATGATATGCGATTGCAATTTTTATTGCTGTTTCAACTGCAGTAGATCCACAAATTGTGTAAAATATTCTATTAATTCCTTCAGGAGTTTTCTTTGCTATTCTTGTTGCTAATTCAAATGACCCGCCGTAACCTTGATTAAATGGTTGGCAATAATCTAATTTATCTAATTGTTTTGAAACAGCTTCGGTAATTTCTTTTCTTCCATGACCAAGCGGATTACAAAATAATCCGGAGCTTGCATCTATCATTTTT
>VMHT01105138.1_pt1 | contig 14593 bp, 24 predicted proteins | sample 4693611 | NCBI WGS metagenome assembly VMHT01 (sample SAMN12280063, study PRJNA550983) | marine metagenome | isolation source: seawater sampled from same location over 5 years 0.02-0.2 micron viral filtrate | place: USA: collected off the coast of southern California halfway between the port... ... | reverse complement strand
TGTTTAGTTGACGTGGGTTGCGGGTTCAAGCGGTTGTCGGTGTTGTTCAAGGTTGTAGAGGATGTCGTTGACAGGGATTCCCCATTCTTCGATAAGGATGTGTGTTTTGCTTGGTCGTTGGTCAGGTGGTAGGTGTCCGTAGGTTTCGAGTGCTTGTTGGTGTTCTGGTTGTGTGTATGGGCTTGTTGATATGAAGCTTGAGCACCATAGGCATACGGCTTCTAGGTTGTTGAAGTCGGTGTTTTGCTGGTTTTTGTCTTTGAAGATGATTGCAACAGTTGCTTTTGGTCTGTCGTCCCACCAGTGGATTTCGTGTTGGCATCGGTTGCATGTGGTTTGTTGTTGTGCTTCGAAGAGGTGGTAGATGTAGCGGTGGTACGGTATCCATCCTCTTGTGGTTGAAAGAGGGTGGTGTCCGTGTTTGATGTGTTTGGTTCCGCTGTGGACGCGTATTGTGCCTTCAGGTAGTTTTTTCATTTCATAGATTCCTTGTTGTTGTTTCAGCTAGGCCCGCGACACGCCAGGCCATCTCATAGATATGGCCCTGGCGTTGCGTTTCGGCAAACCGCGTGGTTAAAAAGCGCAACGCCTGTGGTCGTTGCTCGTTTGGGTCAATGTTTTCAACGGTGTTGTAAAGCGCAACGCCGCGCAACGACCTGTTTTGTTGCGCGCAACGTTGCGTGTCGCTGAAAAAAGCGCAACACGCGGCTCGTTGCGCTTTTCTGCGGCTAAGCTTAGTAGCTTTCACGTCTGCTTCCGTTGCGGTTGTGTAGCTGTATTTCTTGTAGGTACGTGTCGATGTGGAACGAGTGGTGATGCATGTGGTAGTCTGTGTCGACTTTACTGACCGTGCCGTTGATCCACAGGTCGTGGCCGTTTCCGTCGAATGTGCCTGGTTGTAGTTGCACATTGAATTGGACAGTGTAGCCTCTGAGCGCTTGTGGCGCGTTGGGATGGTCATCTGGCGTGACTATGAATCTGTGGTCTCCTTGCGCGTCAGCGAGCGACACAACATAGTTTGCGATGGTTTCAGCGTCTGGTTGCATCAGAATAGCTCGTCCAGGTTGATTTCAGCGGGTTCCGGCGTGTTCGGCGTGTTCGAAGTGTTCATGGTGTGTTCTCGTTGTTTCCGGTAGCGGTTGGCTTGGTAGAACGTTCGGTAGCTCATTTTTTGTTGGATTTCCAGGTGTTTGAGCCAGGTGGCTCGTGACCCTGGTTTCTCGTCGATTCCCATTTGGTCGAGGAGTTTCACTGCTGCTGTGGTTTCGCTGCTGACAGCGGTTAGTGCTGCAAGCTTAACGTCGATTTCAATGTTGAAGTTCAACGGGTCTCGTGTTTCAGTGTATTTGATTTCTTCTGGTATCCATCCTGCGCGTCGTTTGTCGCAGGTGAGTTTGGTTTCACCGTTGGCTCGTGTCATGCGCCATACAACGTCCACGTCATCATTCTTTGCGCTGGTTCCTCGTTGTCCTTTGGTGGCGTCTTTACCGGCGTGGTCGATGCGTAGCATTGTGACACCGTGTTGTTTAAGTTTGGACGCTGTGTGGCGATAGAAGTCGAGCACTGTTTTGGATTCGTTTTCGTCGCCGTGTGTTGATCTGCCGAACGTGTCGATGATCACTAGATTGGTTTCTGTTTCTAGGCAGAGTTCAATGATTTGTTGTCCGCCTGACGGGTCGTCAACGGGTTGCAGCGCGGGTATGAGCGCGTAGCGAATGTTGTTGAGCTCGGGTGCACCTGGTTCAACGCCGAATTCGAGTAGCCTGTCGAATAGGTCGTCTTCTGTCATTTCATAGTCTAGGTACATGATTTGGCATCCGTTCCGAGCTGCTTGTAGACAGAGCCATAGTGTGAACAGTGATTTGCCTGTGCCACCTTTAGCGTACAAGCTATGGCCTCGGCCTTTCGCTATCACTGGTTCAACGAGCCAGTCAGCCTGGTTTTTGTCTGAGTCCCAGAAGCTGTCCCAGTTGACGAAGATGTTGTCAGGTGTTTTCGGTGTGACAGCGGTTTGTTGGATTGCTGCTACGAGGTCTCCGAGGTTGATGTCTTCTATCGGGTTGATTTGTTTCGCTGCAGCTGATCTGTCACCGTTGTGGTGTGTTGCTGCGTGGAAAGCGAATTTGCTGAAGGACACAACGGTTCCATCACGGTTAATGGTTCCAGCTGTTCGCATCTGGTTGCTGATCTCAGTGGTGAACACGTTCAGAGGACCGTTAGGTTCGTGCAGGATAGCGGAGTGTCCATCTCGAGCGTGTTTGCCCGGGCGTACCCAGAATGATTCGTTGCCTCTCACATGCGACAGGGTCCAGCCTTGTTGTTCGAGTTCCGTGTACCAGTTGAATCCGCGGTTGAAGTCGTTGAAGCCGTCTTCTTCGTTGAAGCTTAGCGAGGTTTCGATGACCACAGGTTCGTGTAGTTCGGCTGTGAGCTTGTTGATGATCCATTCTGGTGCGTCAGCGACAGGCATGTTCCATGGTTCGTTACCTGGTTTCCATTGGTATTGGTTTCCTGTTTCAGGGTGCACGGATGGTGCGGCAACGATTTGTCCGCCTCGTCCTCGTATGTCGATTCCGTTGCCTAACCGGTTGCCTAATGCTTGTTGGTTTCGTATGTCGATGTCAGCGGGCGCACGATAGATCAAGTGTTGTCCACCGCCGCCTGTTTGTTGTGTCCATGTGATTGGTAGCGGTCCGTGTTGTTCAACTAGTTGCCGTAGCGTGTCGTATCCGTTGGCGCCGTGTGTGTCGATGTCTATCGCGAACAGGTTGTCGCCGTTTGGTTGTGGTCCTAGCGCGAGTCCGATGCCTTGTTCTGTTTCGTTGAACCAGTCGGTGATTTGCGTGTTGTCGGTTGTTGCGACTTCCTGCCATTTCGGTATGCGCGGGTGTTTCGAGTTCGGTTTGATTGGTATGACTTTGATTCCAACCGCTGCGTACGCTAAAGCCCAGTCGAGCGATGTTTCCATGTTCAGATCCATTCGAGTTGTTGAATCATGAACGTTTCGAACCATGACGGGTTGTCGATGTGTTGTTTGTTGAGTATTGCTCGTGCTCGTTGACTGGTTTCACCGATGGGGCGTGGATCGTATAGGTACGTGGGGTGTCCCGGGTCGGTCCACGCGGGTGTGTATTGGTCGGCGTGTTGCCAGTGTTGCTGGTAGACGTGAGCGGAGCCAACCGTGTGCGTGTAATAACCGATTGGTGTGTCGAAGTGTCCCGCGATGGCGTCTTGCAAGCTGATGAATTGGAAGAGGTCGTACGGCAAGCCGAGGTACAGGTCGTTTGATCTCATATAGGTGTGTGCGTGTAGCTGGTCGTTGCGCAGGAAGTATTGCAGCGCGATGGTGCAAGGTATGTCGTTTTTGTTTCTGTTTAGGTCTTGTCGCGAGTTGTAGATCTGGATGACGGCTTGTCGTGTGTCTCGGTCTTTTTCGATTTGTTGTACAGCGTCGTCGAGTAAGCCGTGGACGCGTGGTCCGTATGCGCCGTGTAACACGTTTTCGTTCATGTACCTGTTGAACACGGAGGTTGCTGATGTTAGGAGTTCGGGTGTTGTGGTTTGTCCTAACAGGTTGAGCGCTTCAACAGTGCCGATAGCGTGGTTCAGGTTTCGTCCAGCGTGAATGGTGACAGGTAGATGATGTGGTTGTTCGATTCTGAAGTGTAGTCCCAAGGTTTCTTTGATCAGCTGGTTCCTTGGTGAGTGTTGAACACCGTTTTTAATGGTGTGGTTCAGTAGCGTGACGCACGCGTCTGAAGGTGTTTCGAATGTGTGCATTGCAGTCTCTTTCGTGTTGCTAGTTGGTGGTTTGGTCTAAGCTTGTGAGCGTGATCGGCACTGATCGTGTCGTGCGGTACACGTCAAGGTACAAGGTTTGTGCGGCTAGTACGTTTTTGATTTGATCTTGTTCACCGCGTTGCTCGAGCGTGTTGATAATGTCGAACGCTGGTCGTTGCATGATGATGATCTCGAGCCGGTCAATGTTGTTGATCAGCTTGGAGCAGTGTTCGTAGGCTTGGAACGTGTTGAACAACGACGGTCTGTTGAATAGCTTTGGCCAGATGAGCTCGCCGATGTGCCATCGGTCACAGATCACATGGTTGTGTTGGTCAACGAGTTGTTCGAGTTGTTGAACGTATTCTTGTTGCCACGTGTCGTGTGTTGGTTGTGACGCGTGTACCAGGTGTGCTCCGTGTTGCTGTGCGTAGTGTTCACAGAACGTTGTTTTGCCTGTCGCGTCGGTGCCTTCAACGATTGTTATCGGCATGGCATTCGGTTTCTGTGCAGTTGATGTTGTCGTCTAAAGCTCGTCGACACGTGGAGCATTTGTTTGTCTCGTCGTAGCCTTCTTGTTGGCGTCGCTGGTTGACACGGTTTTTGCGTTCATAGCGTTCAGCTATCTCGTAGCCGTCGACATCAGCGACAAGGAACAGGTTCACAAGGAAGTGTAACGCGTCAACGAGTTCGTTGATGTACGCGTCTCTGTTGAACGTCTGTTTCTGTGACCACGGTTTCCATGGTGTCTCGGCGAGTGCTTCGTGTAGTTCATCTGTTAACGCGAGCACCATGTCGTTCACGTATCTGCGGCGTTCTTCGCCTTCAAGCTCACTCGGGTTTTGTCCGAAGTGATCGGTTTGTAGAGCTAGTTGTTTCCTAAATATCATTTCCAGCATCGGTGTGCAGTTCCAGTTCTATGTTGAATGCGTGTGCAACTTCATGGATGTCGTCCATGTTGTACACGTTCGGGTCAAGGGTGTGACTGTAGCAAACGCGTTGGATCTGGTAGCTCGCGATTGTTTTTAGGCATTCGCTGCACGGTAAATGTGTGACAGCTATCCATCCGTTGCGTGTGTCGTTTAGCGTTGTGTATCTGAGAGCGTTCAGCTCGGCGTGTAGCACCAAGGCTCGTCGTTTGTCACGGTTGTCGAAGTTGACGTGCACGCTTGGTGGTGCACCGTTGTATCCGATACCTGCGACACTGTTGTCTTGTCGTAAGACAACAGCTCCGACTTGTAGCCATGGATCCTCGGATCGTTCGCTAGCGGTCGCAGCGAGCTTTAACGCGTACTCTGTCCATGTTAAGCGGTTCATGTTCAGAACAAGTGTTCCGGTTACACGATGTCAAGTAGAGGGTGTAGGTGTGTAACCGGAACACGTTCAGTGTATCACGCGAACAGGTCGTCCACGTTTGTGGTTGGCGCCTGTGGTTTCGTGTACTTTGATTCAAACAGTTTCGCTGGGTGGCGACCTGGTTTCTTGTCACCTAGAGCGGAGTGTTTCAAAGCGAGTGTGCCTCCGATAGCTAGACCGGTTGCTCCATCTGTTTTCACTGATGTTGACACGGCTCGTGCCATGGCACCTGGTTTGACCCAAACAGTGACAGTGTCACCGTTCTGGATTTGACCGTTCTCGGTTTGCGCAGTGGTTCCGTCGAGTGATTCAACGTCGAACACTAGGCGGTCACCGTATTGTGTTTCAACTACTCGTGGTGTTGACGTGATCACTCCGTGAACGGTGTCTCCGATTTCTCTGAAGCCAACGTTGCCGGAGGATTCACTGAGTGTTCCACCAGAGTTGTCGTTTAACCATGTATCAGGGTTCATTGGTTTCCTTCCAATAGCTTGATTGTATTGTTGCTTGTAATCTCAACCGGATCCCCGGAGAGAAGGTGTGACGCGATCGTTTTGAGTTCGATCGCTTGTGTCGATGTTAGTAAACCGAGTTGTGTACCGGTGTCAGGTTGATCACTGATCGTGTTGAGCGCTGTGACAAGCATGTCCTGGTCTTCGGTTTCAGAGAAGTCGATGATCGCTGTCGCGATGTTGAATCTGCGTACAGACGGTGTTTGTTGCAAGCTGATGTTGTGTCCTGCTTGGTTCGCTAAGCTTGTGAAGTGTTTCACATAGTCGAGTTGTTTCTCGTTAAGCTTAGCGTATTTTGCTTTGAGTGCTTCCATGGTGTCTGCGTCAGCGTTTTGCGTGTCGTCAGGTTTAACCGAGCGTGTTGTTGCAGCGGATGGTTTCACTGGTTTCGCTGGTACATGATCGGACCATGGTAGCTCGTTTTCTGTTTCGATTTGTTCAACGATTTTGGTCACTGTTTTCCTGTGTTGATCTGTCCATTGGTCACTGAATTTGAGCACAGGGATATCGGGGCGCCAGTGTTCAGCGAGTTGCTGTTGGTATCCGGCGTCTCGTATCTTGTAGCATCGTTCAACAAGGTTGTCGTGTGTCACAACGAGTTGTTGTTGTTGAACTCGTTTGCCTATCGCTTCTCTTTCAGAGCGTCGCGTGGTCCACCATCTATGTAGTTCCTGGAAGTGGTTCCATGCGTGGTCAAGGTTCACCGGGTATTGTTCAACCGAGTCAGGTTTAATGCTGATCACGTACGCTGCGTCCATTGTGGGTATTGGTTGCCGGGTGATCGGTTGACCTGGTTGAAACCAGTAGTCGCCGTTGATTCCGGCAGCGATTTGTGCTGCTTCCTCCGGGTAGCCTGCGTGTTGCGAGTGCGCGGTTCTGGTTTTCCAGTCGAGTGCACATGTTTCACCGTTGAGTTCTACCCATGCGTCAACAGTGCCGCCGTAGCCGTATCCGTTTAACGAGCGGTTGACAACAACTGCTTCTTTGCAGATGAGTTTGATGTCTTGTTGCTTGAACCAGGTTTCGAGCGTAGGTAGGTAGCGCTTCGCTTCAGCGAGTGATTCAACAGGGAGTCCCATGTTGAATACTTGTTCCTCGGTGAGGTCTCGTGGCTGGTTGCCTTCGAGCATGTCTTCAGCCCAGATGTGAACGATCGTTCCTCTAGCGGCAGCGGTTCGTAGAGCTTTTCGTGTGTAGTTCCTGAGCCATGTTTGCCGGTCTTCTACCGTGAGCTTAGCGATGTTCATGTAGTCATCAGCGTCGAGCTCGGAGATGCGTTTCAACGTGACGAACGTCCAGTCGTTTCCTGAAGCTTTTTTCACCGTGGAGATTGACGGTCCGAGCCAGTCTGTTTCTGTCCACGTGTCATCGGTTGGCAGCGGGTCTTTGTACCAGCGTTCATGGAAGCGTCCGACTTTTTGTCGGAACGTGTCAGGGTCATATGTCATGTTGCAGTCTCATTTTCTTGCCGCCGCCTGTGTGGCGTGTGCAGATTGGTTCCTGGGTGAGCGGTCTCAGCGTGGTGATGGTTTGTCCACAGCGTGGACATTGCCATGTTTTCTTTTCGATCTGTTTTTTGTCTTGAGCCATGTGAGCGTGATGATTCCTGTTGCTAGTAGCGTGGCGTGTACGAGTGTATTGAACATTGAGGGTGTGACAGTTACGTGTCGAGTTTGTGTTTCAGTAGGTCGAAGAAGATGTCTGGTCTTGTGACACACCAGTAGTCTTCGCCTTGTGTTTTGCCTTTCGGTTTGATCATGACGCATCCGTGTTCAGCTCCGTCGTTGATCATTTCAACGTCGAGTTCTTTGAGCCATGCGGGTATCGATATGTTGGCACCTGATTTCACTTCGATCACGGTGTTCGGTACACCGGTGATGTCTCCTCGATCGAGGTTGCCGTTTAAGTGTCGTCGTTCAGCGAGCGGCCATCGTTGTTTTAGCCATTGCGCGACAGTGGTTTCAGCGGCTGCGCCTTTGCGTTTGTTGTTTCGTATCGTGCTCATCGTCGGTTCCATTTCACTCGGATTGGCACGAGTTGTTTGTCTTGCCATAGATCAGGCCTGAGTCGTCGTTGCGCACGGTCGCATAGGTTGTTGATGATGTCGTGCGCGAGTGCTATAGCGATGATTGTGAGCAAGCTTAGCGGTAGGAAGAGGACGAGTTGGATGCTTGTTGTTCCTGGTGTCATGGCGCCCACCTTACCACACACTTTGTGTTTGTGTCGCTGTGCTTCATGTTAGTTGTCCTTCTCAATCTCGGCGCGCATGCCATGCTCCTCGCCGTTTGCCTTCACCACTCGCGAATATGCTCGACCGCCGCCAATCATTGCGTTGACGTAAGCCGTCTCGCGTAAATCCCAGCAGCCGTCACAAAGCAAGTCGTCTGGCTGGAATGTCACGGTTTCACCGCGTGACGATTTCTGTATCTGTGCGTGAGCCTTGAATTCGTGTGTAGTAGTCATATCAGTTTCCTTTGTGTGAGTGAGCTTGCGCTCAGATTTGTAACCATTTCTCGACGCGATCAAGCGTGCGTTCGTAGTGTTCGTAGACGAGTTCGGCCTCTGCCTCGCTCCATCCTTCTTGTTCCGCGCGTTCTCGCCATGCGGCAGGATCCATGGCACGATAGTAAATGCCGCTGATGAACGCGATCTCTTTGCCTTTGAAACGTGCCTCGTTGTTTCTCATGATTCCTCCTCGTGTCGACGTGGCCCTAACTCGATTGTCATTCCGCGTCGAGCTTTGTACGAGAGTTGTTGATATTGCCAACCGAGTTCGCTTGGCTCCACAACAAACTGTTGTCCTGTTTCTAAGTCGATGATGCCTGTGCGGCCGTCATACCAGATTTGATAGCAGAAGCGAAGGCCCATATCGCGGGCATCCTTCTGCGCAGCGTCGTTCTTTCGAATGTGCTGCGTGAGTGTCATTCCGTATTTGCTTGTCATTGTTTTTCCTTTGTGTTTGTAAGTTGTGATGTTCACGCCGGTTCGTTGCGCTCAACTAATTCCGCGTCAATTACCGCGTTGATAAACTTTTGATAGGTGTTTTCGTCAGTCAAATTTTTAACTGCCTCATAAATGCCCTGCAACTGTGCTTCGTGTCTGATGTTCTGCAAGTCGTCATAGCCTTTGCGCCGGTCAATGCTAGATGCAATGCTGGCAGCCCTTGCAACTAGTGCGTCGACGCTTGGTGTGAGGTTTGAAATGGTTTGCATTATGTTTTTCCTTTATGTAAGCGAGTCGTGTAACTCAGTGTGTAACAGATATTATCTTACTTTTTCGCGAAAAATACACAGCACATTTGTACTGCCGCAAACGAACACCGCGTAAACCGTTACCGGTTAACAACAAACGCAACCAAAAAAATCTTGAAACAAAAGTATTTCTGTGCCAAACCGCTGTTGGACGGAACAGTGACAAATGTGCTGTGTATTTTTCTCGTAAAAGTAAGATAGTATCTGTTACACACTGAGTTACACGACTCACTTATACAAAGGAAAAACATAATGCAAACCATTTCAAACCTCACACACTTGTTCGAACTGCATGTCAAAGTGACATACAACTTCGGACACGGATTCGAAGACAACCACTTCGAAGGATGGGTGTACCTCAACGGCGACAAGCTTATCGCCCGCAAGCTACGCGGACGTAACGTTTGGCACCTTTGCAACGTCAAAGATGTTGTCAGCGTCGAGCGAGTGTGGGCATCATGAGCACACACTCAGACGCCTACTACGCTGAACAGCGTGGAATCAACAATCCGTTCTGGCAGAAAGAGGGACGCTACATCGTGGCGTCCCTCGCCAACGACATTTACGATGCAGTCGGCAACGAGGCCGGCGATTTCTGGTCCGAGTACATGGTCGAGTTCGATGTGCCTGAATGCTATTGGCAGAAGACACTCGAGTACTACGACTGGATTGTCTCGGTGAAAGGATAATGAAAATGAAAAGAGTGTACAAACAGATCTCGATGCTCGAAGCGACATCAGAGATGATCGAAGATATCGTTGGTTCAATCGTTGAAGGCTTCTATCTCGACGAGCGCATGGACTCGCACGAGCTTCTCGAACGCATCGAGGGTGACATTCCGTCACATTACGACGAGCTCGCGGAGGCACGTGTTTTCCTCAGTTTTTCTCACGACATGGAAGACGAAGCTATTAAATTTGTTCTCAAGCTTGCGCGCAAAATCAAGCGCGAGCTGAACTCGTGAGGAGACCTCGATGATTACCGATATTTTTGAGATCGCTGAGCTTGAACGTGAACAAGGTATGCGCGATGTTTTTCAACGAGCTTGTAGCAATGGTCGTTTCAAAGTGAAACGCGATGACATCAGTGTTCGCTTCGATGACGACGCGATCCGTGTTCACGTGTGCAACGATTCCGCTTCTCGTTTCGAGTCAGCGGTATGCTCGTTGATTTCGTTCATGTGTCGTTTCCACAAGGAAGCAACGTTCGATATCCGTCAGTTTGAGTGGAACGCAGAGTTGGTGATCAAACCTCGTTCCTTATAGATCGAAGCCACGGCGGAATGGAGTCAAGGGAGAACCTTGAACAGGCTCTTGTTTTTTCCTGCCGTGTACGAACACCGCCGTGGCTTCTCAACTTTCCAACACTGTCACACACATGGTATTTTCTGTTCTGAAAGGACACAACAATGAACCAATGCATCTACTCACCGATCTTTCCTATCGCTTCATCGCCACACTCGCATCGCCGAGGATGGGCTGAACTATGGTCACATCATCTTGATGTACCGATCTTCCAGAAAGGACAGAAGCTTAGCGACTTCGACAAAGTGTACGTGTACCATGGACACGAAATCGGATCCGAACCAACATCGCTCAACTACTTTCTGAAATCAGACGAGTCCTACCAGGAACTCGCTGACAGGTTGCATCGCTTTGCATCGTTCCAAGGTGAATACGTGTCACTAGACTGGGGATGCCCGAACTACGCGTGGCTCGTTGAACAACGAACAACCAGCCACATGCACCTGTTCGACCACATCGACTTCGAACAGGCAGGTCAAAGATGCAACGACATGCCATGGCAATCCATGTTGTTCCGAGCTGCACACCAAATCATCGGTGATTCACATGCAGGTAGCGTGTGGCAACCAGGTGCAAGCATCTCGCGTAACGACTTCAAAACATTGCACGGAGCTTTACAGCAAGGACTCGACACGTTTGTTGAAGGACACCCGTCCAGGATCACGTGGTACTTCGGTAACATTGACATTCGCCACCATCTGGGTCGAACCGATAACCCTATGAACGCTGCACGCGAACTCGCAACCAGATACACACGAGAAGCTCTAAGCTTAGCGCACGAAACAGAGTTCATCGCACCATTACCGATCGAACCAGAGACACGCAAAATACCGAAATCTGGGCACTACAAGAAAACAGCTTACTATGGAACATGGGATGAACGCAACGAAATCAGACGAGTGTTCGTCGACACGATCCTTGACGTGATCAGCGATCATCCACGAGCAAGCTTGTTTAACTGGCCGGCAACCTGGACAACCGACACAGGTATGCTCAACGAGGTACACATGGAACGACCAAGATCCGTGCACCTATCGCCGTCGTTTTATCGCTGGAAAACCGATCAACAAGTGTCGTCGACATGACATATCATCGAGTGCCGTTCAACGTTGAAGCCACGCAACCAGCATGGATGAAACACGCGAGCTGTAAAACAGAAGCAACCGCCGTGTTCTTCGTTGACGATCGACCGCAGATCATCAAGAAAGCTAAACGTGTTTGCTCCACTTGTCCTGTTGCCGACGACTGTTTAGAGTACTCGCTGTCGTTTCCTAAACCATGGTACGGAACGTTCGGTGGTTACACTGCTCATGAACGTAAAGCTATTGCACGAAAGAGAAGAAACAAATGAACCAGACACCTTTCTATGACGCCTTCCTCGAGTACTATCAACGAGCAGCGTACCTACAGGAACACTGCAACCTCGGATCCGTGTCGTACACGGATGAAACAGTGACGAGACAAGTGAACGATCCGTTGATGCAGCGAGTTGAGATCTATGACTGTGTTGAACGTCGCTACGCAGGGTTCTCGAACCTTCCTCAAGATCTGTGGCATGCAGGTGATTCACCTAAGATCCATCATCAACCTGATACACAACAACACACAACCAGATCGTACGCACGTCTACGAGCCACGTGGAATAGCGAAACATGGCTCTATGTGCTGCTGTTACATCGGATCACCGGTTCAGGTGCATCGTTCGAAGAAGACCACGGGTATCGCAACAGCGTGATACCGGAACTCGCTAAGCTTAACGCGATCAGTGACATGACCGGGTTCCTAGCTGAACACCAGGAACCGTACTTCACGTCGATCGGTAACCAACCACCGCAAACCAACAACAAGCTGTTCCTGCGAGAGTACGCGCCGAGGCTCGTGTCGTATGTGAACGGTTTCCTGTTGCATCCATCCGGTAACAAGCCAACGATCCGTGAAGTTGTTGACAGAATGAACGGATGGAACCTGTCGAAAGGGTTCAAGCGTTTCAGTTTCGTGTACACGGCTTTCGCGATGGACATCAGTGACTACATGCCGGAGCTCGTGGATCCAATGTCAGAGATCTACTATGGTTCGAACGCCACGAAATGTGCACACGTTTTGTTCGATAAACCTTCTCGTGTGAAGCCACTGGATTTCCTGCATCAAGTATCGATGCGCGTGATGAACGACACAGGTGGATACCCGAAGGACACCGAGGACGTGTTCTGTGACTTCGTTAGATACCTGAACAACTACATTCCTGATTCAAAGCTTGGAACCTACAAGCATTTGATTGGTTCAACGTTCAACAACTCTGGTGTGAACCGATCAGATCTACCTGAATGGGCACAGAAGTATGGCGCATGACCGACACATCCAGGACGGTCAGAACAAAGACTTGTTGCTGTACAGCAAACATGATTACCTGGCGATGACCAGCGGCGAACCAGATATCTTTGATGCTCCCGTGGTTCAGCAACACAACGGGTTCAACATTGTTCGTGACGATCACCTGGTTGGAGCTAAAGCCAGGTTTGGTCAATGGCTGTTCCGTGAAATCGAACAAGACACTGTTGTGTACGTTCAACCACGAGCAGGTTTAGCTGGTGTGAGTTTGCTTAAGCTTGCACAAAAATTCAACAAGAACATCGTGTTGTTTATGCCGTCATCGAAACAGATCTCGATGCATCAAGCTATCTGCATTGAACGAGGAGCGACACCAAAGTTTCGTCGCATAGCGGCGATGCCCAACCTGAACAAGTACGCCAGCGAGTGGGCACGTGAACACAACGCGTTCTTTGTTCCGCTCGGGTTGTACCACCCGCTTGTCGTTGCAGGAGCAGTACGAACCGCACACGAGCTTGCACAGGTACACGGTGAACCTGAAGAGTTCTGGACCGTGTTCTCCACAGGTGTATTGACACGCGGTTTGCAAATCGGTTGGCCAGGTGCCAAGGCACACACGGTTGCTGTCGCTAGGAACGCGAAACAAGGCGAGCTTGGAGCAGCGAGCGTGTACTCGCATCCATACCAGTTTTTGAAAAACGAGGACACAGATTTGTTGCCGCCGTTTCCAACCGTGAACAACTATGACGCTAAAGCTTGGAGATACATGTCAAGCTTAGCGAAACCAGGTGCATGGTTTTACAACGTTGGAAAAGAACCAGAGCTCAACGATCAGTCGATCATTGAAACAACTGATAGCCAACGTGAATGGAACGAGATCCGCGACTAGCAGTAGCTACCTGAGAAGATCCATGGTTGACACCATTTCCAGTTATAGCTTTCCGCTGTTTCAGCTACCATCCGTGCAACCGTGAGGTTTGTCACCGGGTCAAGAAGATCCGTGGTTGTGTAACCTAAGCTTGCTAGCAAAGCTCGATGAGCGTATGCGTTTACCTGCACCAAGCCGTGATCGTTCGTTGGTGATTGAGCGTGGTGTTGACATCTTGATTCGTTCCATGCGATCTCGGTTAGTAGCACTCGGATCCTGTTGAACGGCCAGCCTGCTTCAACCGCCGTGTTGAACCATTCACCGCATCTCATGTTGAACCCTGATCTCGAGTTGTCCATAGGAAGATCGTTCACGGAGCTTGTTTTAACATCCACAGAGCGCGTTCTGACGCGCGTAAACGTTTCCGATGAGTAATCATCCACCGGGAAATTGGTGTCCACAGGTGTAGATGCGTGCGTCGTTTGTTTTTCTACACCTGTGGACAGGTCTGCGCTTGTTTCAACGGATGCAAGCTCGTACCCCAATGACAAGCTTTCATGTTGTTGAACACTGAAACCAATTGAAACAATGATTGTTGCTGTTAGAAGCTTGAACATAAAGCACTCCTCTACACACTATGTTCAACCATCCTATCAGCTACACCACGTCAACTACTTTCAGGCGCACGACCAAACCGTGAATCAGACGGATCAAGATACGTGATCACCAATGGAAGAATCGAAGCGACACCAGCAGCGAGATAAGTACGAAGATCACCCCAACCGACACCAACAACATCGCCGCCATCCGCCAGAAACAACGCGAGCACAGTCGACCCAAACACTTTCAGCCACGACTTAGCCATCTTGTTTTCAATAATCTTTTTCATTTCTATCTCCTTACTTAGAGCAAGCTTGAACATCAACCAAGATGTCACAACCAGAATAGCAGTACACTTGAATCGTGCCGTCGTCAGCAACAGGAACCCACGCAGAGTTAGCGATCGTGTCACCCGCCTTATAGTTCACGTTCGAAACATCAGGCATACTGTCGTCACCCCACATCGTGACAAACCCGTCACCCTTAGCACCAACAACGGTGACATTAACAAACACCGCATCACGGTAGCCGGTCTGCACACGACGAGTTTCACGATCAGCGAACGCACCGTCGTTTTTACGAGAGTCGTACACGCGG
>VMHT01027663.1_pt1 | contig 14597 bp, 17 predicted proteins | sample 4693611 | NCBI WGS metagenome assembly VMHT01 (sample SAMN12280063, study PRJNA550983) | marine metagenome | isolation source: seawater sampled from same location over 5 years 0.02-0.2 micron viral filtrate | place: USA: collected off the coast of southern California halfway between the port... ... | reverse complement strand
ATACATCAAAAGACGCAGAGTTAGAATTACTTGCATTAAGATTTTCTTGCGTATGTACTCTTAATCCTAATGTAGAAATATCATTAAGAATTTTGTTATCATCAAAAGATGTTGCGTGTTGTTGAACAGAAGTTGCACTTATACGAGCATCAGCTATTGTACCACTTGCAATGTTAGCTGCATTTGTAGTATCAGTTGTTGCTGAAGCTGCTAGTCCAGTAATTTTACTTGTAGCAATTGCTGCAGAATTATTTAAATCAGCATTAACAATTGCACCATCTGCAATCTTTGCTGAAGTAATACTTCCATCTGCAATTAAAGTACTATCAAGTACTGTGTCTGCCGGTTTTGGTCCTATAAAGGGCATCTATGTTCTCCTAATTAATCTTATGTTATTTCCATTATAGAAAGTGTAGCATCAATCTTTGCTGCTGTTCCACAATCTATTTTTAGTACATCTGTATTTTGTAATACTACTTTGTTACCACTTAATAATTCAAGTGAACTCCCTGTTGGGATTGGTACATCTTTTACTAAGAATACATTTTCATTAGTTTCAGTATCATTTGTATTACTTTCTAATTTAACAGAAGCTGTTACACTAGAAGTATGTACATTTGCTAATACTAAACCTAATATTACTGTGCCACCAGAAGCACCACATGTATAGATAGTATCTGGAGTACCACTTGAACTTGGCATTGCTGCATTACTTTTTACTTTAAATGTATTAGCCATATGTTTCCTCCTGTTGTTATCCTAAAGCTATTGCAAGAGCAGTTGGGTCATCTGTAACAAACCCCTGTCCTGTCATATATGTATTTAATTGTGATGCATTAATATATTTAGTAGTACCTGCATCATCTACTATTAATTTGTCTGTTGTTGCTAAAGTTATTCCTGTTCCATCTGTAGCACCATCTACTTGAACTGCTGCTGCTGAAACTTTATCTGCTGTTGTTATTGTTGATAATTTACTATCTCCAATACTTCCTGCTAACTTAGCTGCAGTTATTGAACCTGCTAATTGTGTATTTGTAATTGTTCCTGTTAATGAACTTGTAGGATAATTAGTTGCATCTGCTAAATCAAAAGCAGGAGTAGCATCTGATTGTCCTAAGTCTAAACTTATTCCACCAAAACTTACTGAATCATTTGCAAGTTTATTATTTGCAATTGAACCAGATAACATTGTATTATCAACTGCACCTGCTGCGATAGTTGCAACACCTGTATCAGCAATAGTTATATCTCCAGATACAACATTATCTATCCATTTAGATGTTCCTGTATCATAAAATAATAATGCACCATCAGCAGCACTAGTAATGTTCGTATCAGTTAATTCTGATAGTTCATTAGCAGTTGCTACTTGAGAAGTTACATATGCTTTGATTGATTGTTGTGTTGCTAATTTAGTATTGGAATCAGAAGCCATATCATCTTCGTCTAATATAGCTGAACCAGATACTCCTGTATTGATAACAGGACTTGTGAGAGTTTTGTTTGATAATGCTTGTGAAGTTGTTAAGTCAGCAGTTGTTCCAGTATCTATAGTAAGAGTTGCTGAACCAGAAGTTGCTCCTCCAGATAAACCTGTACCTGCTACAACTGCAGTTATATCTCCAGTTGGTATTGTTGCTACTTGAGTATCTACATAAGATTTAATTGCTTTTGCAGAAGCTAAAGTATCATCACTTCCAGATACACTTGCTAGTGCAGTATCTAATACACCAGAAGCTAAATCTGCTACTTCAATATTTGTAATACTATTTCCAGTACCATTTGCATCTATTGTTTTATTTGTTAAAGTTTTTGTATTTGAATCTGTAAGTACACTTGCATCTGCATTAACAGTAATTGTAGTTCCAGAACCTGCAGTACTTATTAGTGTTCCACCTGCGATAGTTAAACTTTCACTATCTAAGTCAACATCTAATGCACCACCAGTATCACCTTGTAAGTCTAAATCTTGTTGAGTAAGTGAAGCTGAAACTGCATCTACATAAGCTTTAATACTTTGTTGTGTTGCTAAAGCAGTTGCTGAATTTGTTGCAAAGTTATCTTCATCTAGTATTGTAGAAACTGTTGCACCACTTCCTACTTTTAAAGTACCAGATATATCTGTATTTGCATTTACATCTAATGTTGTAGTTGCTACAACTATATCTGTATCTGCTGCAATATTTAATCTACCATCTGTTGATGAATTAATTGATATTGCTGAATCTCTAAATAAAATTTTCTCATCTGTACTTAATAAAATATCATCTGAGAATTGGAAGTAATCTTCATCTTCCATCCATGAAAGAACACCATCATTACTTGTTGCATCAAATGTTACTACAACATCTGAATTAACATTAGTACCAAATGTAATAGCATTACTAAATAGTTTTGATATTGGACCACCATCACCATTAGTTACTCCATCATGTGTATGACCACCACTAGCAGCAAAAGCAGCTTCACGTTCTTTATATTCATTATTTAATAATGATGCGAATATAGTATCACCATCTACAAACTGACTTTGTCTTAAGTATGTTGCCATCTATTATGTCCTTCCTGCGGGTATAAAATCTACATAAAATCCAGATACAGTATAAGGGAAAGCTGTACCTGTACTTCTAACTCTAAAGTTATTAGTAAATCCACTACCAGTTAATGTTGTTTTTTGTTGTGGAAATAATGTTCCACCAAAAAGTGTTGTTCCAAATGTTGACCCAGTTCCAAACTTAGCCGGAGTTTGTAATGCTCCCAATGCTATTTCTTCGGGTTGAGTTACTTCGCTACTTTCAAAATCATAACGAGTTTGTAACTTTAAATTATCATTTGTTCCTTCTGAACGAATACTTGTTTTAATATAGTATAAAGTTTTTCTAATACCTGCATCACCATAATCCATATCTGGTGTTTTATATTGTGCAACAATATTAGAACCATCAAAGCTATTTCCACTATCGTGTTTAAATACATAACCACTTTCATCTGAATGGAAAAGAACTTCACTTCCATCTTCTGCTGTACCAGAGTGTGCTACTTTAGCAGCTATGCCTTTTGTTTGACTCCACTCATATACTCCTGCACCTGTAGAATAGATTTTAAATGTTCCTATAACACCACCTTGAATATTATTTGATGTTCCAGATTTAAAATAAAATAATCTGTATTGACTTTTTTCTCTAATCACCATACTAGAAAATCTAATTGATGATAAGAAAGGCATTACTTCATCTCTGAATAATGGCATTATCTTTCTACTAATAGAACTTAATTCTATATCGTCAATTCTAGCTGTTCCTGCGATAGTTCTTAAACCATCTGGTGCTAAGAAAATTAAATCTCCACCTATCTCTTGAACTGTATTACCACTTACGCATCCAATGTTTTTTGTTACACCCGATACTGTAGGAGTACTATCTAATCCAGATATTTGAAATATACTTGTTTCACAAAAAACAATAAGTTTATTTCTAAAAGGTTTTATTGTTTTTACTTTATCACCAACATCTATTGTTCCTGCTGATGAACCTGTAAAGTCTTCTGGTTTTAATCTTGTACTATAACTTACTACTTGTGGATTATCTGCATCTCCTGCAACAATTAATCTTTCACCAAATATTGTAGCAAACTTAGATTTTTCTGGAGCAGACCTTCCTACTTCTTTAAAGAAATAAGTGTGTGTTCCGCTTACTATTTTTATTTTTAAATATGCAGGTTGATTGTTTCCATCTACTATAAATAATTCACCATATTGTGATTCACCTTCATACAAAGCAAACTTACAATCTGATTGACTGACTCTTGCTATTGTTGAACCACTCGCTAATTGTGTTGCATCTGCTCCATTCTTTTTAATAGATTGACTTGAAGCTGTTGCTACAAAATTACCATCAACTGTCATTGATGTATTATTTGTAATAGACAATACATTAAAAATTTCATTATTAATTTTAATGTCATCACCTACTGAAAACTGTGAAGTAAAACTTGTTCCACTTCCTGTTACAGTTGCTGAACCTGCTGATACTCCTACTGTTCCTGTCTTAGTTATATAAGTATCTTTATTTACTTGTGTCCATGTTGTTCCATTTGGACTATAGTAAATATTTGAACCTTGACAAGCTACGACTCCTTTTGCGTAACTATGAATACCTTCTATGTTTGAACTAGTTGTATCTGGAGTATTAGTACCATACTTAGCAAAACCATTTATTCTTCTGTATCCTCCATGGATTGAAGACTCATAGTTTTCTAAAGTTGTTGCGACTCCGGGGGTTCTAAATAGTGAGTGTGTTGTACCTACTAAGTCTAATCCACCTTCGCATGTTACTGATACACCTTGCTCTGCCATTTAACAATTCCATGCTCTTAATGATTTATTAATTCTACTGTTAGGGTCTCTTGCTGTTTTTGCTGATGTAAGTTTTTTCTTCATGCCTTTCATCCTCGCACAAAAACTAGCCCTTCTTTTATTACCAACTGTTTTACTTGGTGCTTTTAAATTTCCGCCTGTTGACTTATTGTAAGATGCACGACCTTTTGCATTTAATCCACCTTTAGGATTCTTACCTTCTTTTCTTTGCCAAGCTGCTGTCTTCGCCATTATATAACTCTTGTTCTATCATCAGTCATTCTATCTGGAAAAGGTTCAATCAATTGTTCTCTCATTGTTCTTAAACCTTTTTTATATTCGGCATCAGCTAGTTGTGATTGACTTATGTTATCTTTAAATTGATGTACATAATATCTTGCTCTTGCAAGTAATACTGTAGTATATTGTTGAGGAAATACTACTGTATCTCCATGATTAGTTAATTCACTTGGTTGTGAATATGCAAAGAAATAAACTTTATATTTACCATTAGGTATTGGTGATAAACCAAACTTATCATTCTTTGGACTTCTAATAATTCTTTGTGGAATACCAAATGTTTGTGTATTACTTTTATCTACTGATTCAGATATTGCATAATGCTTACTCCAAAACTCTGTAGTAATAGGTCTTAAATTTCTTATTTCAAATGGTGCTGTTTTTCCAGATACACCTTCTTCTGTTAAGACTACATTCTCATAATCTATAAACCCATAGTCATTTGTAATGTTAGTTGAACTTGCGTTAAATTTGTACCACCTAGTTCCAGAGACAGTCTCAACTGCAACATTTCCATAATAGTTATTACTTGGGTCACCGACTGCTAAAAAACTCCATTTATCTTCTGCATTACAAATATCAAAATATGCTCTATTGATTGCATCTTTTAAATATTTTTGTATTCCTTTTGCATTTGCAAATGAAACACTTGACAGTTCTACTTCATTTAATTCTCTTACAAGAGTATTTGTTAAATCTAAAAATGTTCTGAAGGGTGCTGCCATTTAATTCTGTTCCTGTTAATATTATAAAAGAGAGGGCGAGATTAATCGCCCCCTCAATATTAAGATTAGTCTATAGTGTAGATTGCTTTAACTAAAGCATCTGGTCTAAGAACTTGTCTTCCATATACATGAAGACCTCTTACGATATCACCGAAAGTGTCGGTGTCTCTTAAAGTCTCAATGTTTAAGATTGACTGTGCAGTCGCTGTTGACGAGATATGTCCCGCTAAACATTGACCTGTAGCATTTGAAGTTGCAGGTATATTAGAAGATTTATACATTTGGAATCCTCTAATTGAACCAGACGCAACTAAACCATTTCTTACACCGCCATCACCTTGATTAAAATCAGATGACATTAGTTTAGAATCAGTACTTGCTAGTTCTTCATAGAACTCTGGTTTTGCAACAAACCATCTTGAATCTTCTGGTACTTGCGAGTCATCAAGAAGTCTAGCCATTCTAGCCATGATAGCTAAAGGACTAAGTTCTGAACCGCCATTACCCATATCAAGAGGGTTAGCTTGTTGGAATGTAGTTGAAGCTGAACCACTTCCATCACCACCAAGAATGTGGTCTGGAGATGCTGATACACCTGCGAACATTGCAGTTAATACTTCTGCATCCATTGTGTTCTTAAGTGTGTAAGCTGCACTTGATGCACCGATTGATGCAAAGTTGATATGAGAAAGTTTTTCCTCGATATCGTCAACTATAAACTTAAAGCTATTTGCTTTATCTACTACAAGAGTAAGTTCTTGGTCAGTTAAGTACTGTTTAGTTGTACTTGCTGCTCTTGTGTAAGCCGCAACTGTGATTTCTGGTTCTTTGATGATTTTTACTGTATCACCGAAAGCCGCAATCTCACCTGCGTAGTCTGTGTTTGTTATTGCTTCGATTACAGAAGATTTTCTGAAGAAGTTTTGAATCTTCTTCGAAAAGATTTCTGGTACGAAGAACTCATTTTGTTGTCCACTAGTAGTATCAAAGTTACTTAGATTACTATTAGAGGCATTTTGAAATACCGCCATGATATTCCCCTTTCTTATTGTTAAGTTAAGTGATTAACAATGTGCGGTCTTTAATTTAGTAAGTTGGATTACCAGAACCTCTGCTTGGTCTATTACCCATGTCATTAATGACACGACCTTCTGACATAGCATCAGTTATTGATTTTTCGTTCTTATCAAATTCTGACTGCGACATTGCCGCTATTTGAGAACGAGTCCAAATCTTTTTAGAACCATAGCCGATTTCTTTGCTGTTTTTAACTTTCACCATTTCTGATGCAGCAACTAAGTCGCCAGATAATTCTGGTTTAGATTTTGACTTGCCGGTATCCTGTTTGAATAAGTCTATTGCTCTTGAAGCAAGTTCCGCATTTGTTGCGTTTCCATAAACCCATCCCTTAATCGCTTCGGGTTGACCTTCCGCCCAGTTATGAAAATCATCTGACTCACGAATTGCTTCAAAGTCTGGATGTAATCTCGCTAACCTAGCTTCTGCTTTTTCTTTGTTAACAGTTTGATTTAATTCCTTAAGACCTTTAATCTCTTGTTTTAAATCTTCTGTTTCCTTAGAACTTCTAAGATGTGCGACTGTCTCTACAACACCATAAACATCTGGGTATTCTTTCTTGAAAGCTTCGATTTCCTCGGCACTCTTAGGTGCTTTGTATGTAGGTCTATTAGTTCTAATTTCTGCTAATAGTTCCTCTTCTCTCGACTTAAAAGAATTAACCCGACCATCATAATGTTTCTTGAGGTCGTCATATCTTTTTTTGTAGTCAACCTTTTGATAAGGTTTGTCAGCTTGTTCTTCCGGAGTATCTTCCTGTGTTTCTTGTGACCTCATTGAGTCAACAACAACTTTAGGTTGGTCCTTCTTAACCGCCATTGTATTAGCATCTGCAAAAGATTCTTTTGAATTTGCTTCTACTTGTTTATAATCAATATAATCCTTTTTAGCATTATATGGATTTGCTTCTGTTTCATTACTCTGCTGAGTAGCTTTACTATTTAGTAAAGTGTCTGCATTACTTTCAACCATTTTTAATCACCTTTCTTGTGTTGGGGTTTTGCGTTTTGCAAAAGTAGCCGATATAGAGTGCCTAGGTGATTGCCCGGGTAGCTCTATATATTATACTTATTGGCAGATAATAATCCACCATTCGCCATCATGGGTTGTCCAGATTCCATTTGAGAATCTTGAACTGCCATACTGTTATCATACTCTGCCTCTGCTGATTTCATCATCTTTCGTAGTCTGTCCACACCAAGTTGCTTTGTAGCTTTTGCTGTAAAAACAAACTCACCATCTGATAACATTGCAGGTATAGAGTCTGAAGTTCCTGTTCCCGGTCCATCTACTTCGCCTTCACCGGTAAATTCTTTTGTAGTTAATTTGACAATCACATCCATAATATTAGGATGCATTTCAATAACTTCTTCTAATAATTGTTCTTCATCTGAAGTTAAAACAGAAGTATCAACTTGTGCTTCAACATTCATATCGTTATCTTCACTAGGTGTCATTGCATCTTCCATTTGCATTTCCATAGAAGTTTCTGCTTCTGGTGAAAGTTCTGGTATTGTCATACCTTTATCTTCTACTTCTCCACCTTCTGCGTAAGCTTGATAACCTACATCTTCTACTTTACCTAGTCTCGGGTCACCACCCATTAAGCCACCTGTTGCAGCTTTTTTAACATTTGTTTTATTCATAACAATTTTATTAAATTGAAGTTCGCCTATTCGTTCTTTGATTTTAGCATCTGGTTCATCTGCATTTTTCATTGCACTATAAACTGCTAATGCTCTGTTGTAATTATCTTCTACAACATCACCTGTTTTATATCTTGCTCTTGATGAATCAAATAATCTTAATGGAGTTCCTTCTCTTACACTTTGAGGTGTATTAGTATCATACAATCCCATAGTCGGTGCTTCGTTAGGTTTTAAAAACCCATCCATTTGATTTTTTAATTTATCAGTAGCCATAGAACTATTTTCCTTTTTTCATTCCTTTTTTCATCATGCCACCATGCATCATTTTTTTCTTCTTCATCATTCCTCCACCCATCATTTTCTTTTTAGGTGGTCTTCCTTTTTTAGAACCATAAGTTCCTTTTCCCATTGGCATACTATTACTCCTGTTGTTGATTAAGTTTATTAGTTCGTTCCAGTTGGATTAACTGTTCCAGTAAATTCCATTTCCCCTGTTTGCGGTACACTTCCTGTTCCGATTGTGCCATTGCCAACTCCCGAGTTGTCTGGGCTTGGAGTGTCAGTAGGTACTCCTTGAGGGGCTTCCATTGGGGACTCTGGACTATCTGCTCCACTAGCTTGTGTTGTTCTTGCATTCTGTAATCCTATAATCTTAGCATATATTTCTGCTTCATTAGGGTCATTGATAACTGTCTCTGGGTCAAGGTCTAATGTATATGCTAGTTCTTTTATTAGTTCCGGAATCTTTACGAATGGTGCTATCGAAGGATTCTGTACACTTTGTAAGAACATTGTCAATCTTTGTGACCTTACTTCTTTTTGCATCAAAGAAGATGTTCCTGTTGCCTTAACTTCAAGGTCTCCCTCTATTGCTAAGTCTCCTTCATAAAACTGCATGTTCCATTGGAAGTATGCTTCGCCTAAAGGTTTTAATAAGAAATCGTCTAAATTTTTTACGACAGTTTTTATATTTAAGTTTGCTGCTGATAATAACATTGACATACCAGAAGCTGTTCTTGTCATACTTTGAACACCTGTTTGTCCATGTGAGTATGAAGGTATCCCTGTTGACTCATCTGCCAACTGTCTAAACTTGTCAAACATCATCATGTTTTCAGTTGATGTGTTTGGAAACTTTAATCCATGAATTGCTTGACCCGGCATACCTGCTTGTCTTCTAAATATCTTGCCCGGATATACATCCATGTTTTGTCCTGCAACTAATGCTGACTCATCAACATCAAATACAAGTGAACCCGACAATGCTAAATTATCAATTGCCATTCTTGCATGACCATTCATAATTTGTTGAGCATCATTCATATTTTCTGGTACACCTATACCAAAGAAACTATATGGATTCTTCTCATAAGGAAATGCATTGTATGGTATTCTGTAAGGTTTAAATGGATTGACTACCATTCTTAAAACTCTATTCTCAGTTACCCATGCATTAACTTGCATTTCTTTCTCATCATCCATTCCTTCTGGAATAGGAATCTGAGAGTCTTCTAAAACTTTTTTATCTACGCAACCCCAGAACTCTAGTACTTCAAATCTATCTGTCTCGTTTCTGTTTGCGTTATCTTCATTTTTAATTTGAGTTTCAAATGTTCTGTTCTGATAGTTAGGACCATCTTCTAAAGTTTTTAATACTTCTTCTTTATCAAAGAAAGGTCTATCTAATAAATCTCTTAATTGATTTCTATTTAGTTTGTGTCTATGTACAACATATTCACACTCTTCAATATTCTTTGCATTAGGGTCTGGATAAAAATCCCATGCACTTACAAATTCTAATCTAGGAACTTTAACTTCTTCTGGTGTATAACTTCTTGTACCATCTTCATTCTTTACATATCTGTGTAAAGTTTTATTAAAAGTAAAAGGACCTTTGATAATTCCTGTTCCTAATAAACAAGATTCAAATATTGCACTTCTTAATTCTTGTGACCCACTAGACTCATCAATCTCATCATGGATTAATTTTTCCATTCGTCTTGCTAGTGTAGTAGCAGGTCTTATTTGTGCCATCTCTGGCAATGGAGCAGAACCTTTTTTAACAGCTTCATCTCCTAGTTCATCTTTAAGTGAACCTAAAAATTCTTTATCTTCTTGAAGTCCAGTAAATGTTGCACCCTTTGGTAACTCTCTACCATCACCTTCAAATCCAACCAAAGACATTTGCTCTGATGACATTGATGGTTGTGATTGGTCTGGTCCACCTTCTATACTTGGTCCAGAGTTTTGTAGGTTCTCTCCTACAGGATTAAGATGAGCATACTCAGATACACCTTCCGGTACTTTTGTTTCTTCTACTGATATTGGAAACTTGTTAGCAGAAAACAATACATCTACTAATTGTCCATACGCAGCTAAAACTTTTGTCTTAGTTACTTTTACAAAGACTCTTGATTTCTCATGTTCTCTAAAACGAACATTCTTATAATACTGACCTCTGTAATTATGAAAAGCTTCAAGCCATCTGTCTTCATCAGATTGCCTTGCTCTTTCCGAAGTGACAAACTTGTCATAGACATAGGAAGCTAGTCTTGTAGCTTCTTGTTCTTTTTCTTGTTTGTTTTCGTCAGTTGATTCGGGATTGTCTTTATAGTCTGCCATAATTACTTATACCTTTATTATACACCTACTTGTGGTTATTGTCAAGTCTTTTATTAGATTCTTATCATTTTCTTAATTACACTTCTAGGATATACATTTCTATCTCCAAAAGATACCTCACCATTGTCATTTTGATAGGAAGCAAAGCTATATACATACTTATCAGTCTTCTTAAATATATAAGCTTCGGTGTTGATTGTAGCTACAGACATCTTAGAAAACTCATTAAAATCAGTAATCGAACTATCACCAACGATATCTTCCCATACTATTAGATATTTGAAGTATTCTTTATCGCCTACTATAATCGAACTAATCTTCTTTGCCATTTCTACACCATTCTCTAAATGAGTCTTCTGGTCCTCCCATATCATTTAATCTAAATATCTTTGGGGCTTTCAAAACATACTCAACATTCTTTTTCTTTTTATGTTTCAGCATATCTTCGTAAGACATTACCTCATCATATTCTTTGCCGGTTGTTAAATCTTTGAAAGTATATACTGGCATACTACGAGAAGTATTTCTTTAACATACTAATTTGGTCATCATACTCAGCTATTATCTTTAATTCTTTTTCTATAGTCTCAAGTACATCTGGGTGTTCTGCTACACCTGCAGGGTTCTCTAAGAATATGTCAATGTTAGCTTTGTGTTTTTTAATATGTCCTTCTGCGTGTCCTATCAGACTTTCTATTATCTTTGCTCTCATTTTATTATTTGCTAAAAACATGTTACTCTCTATCCTCACTTCATTTTCATATGATATATCATTACTATGTTCTTTGTAATTATCATATGTTCGTTTCTCTTTCATCTTTAATAACCAAAGGTAGGGTCAGATGGTGTGAATCTTTTAATCTCTCTCATCTGACTATAAGCTGAAGACTTTTGTGGTCTTGACATAATTAAATATCTAAGTGCATCATATGCGTGGTCTGATGCTTTTGTATCCACATCCTCGGGCTTATTAGGGTCAACAGGAATACTTTGTAGTTCTCTTATTAAATTTACGCAGTTAGAAAACATTTGTAGTTTTGGTCTGCCTGTTGTCTTGTTTTGTTTTAGATACTCATGTATCTGTATCTTTCCTTGAATTCTATTTTTATCTGCAGGTCTCAACTTATGTCCTGCTCGGACCAATGTTTCGCCAACTGTTGGTCCTCCCACACCTGTCTTGTTCCAAGCTGCAGTATCTAATACTCCTTGAATACTTTTGTGGTCATCCTTTTCATATTCTGTTATCATGTTAGATAAGTCTTCACCTGTCAAACCTTTTCTATAAAGTTCTCTATAGACAATTAGTGTATCATCATCTGGGTCTATCGTTGCCCATACACAAGCAGATTCGGCAGCATAGCCATAATCAATTCCTTTATACTTAGTCCAATGTACTGGAATTTTAAAAGGAGGTATTACATGTATCTCGGGATTGAACTCGACAAATGCTGCACCTTCTGCTACATCCCAATTACCATCTAGTAATTGTTTTCGTTGTATCGGAGGTAACGATTCCAACATTTTTTCATATCGACCATCTTCTGATAGATAAGGATTATCTTCTAATCGTGCAGGAATAAACTTTCTTGTAAGACCATCTGGTCCTTTGAATGGTTCGTTAGGAGGATTTGGGTCGAGATATCTTTTTCTCACCCAATGTCCACCAACTCCACCGGGGTTTGCAGTACACCGAATATAAGGTTTTATTTCTGGGTCTGTTGTTCTTAATCGTGATTGCAAATACTGGAGTGGAAACTCTGTTGGGTATTGTGTTAATTCATCAACACCTATCCAACTATAAGCTTGTCCTTGATATCTGTACACATCTGCGTCTCTATCAAGGTATCCAAATTCCAATGTAGCCCCAGAAGGAAACTTCCATACCTTTTCTACTTCCCTAAACTTTGCACCGGGAAATGCTTTGGTATATAACTCTCTGGATTTATCTATTAATTCTCTTAACTCTGGCATACTTCTTCTTAGAAGTAATGCTCTGTGTGTAGGTCTATGCATGAACCTCAATGGGTCAACTAACATTGCATAAGATTTTCCTCCACCTGCTGCACCTCCATAGAGAACATCTTGTTCTCCAGCAGCTAAAAAATCTGTTTGTGGTCCATCATTCGGTTTAAAGACTATGGACTCTTTGTTTTCTTTTATAAAGTCTCTAACTTGTTTCGGTGCTTTCTCAAACTCTGATTCAGTAAGAACTGTATTTTTATTGGTAGTTTGTTGTCGCTTTGGGTCAACCGCAAGTTCAACCTTTGTTAAAACTTTTTTCTTGTCGTTTAAATTATTTCTTTTCTTAGCTATCTTTCTTTCGAGTTTAGCTAATTCTTTTTCTTTATCTCTTAATTCTTTTCTAGCTTGTAACTTTGCTTTAGTCTCCATAGACAAATGTCTAGGGGCTTTAGAACCTTTAGGTCTGCCAACCATTATACTTCCCTTTTATCTAGTAATCCTTTTATCTTAGATTTATCAACTATCTTTTTTAATCCTACATAAGATATCTTACGACCAGTCTTATGTTCTAGTTGCTCAGACGCACCTCTCAATGATAGTGAACCATTCATTATGTGCTTCTTTGTTTCTTCTAATTCTTGTAACTGTTCCGGTATTTCTTCAAGAAAACCTTTTTCATCTGATTCTTTGTATCCAAATGGTATAGTAGATGTTTTTCTTTTGGTTAACATTATGTGCCTAGACTTGGCTTAAACTCCTGTACCTTAACTTCAATACATTGTGCATCAATAAATACATCAACAATCCCTGCTTGTTCTGCTTCTTTAGTCATAACTTCTACTGCTACTGGTTTATATATTTCACATTCTGCTATAGAAGTAAAATACATTCCTTTATGAAAATACTGCGGACTTGTTGAAGTACTTAAGAATAATAATAAATAAAATACTTTAGTCATTCTCTACTTCTATGGGTTCTGCATCTATAATAGTTTCCTTCTTATCTGGTAGGATAAAAATTCCGCCACTATGATTGTGGTTAACATTTAAACTTTCTCTTTTAGCAACACCAACTCTATCCAACAATGTCTGTGCTGCTTGTAGCTTTGCGTTAACTTGTGGAATAGGTTCGTCACTTTCTAAAACCTCAACTAACTTCTTTGCTGCTTTAGGTGCTGAATGGGCTAGTATCGTATTAGCTGTGTCGATAATCTCCTGTCGGAGACTTTTGACAACAGCATAATAACTAGTGTCTTCATAACCTGCAACTTGAAGTGCCGCTTTTATATCTCCTTGGGCTTCGCCACTTAGAGCATCTAAAAACTTTTCTTGCTTCTCAGTTAGGTTTCTGTTTTTGTTGGATTCTGTTGTTTGTAAAAAACTCATACTTCCTATTATACACCTCTAGTTAACATCTGTCAAGTTTTTTTTTCTCTTGACAATTCTGCAGAGGGGTGTATAATATATATAGACTGCCGGGGGCTATAACACCCCTATAATACTTTTTATAATATTTAGCCCCGCCAAAACCGGTGGGGTTTTTTTATGCCTGTAACGCACCCCCAACTAGTTAACACTATAATCTGATAATTTTGTGTGAGTGTTATATATATACCCCACACCCCCTATATGGCACTAGCGTAGGGGTTGCATAGATATCTTATTTTAGCCATAATTCAAAAAACAAACAATTATCCTATTGTATAATATCAATATAGCATAGATTTTATTTAATGTCAATAGAAAAAATAAAAAAAATTTAAATTAATTTATCTAGTTAACAAATATTATTTAAATGTAATACTTATATAATATATTTTACCTACCTATATAAATTCAAATAATTCAATTAAATCAAGCTTTATAATAATTTATAAAAATAATTAAAATAATACTTGACTTGTTT
>VMHT01052052.1_pt1 | contig 14598 bp, 10 predicted proteins | sample 4693611 | NCBI WGS metagenome assembly VMHT01 (sample SAMN12280063, study PRJNA550983) | marine metagenome | isolation source: seawater sampled from same location over 5 years 0.02-0.2 micron viral filtrate | place: USA: collected off the coast of southern California halfway between the port... ... | reverse complement strand
AGTTCACTTTGACTTCTATAACAATGAACCAAATGATAAGTGGTTAAGACCTGGCAAGAATAAATGGATCCCAAATATTGATCCTGTTACAACAAAGACAAAATCATCAGGTAATGTAAAAACTGCATCAAAACCAGATTCTAACTTTGGAAATCGTATGGGACGTGAGTTTGATTTGATTGAGGAAGGTTTAGATCCTAGTGCAGCAGCAAAACAAGCATTAATAGACTTCCCTGTCACTCAAGGATCTGGAATGGGTATGGGTGGTGTAATGGCAGCACCACAAGTTGTACCTGTACCTAGTCCACCAAAGATAGTTTACATTCCAGAAACTAAAAAAGAAGAGAGTAAATCTAGAAACGCAGTCATTGATGTGTTTGGTAAGGGATCAATGGAGGTTGTATCATGAAGTTGCCAGGCGATTCAGATAAACAAGATAAGGGCGTATCACATGAGATGATGCAGAGATCTCTGCAGTCACAACGTCGTGTAGTACAACGTGTTGGATTGTTAGAAGATAAAGTTGATGCATTGGAGTCAGCTGAGATTGAGCCTGGGATAGATTTAGGTGAGATAGCAGATGGTGCTAAGAAGATTGCTACAAAGATAGGAGATAAGGCACGTGAAGTAGCACCAAAGATAGGCAAGAACGCACAGTTATTGGGTGACAAAGCAAAACAGGCTAGTCAGGCAGCTGGTGAAAAACTTGGTGCTGCTGGGCAGTCTGTTAAGGATAATGTAGGAAAAGCAACCGATAAACTGACAGATGTAGGCAAAGGGATACGCAGTTTCATAGGTGACAAGGCAAAACTTGCTAAGTCCATGAAACTCCCGACGCTGGGCTCAGGCAAATCAAAACCATCTCTTCCATCAAAGACTTCTGGTACAGAAACTGTAAAACCTCCTGCACCTACAACACAACCACTAGATCCACTAATTCCAGATCCAATAGCAGCAGAAGGTAAAGATAAAGATGGTAACACAATATATGATAAGAACGAAAGAGTAAGGAAATTTCTTGAAGCACAGGGCAAACCAGTTCCCGCAAAGTATGCAGCACCTGAGCAATCACCAAAGGTAGATGCATTAGAGGATGTTGGTATAGGTGAAGATGATGTCAAACAAAACGTTAAAAAAGATCTAGAAGATAATCTTGAGATAGATCCTAAGATGAAGAGGGCATTCATGGATGCCTTAGCACTTCCTGCTAAATCTGCTGCTGTTGCAATGACAGATTTATTAGAGAAGATCCCTGCACCAAGTAAGGAAGCATCTAAGATATTGAATAGAAATATATCTAAGATATCTAACTCATTCAAGTTAGGTGCTGCTAGTGCTGAAGTGGCAAACGATGAAGAAGATAACGATAAGAAAGATGAGAAAGCACCAAGTTTACTCAGTGCATTAATAGGTAAAGCAATTAATTTTGTTAGAGGTAAGTCTGGTGGTGGAGAGTCAGAAGGTGGAGAGCAACAACAACTACCATCAGCACCACAACAGAACTTATTGCCAGGTGCAGCTGGTGATCCTACACATGGAAGACGTGCACCATATACAGGAACTGCTGATGGTATAGGACTTGGAGACGGATCAGGCAGAGCTATGCAACCTATCAAGAAGCGTAAGTCAGCAGCAGCAAAATTATTTGGCATGACACCCATGGGTATGGCATTCAATGCGGGTAATACTATGTTTAAAGGTGCTAAATCATTTACTCAAAGTAAAGCATTCAACAACATAAAGAACATAGGTGGTAAAGCACTTGGTATGACACCAATGGGTATGATGGCGAAGTTTATGATGAAAGGTGCTGGTAATGTTAAGAATTTATTCAGTAAAGGTGAACAGAAAGTCAACTTAACAGAACTGACTGATAAAACTATACAAGAGAACAGAGCATCAGCTGATGCTAAAACTCAGAAACAAGTTGATCTCGCTGCAGGAACTGGTGATGCAATAGATTCAGCAATGCCTAGTTCACCGTCATATGACCAAGAAGGTGGTGCTCTTGCTCAACCTAACATCAAAGAATCTCCATATCTTGATGTATACAACGTCACTTCGCAATTCTAATGTCAGTTAATACACAGTCTAATTTTCAATTAATTCAATTTCAGGTTGCGGACTTTCCTCCAATAACTGTCAATCAGGTATTGTATGTCAAATATACTGAGGACATACAAGCTGCTACTATGAAAATGGAAGTACAAATTACTGATAGTGAAACTGGTATGTTGTCAGAGTTGCAAGGTATGGAGAGAGTTTTTATACGCATAGGTGACAGTGAAGGTAAGACAGAAATTGGTGGAGATTTTGTCATATATGATATACAGGATAGAAAGAATGTAGGTGGTAAATCATCTGCTGTACTCATGCTTTGTACCTTAGATTTTTTAAACAACGCTGCTAACAAATTATCACGTAGATTCGGTAAGGGTCAGGGTAAAAAGATACATGATATCGTTCAAAAAGAAATATTACAAGATCTCATGGGAGTTCCTGACGAGAAATTACTTAATTTTGAAAAATGTATTAACAATTTTTCATTCGTGTCACCTTATTGGAATCCATTTACTGCAATAAGATGGTTATCTTCAAAAGCAATACCAGCAACAAAAGGTAGTGGTTCAGCAGCAACTGCAGGATATGCTTTTTATGAGACAAGATCGGGGTATAATTTTGTGTCATACGATTCATTTGCTCGTCAAGAACCAGTAACAAGAATAGTTGTAGGACATGAAGGTGAAGAGTTAGAAGATGAAGAAGACTATGGTATTACTACTGTTGAAAGTCTTACTATCGAGTCGTCTGTTGATTTGTTAAAGGGTTTGAATTTAGGTTCATACTCTAGTAATGTAATGACATTAGATATAAAAGATATGAAATACGAAGAGTATCCTTTTAACATCAATAAATATTATGATGATGTTCAAACTTTAAACGCGGGTGCTACCCCAGAATTTTATAAAGGATTTGATAACAACTTGACATTCACAAGAATTATGTCTAAGGTATCGGACTCTGCATTGTTTACTGAGGGTACATACACACAGGGATTTACAAAGCAACTTTCACAATCCAGTTTAAGAGAAAAATTATTTTACAGCAAAAAAGTTATAGTAGAATTAATATCAGATTATTCATTAGAGATAGGTGAAGTTGTGCAGTTAGATATTTACAGAGGTGGTAGAGATAGAGAACAGGACTTTGCAAACTCTGGTAAATATGTTATTGGTAAAGTTGAAAGAACATTCAAAACTAGTCAGGATAAAATGACTACTAGACTTACATTATATACTGACTCAGACGGTCAAGAATCATGAACGAAAACATTGCTAATTTTATAGGAAAAGAGGGATTCAACTGGTGGGTTGGACAGGTGGAGAATGATGGTTCAAAATACTGGAACGCTGATTTAGAGGATGGTAATGGCGACTTTGATTATGGTGACTTTGATTGGACTAATAAAGTAAAAGTTAGAATTATAGGATACCATAGTCCTAATAGAAAAGAGTTACCTACGTTTGATCTACCATGGGCTCAAGTATTGATGCCACCAATATATTCACAACGTTCTGGTATAGGATCTATTCATCAGTTGCAACTCAATAGTTGGGTTGTTGGATTCTTTATGGATGGTGCATCAGCACAGATTCCTATTGTCATGGGAACTATAAGTGATGAGAACCCAGACAGCAGTTATGGAGTTGAGGGTGGTAAAGCTCAAGGATTCGCACAAATAACGAGCGTCAATTATAAGAAAAAAGATCATGGTACACAAGGTAGTTCTGCAGCTAACACTGGTAGTACAATTCAGAAAAATGAAGACACTGGTTTAGATGAAGCAGCTACAAAGAATGATGGACAGAAGACAGGAGAAGGAGAGGAAACTACGAAGAACGAACGTGGTGCTGCAGAGGAGAAGAGTGAGAAACAGAAGATAGCAGATGAGAAACAGAAAGTAACAGTTCAAGTTGGTAATGGTAAGTGTGGATCAGAGACTGCTACAAAACTAGAAGGTCCTCTTGCTGAGTTTATGAAGTTTGCTCGTGGCGTAGAAAAGAATGACATAGATCAGTTCATCAATAAGTTGGATGGTAGTGTCGTTGATCTTGACTATGAGATCAACATCATGTCACAACGTATACAAAAGAAACTTACAGGACTGACTGCTAATATCAAGGGCGTGGTCATGGAAGAGACTAATAAACTTGTGAAAGATGGACTTGCCAGTCTTAGTGTACCCGACCCAGAATTAGATGTTGCAGTTAGAGATCAGTTAAAAAATGTTGGTGATCTTGTCTCATGTTTATTCAAACAGTTAGTAGGTGAAGTTGGCGACTTTATCAAAGGACTATTAAAAGACCTCGTAGAGAACGTGTTAGACACTGCACTATGTCTTGTTCAAAATATCCTTGGTGATATCATGAAGAAACTCATGGACAGTATCACGGGTGCATTGGGTATATTGAAAGGAATTACGGGTGCTATTAAAGGGTCAGCACAAAAAATACAAAACTTACTTAATAAAGTTGGTGAGTTCTTAGATTTATTCTGTGATGGTGCTCTATCATGTGCTATCGGTGCATCTGTATTTGATACTGGTATTGGTGCAAAGGCAAAAGGCAATGATGCTACACAGAAAAATATAGATCAATATCCAGTCAAACCCCCCAACTCAATATCAATAGTTGGTAATGGTAACCCTATCAATGGTTTGGTTCCTGCTGTAGATCGTAATGGAGTTAAAAAGTTATTTGATGTCAACAAGGGATCTCTTATAGAACTAGGTAGTGTTGCTGGTATAGCAAGTGGTTTAACAGAGAAAGCATTTGATACACGAGGACCTTTGGAGAAATTTGAGGGTATAAACTTCTATGACTCATTAGGTAATGTCTCATCAGCAGCAGTCAACTGTAGTAACAGCATCCTGAACAAGAAACCATGCTTCCCAGAAATGGTATGGGATAATTTGCAATCAACTAGTCCAATAAAAGCATTACCTATTGTTGATGACATAGGACAGATTCTTGGTGTGTTGATGAACAAAAAAGGATCGAATGTTAATGCAGAAGCGACAGTTAAAGCACAGTTTACATGTAATGAACCAGAAGGAAGTGGTGCAACATTTAAACCAAATATTGTAGATGGTAAGGTTGATTCTATTGAAGTTATCAAACCTGGCGTAGGATATGGATTTGATCCTGCAGATACATTTTGTCCTAAAGAACAATATGGTGTGTTATTACCCAAAGTAGGACTGCAGCAACATGTTAATGATGGTGAATATATTGAACAAGTAACTACAGGCAATCCAGATATATTACAGGTAGTCGATACTGATTATGATAATGACAATATATTGATTGCAACGATAGACCCTTCATTTAATCCAAACTTGACTGTTGGTCTACAATTAAAAACTAAATCAGGTCATGAGTTTATATTAAACTTTAACAAAAAATTCCCAACATTAGTAATACCACAAGGTGCAAAAGCATTGTATGCTAAGTGTGGTGATATAATACCTAAAATTGATGAATTAAAAATAGTAAGTGTTGGAACTGATTATACAGATCCAATCATTACCATTGGTACAGGAGCGAAGAAAAAGCAGATTGGAACTGCTACAACAGATAAAGATGGTAAGTTAGTAAAGGCAGTTGTAACCGAGTCTGTCTTAGGATTTGTAAAACCTGTTGTTGAAGAGAAATCAGCAGCAGGAACTGGAACTGGAGGATTGTTAAGTGTAGTGTATGCATTTACAAGTCCTAGAGAGATCAGAGAGACTAATGTTTTACCACTCACACAATATATTGACTGTGTAGGGCATCCTATGATAAAATCTGCTATAGAAGATGAAGAAGCTGGTTTGACTGACTCAGGATTTAATTTAGTTGATAGCACAATAGATGAGACAACACAACTCAACACAACTACTGCTGTTCAGTCTGCACAAACAGTCGCTGATCCAGTATCAACTCCCGTAAATCAGGATACAACACAACCAAGTGCACCATCCACTCCATCCACTCCTACACCACCCGCACAAAATAATCCACCACAACAAGGAGGATATGGAGGTTACTAATGTCTGACATCAATCCATTTACAGGTGGGACTAACAATCCTAACACAGCACCTAGTACAAAAATAGAATATCCTCTTAACTGGGTACAAGCAACATCTGCGGGTCATATGTTCGAGATGAACAATACCAAGGATGGTGAATACATACGTTTGCTCAATGCAAATGGTAATTTTCTTAATATAGATGAGAAAAATAACAACAACTTAGTTTCGTATAATGATACATATATCTTATCAGACCATAATCTTGTTATAAAAGTCGGTAAAGACGTAAAATCTGACCGAATGGCATTGCATATTGTTGGTGACGTTAATTTATATGTTGAAGGTGATATGCACAGTGAGGTCGAAGGTGACCGTTTTGATAGGGTGAATGGTAACTACCAGATGCAAGTCGGTGGTGTATGTACTATTCAGTCAGATGAGAACTTAGCAATACAAGCTAAGAATGAAATGAAATTACAATCCAACGCCTACACAAACAAGACAGTGTTCTTGGAAAATGATTTGAGTGAAGGCGGTTCTGTAAAAGAGAACGTAGCGGGTAATTATGAAGTCAAAATACAAAAATCAACATCTACATTCTCTGTCAACAGTGACGGAGACATCCGCACAAGAGCTGCAGGATGCAGATATGAAAAAGTTGATGGTAACTTACTCACTAATGTGGGTGGTAAAATCAAAACACAGGTAGATGGTGGAAATGTATCATGTATAAACGGAGGTGCATTCGATGCAATGATCTCCTCACCTGATAGTAATGCATATAAATTAAATGTATCAGGAAACATCAAGATGGATGCCACTGGCAACGTCGATATTGATGGAACCGAGATATACTTGAATTGATAGTAGAGTTCACAAAGTAAAATGACACAACATCACATGTCAGTAAGTAAGCAGGAAGCAGAATTTCTTAAATGTATTCTTGCAAAGCATTTAGACGATTTCGTCGAAGAAATGGTGCGGGAAGATAAAACAGGTAACGTAATGGATAATATGAAAGCAAATAGAGAAGCAGGACTTGAGTTAATGAGCAAGGTTGAGGAGACCATCAGACGTGCTGCTAGGGCGGGTAACACCACCTACTTTACAAACTCCTGACCACGTGTTATACTGATTATATCATCGCATCATATTAATGCATAACGAAGAACTAGAAACTCTTGAACAAGTGATAGTAGATATCCCTTCAAGAAAATTTGTGCTGATAAGTAATACAGGTGACCGCAAAGAGGTTGACTGCGACATGGATCAATTCATGAGAGTACTCTCCCTCATCCGAGAACTAGTTCCAACTGAAGAAGTAATTTACGTCTAATGTCTTACAACCACACATACAGTCAGATCAAAGAGATACTAAAATCATCTCCAAAGATCAGCAAACCTATCATGCTGCAAGTTGCACGTCTTGCCATTGTAGAAACTTTAGGTGATAAAGTCACAGCGGACAGTATTGAATGGGACACTAAATTCATTGACATGGACGCTGATAGTCTAGACATGGTAGAACTTGTCATGTTTCTAGAAGAGTGTTTTGGTATCGAGATCCCTGACGAAGAAGCAGGAAATATCGTTACTGTTGGTGATGCCTGTGCAACTATCAAGAAGTGTAAGGCAAACAAAGGTAAGAGTAACAAGATTACATCTGCTGCAGCATTAAAGAGTAAGCAAACTGCAGTTCCACATCCTGATAGTCCTATGATGTCTAAAAAACCTCTAGAGACTCTTAATAAAACTATGCCTAGCGATGCAGACTTATCAGAACTTGAGTGATACTTTTTGTGAATGGTTTGAAGGTGAGTTTGATAACTGGACACAAGCAGCATCAAACCCTACAAAATGGGCACACATAATAGTGAAGCATGAGAAGATTGATGAGTACAAATATCACACATCTTCTCGGTATAGTTACATGGACACACCATACAGGGAGCAGACTGTAGAGGTAGAATATGTGTCACCTGAGTTAATAATAGTTCATAACCCTGCATGTGACATGGTGTTCAAATGGTGTGATCGTTATTTTGACGGAGAATCTGAACCAGAGTGCACATTTAAAGATCAACCATTAGAAAGTAAAGCACGATTATATGCCGATGAATACCATACATGGGATAAAGGATACTGGCAAGGTAGTGAAGGATTCTTTACCTTCAAAAAAACTGTATAAATATACTTGATAGTATTATTGTAAGCATGTAGTGGCAACTCGTAAGATATCTGACCTTACATTATTAGGAGTAGATCAAGTATCATCATCTGATACTCTACTGTTACTAGATAACTCAGATCCAACCGATCAGAATAAAAGATCCGCAGTAGGAAGTATCTTTACTGCAGTTCCGTCTGGAACATACACAGCACCAGGTCTTCGCTTTGAAGGCAAGACTGCTACTGGTGTATTTTCTGAGACTCAGGGACAGGTTGGTCTTGCAATGGGTAACGCTAGACTCAACTTACAAAAAGTTGGAAGCACTCTTAATATCGAAGCAAAAGATTCTGCTGACACTAACCTAGACTTTACTATATCCGCACAAGGAACAGGTAAGATACGTCTAGGTTCTATTTTGGCAGTTAATGACCTTAACTTTATTGTACCTAACTCTATTGATGAGACAAAGGTAGCAAAGTTTAGTTCAGCAAATTTAACAGCTGGTTTGACAAATGTATATGTTTTCCCTTCTAACGAAGGATTGACTAACACAACTGACGAACTGGGAACATTAAAAGCTACACAGACTCTTGAAAACAAGACTCTAGTATCTCCTACATTTACAGGATCATTATCAATAGAAAGTTTTGTTTCTTCTGGTAATGCTACTATTGGTAGTGATTCCGCTGACAGTTTAACTGTTAACGCAGGATCTCAGTTTGCTTCATCAGCAACATTCTCTAACTCATTGATTATCAATCAGGGAATGACAGTGACTGGCGATATGGTCATGAACAGTCATATCGACATGGTTGATGATAAAGAGATTAAACTGGGAGATGATGATGATCTTATAATTAAACATTTTACTAGTGGTATATCAAAAATAAAAAACACAGGTGCTGCACTTGATGTTCAAAGTGACAGCACGTTCATTACTATGACTAGTGGAACTTATCTTGCAAAGTTTCAATCTACTGCCACTGTAATACTACATAACGGTACTGACCGTATTACAACAAGTGCAACAGGAATTTCAATTGGAGGTGCTATAGATGCTGTCACATCTATCACAGGCAGTGGCGACATCGCTATTGCTACTGATAAGTTTACTTTGGATAGTGCTAATGGTAACGCTGTATTCGGGGGTAACATTACAGGTGGCGGTAACGTCACCGCATCAAGTGGAACTACGTTCCAACTTGGGTCAACCTCATCTGCCAAACTCGGTGTTGGTAGAGCAGCATCCACGTATAATCTAGAAGTTGAGGGGTCTATATATTCTACAGGCTCAACAATCATTGCAGGAAATGGAACTGCGGGTAAATTCATCCTTCAAAAGGGTGCTGCGGGTATCGGACTCCATTTTACCGATAACACAGGTACAGATCAAGCGGTCTTAGATTCTGGAGGTAACTTTGGTGTTGGTAAAAGTCCATCTTATAAACTAGACGTTTCTGGTGATAGTTGGATAGATGGCGATCTAACCATTAATACAACTAACCCTGCTGCGGGTACAGGTGGTAAAATATCTGCAAGAGAGATTGTTTTAACAGACAGTCAAACAGGCAGCACAGCAACATTAAACGCAGCAACTTCTGCGGGAGTATCCAGAGCAAAAGTGTTCTTTCAATCTAATTAACTAAAGTCATGGCGGTCAAACAGAATGGAGTCTTAGCAACCTTTACTCCAACGACATCAAAATACACAAACTTATCGCTACCAGCAGCGAGTAACACGGTTGCAGCAACTGCATATAATATCTACACTTGTCCTGGTGCAACGTTGACTAGCGGAAAATTAATTGTTAGTAATAATACAGGTGGAGCATTAAATATAGACGTCGGTATAGTAGAACAGACAGATGTAATACAACTTGATGCATTGTCATCACAACCAGGCACACCAGATAACTACGGTGCTTTTTCATTCCCTTCAGGACCTACAGGATATACCTCATCCCTTGCTCTGAAATATTCTAACCTATCGGGAACGTTTAACCTTGGTGAAGTAATATCATGGTCAAACACTGGATATGGCGGTGCAATGACTGCTATATTACATAAACATGATACAGTTAATGGTAAGTTGTGGTTGAGAAATATGTCTCACCCAATGGGATTACAATTAGCTTCAGGTGACCACACATTTACTGGTGCGGGTGGTGCAACATGTTCTGTTGGTACATCATATGCAGGAACCACTACTAACGTGGGACATTCTGGTAATGTAAGGTTCTATGATTCATTGAATGGAACAATATACTTACAGAACTTTGAATTTAGGAACAATTTAGATTATCAAAGAATATATGATACCACAAGTAGTCCAAATGAAACCCGTGAGGAGGGCAATAATAACCTTAATAGATCATTAGCTAGATTATACAGACCTGTCGCAACTACCACAACAACATACAATAACGCGGGTGCTACAACAACTCCTGCAACAGAGTTTATTGATGCAGCTGGCGTTGAGGTATTAGTATCTGGAGTATCACAGTGTGCTGCAGAACAATTTATTGTTCAAGATAAAGCAATATCAGACAATGAAATTTTTGAATTGAACGGTATCGTGCTTGGCACATATCAATCACTTTATGTTAAATCAACTGGAGCACTTACCTTCACATTCATAGGATTTGAAGAAGTTGCCGAGATTCCTTCATAACAGAGTATTAACAGATGGCACTTACAAGACTAAAAAACGTCTTTACATCAAAAACTGGACGTTGCTTATATGTCAACTCTGATGATTTTGATGCATCAGATAGTTTTGACAATAGAGGTAACTCTCCTAACCGTCCTTTCAAGAGTATACAAAGGGCGTTAATAGAAGCTGCTAGATTTTCATATCAAAGTGGACAATTTAATGACACATTTGAGTCATTTAGTATAGTATTATATCCTGGCGATTATGTTATTGACAACAGACCAGGCACAAACACCTCTGGTCAGGCATATATCCCTGCTTCTATTGATGAATTAAGTGCATCAAGCGATATGACGTTGGTGGATGACAGTGGTAATATCAATCCAAATAATATTTTATATAAATTTAACTCAGTAGAAGGTGGTGTTATAGTCCCTAGAGGTACATCTATCGTAGGTATGGACTTACGTAAGACAAAGTTACGTCCTCTATATGTTCCTAATCCTGCAGCTGCAGGAATTGCATCTAGTGCTATATTTCGTGTAACTGGTGGATGCTATTTTTGGCAGTTTAGTTTCTTTGATGGTATAACACAGGGTGTATATAATGACCCTTCTCAACCAACAGCATCTACACCTCCAACATATTCTCACCATAAACTTACATGTTTCGAGTATGCTGATGGTAAAAACATACAGGATACAGTAAATGACACTAGTGGTATAGCATTGGGAGTTACTGACCTTTCATTATACTATCAAAAGATAGCAAAAGCATGGCAAGACATTCCTGACAGTACAAGTGTCATATCTTCTGATGAATTACAAGCACGTGTAGAAGAGAATAGAATCGTAGGTCCTAACACAGCAGGTCCTAAAACAATTAGTAGTGTTGTTACTGACTTTATTAGCACAAACGTATTCACTACAACTGCAGAGGTTACAACATCTGATGCTCACGGGTTCTCAGTAGGAACTCCCGTATTACTTGAAGGTGTCACAGGAACTGACGCATCAAGATTTAATGGATCGTTCTTTATCAGTGCGATACCAACACCAACAACATTTAGATATACTATTAAGAATCCTGGCACAGGTGCACCATCTGGTAACCCAACTGCGGGTGGATCCTCGGTAAAAGTAGAAGTTGATAACGTTGATAGTTCATCACCATATATCTTTAACATATCTCTACGTTCTACATGGGGTATGCAAGGTATGCATGCTGATGGTAATAAAGCAACTGGATTTAAATCCATGGTTGTTGCTCAGTTTACTGGTGTATCACTACAAAAAGATGATAATGCATTCATTAAGTGGGATGGATCAGCATATATTGCTGGATCACACACCGATGGAGATAGTATATACAAAGCAGATTACAGAAACTTCCATGTAAAAGCATCTAACGACTCAGTTATACAGGCAGTATCAGTGTTCGCTGTTGGTTTCGCTGATCATTTCGTAACAGAAAGTGGTGGTGACCAATCAATTACTAACTCTAACAGTAACTTTGGTTCGTGTGCATTAAGAGCAAAGGGATTTAAGACCACTCCATTTACTCAGGATAAAGCTGGAACGATTACTCACGTTATACCTCCACAAAAGTTAGCAAGAACTTATGCACTTATAAGTGGAACTACATTTACACTTACATTTAACAGTAAGACAGTTCCTGCTACAAATAACACTCATGGTATTGAAGCAACAGATTATGTAAGATTTGGAACTGCTGATAACATAGAGTCATATCTAGTCACTGCTGTCAATGGTACAAGTGGTGAACTGACTCTTAACAGAGGATATAGAAACTTAAATGCTGCAACAAGTGGAGCTGGTATATCTGCATACAAAGGAACTATTAGTGAAATACCTGTTGGTTATGTTGCACTTGACGTCCAAAAGATACAAGATAATGCATCACAAGGAAACGCAACTTGGGCAATCAACCAAGCTGGTATCTCAGTTGGAGATTCTAGAATCAACGGTGGTAATGCATATCTAGCAACTGCAGTTGCAGGATCTGGATCCACAGCAGGAGCAGGATCAGGTCCTGTTCACACATCTGGAACTGCTGTTGATAATGAAGTTACATGGGCATTTATTGGAGCACAGAACACAAGATTATATCTTTATGGTTATACATCTGTAGCAACTAAACCTCCATATAAACTACAAGGATTTAGTGTTGGTGCTAGAAAACAAGACAAGGTATATGTGTCATTGATTGATGGATCTACATCAACCACATTTTCTGCATTAGTTACACCTGATGGCACTACATCTCCTGCTGACAGTAAATATACTGACATCACAGTTCAAGGATATACACCTGGCGATACTGCTCATCCATTACAGTATGATACATATCATCAAAACTGGTATTTAAGAGTCACTGCTGCTACATCGGGTAGTTCTAGTGCATCTGCTACTACTGGTTATAAAGGTATACATTATCATCTAGGTAGTGAAAGTTTCTATGCTGACTCCTTGTTTACTGGATCATCATATACACAACGTATAGCAGACAACAGATCATCTAGAGATAGAACATACAGGATGAGATATACTGTAGATAATTCTTCAGCACTATCAAGAGAACCTATCAATGGTTATGTTATCCAACCAAGAAACATTCCTACTGGTCAGTCATTCACTGATGTATACTACATCTATGACATACAGACAGCTCAAGAACTCAAGAAGTCGGTGCAAGATGGTATCTATTATATGACAGTATTGAAAGGTAGCATATCACCTACAAATGGTAACCTATCTGGATTCTCGTTTGCACAGAATATTAATAACTTATATCCCACTTTAGATAAAGACAACCCAGTTGAAGATCCTAACGAAGCAACATCTGTTGCAAGTAATGTCACTGTTGGTTTAGTTGAAACAACTAACGGATCAAGTGTAGAAGATCTATCACTGTCAATCACAAAGGAAGCAATAGGTGATTGGATTATTGAAAATAGAAACGCTTATACTAACGCTGCAGGAGGTGATGGTTCTGCAGAAGGATTCATCACTCTTGAAGCAAGAGATGGAGAAACATCCGAAGTAGATACATTATTACGAATGGTTCCCGTAAATTCAACGGGTGGAACAGCAACTGAACTTAGACGACCTAGTATCTTAAGATCTGGTAACCACACATTTGAATACGTTGGTTTCGGACCAGGTAACTATTCAACTGGTTTACCTTCAGTTCAGAACAGAGTTCTTACTGATGCTGAGACATTATTAGCACAGTCACAGAAGGAAGACGGTGGGATCGCATTCTACTCTGGACTTAACAGTAATGGTGACCTATTCATTGGTAACACTAGAATATCTGCTGTTACTGGTGAGGAAGCATCACTTGATACTCCTACACTATCAATCGTTGGTGAGACTGCAAACTTACGTCCTGTATTTGATGAGATCATCATCAGGGATAAGATTACAGTTGAGAACACAAACTTGTCTAGTGTATTCAAAGGTAGTGTTGAAGTCAATCAAGATGTAACCGTAACTGGAAACATGGAAGCTGCTGATGTCACAATCAAAGGTGAAGCATCAAGCAACGAAGCAACTAAAAAATTAAATGTTGTAACACAGACACCAAGCACTGCTAATGCTGCCAACACAGGTGACATATCATTCTTGGGTAACATCACAGCGGGTAATCACTTAGGTTTCTACTGGACTGGTGCTGCA
>VMHT01217811.1_pt1 | contig 14600 bp, 5 predicted proteins | sample 4693611 | NCBI WGS metagenome assembly VMHT01 (sample SAMN12280063, study PRJNA550983) | marine metagenome | isolation source: seawater sampled from same location over 5 years 0.02-0.2 micron viral filtrate | place: USA: collected off the coast of southern California halfway between the port... ... | reverse complement strand
GATACGACCTTGTAGAGCAGCTTTAGCTAAGACCCGAGCAGTTTCTTGGAAACTCGCTTCGGATATAAAACTTTGAGTATTCAGAGATGCCCTTGTTATTCCTAATAACATGGTTTGATAGTAGATTGCCTCTTCCAGAGCACGATCCATTCTCTGTGCTCGTGATAATCCAATGAGTTCCCCCGGTGAAAAAACATTAGCCGTTCCATCTTCTGAAATTAAGACTTTCGATGTCATTTGGCGTACAATAATCTCTATATGCTTATCACCAATTCGTACCCCTTGGGATCGGTAAACTTTTTGAATCTGATTGACCAAATGAATCTGACTTTGTTCCATAGTTATCCTAGCGCTTATGAATAACCCCCAAAGACTTCCAAGAAATCTTGTCATATCTCCGGTCCAATTTTCAAAACTTTCTTTCAGATTCATCGATATTGAATTATTCAAACGGGCTTCTGACAATTGTTCAACTTTAGGAAGACCTTGAATTATATCACTGGATTTGAACCTTTCATATATCAATGTTATCAATGTATCTCCTTTGTCAAGAATTTCTCCATAATGACTATGGACAGTCGCTTTTCGAGTAGCCAAATAAGGTTTAGCTGATCTAATGACTAAAGATTCCTCATCAACTGCTATAATTTGACCAGATTCGGGGAGTGGTTCATCCTCGGATATCCATACACTTTCAGGAATCAATTGTCCAAGACTAACTACTGGAAATGTTTTTTCGCAGAATTCGGATTCGGATGAGGAAGAGCACCAATTTGGACCCAATAGATTGGAAATGATGTTCCTGCACGGATCGAAATGATAAATTATCATATTTTCGTCCATGAAATAATATTTAGGTACTTGGAAAGTATTGAAAGAATTGTGGAAAATGGAATGTTTCTTTGATAATACTTTTTTATAAGTTAGAAAATGGGAGGATGGAAAACGGTTGGTTATACTATGTAAATTACCCAAGAGACCTGAAAATTCAATGATTTTTCTCATAGGATCCTTTCTATTTGATTGATTTCCCGTATCATAACATTTAGAATCATTGAATAGAACGATTCGAAAATAGTCGGATGGTGATAGAACCATAAAAGATCCACTGTCTTCTTTCCCATTAGATAATGAACAAATAGTTCCTTGATGCTTACTAATTAATTGACTCGCCCCATTGGAAGAGAAAAGATTAGTGTGGTCCAAATTGTTATGGAACATCAAATTTGAACTTGTTTTATTGTCCCTTCTCCCCATGAAAAAAGGGGGGTATTTCATCAAGCTAATTTGAACCATATTGTTAACGATCTTATTTGTTCTTACTGAAATAAGAGAAACATAAGCCTCAGATTCTATAGAATCTATTTGTTCCCAATCAAATCCTAGACAAGTTCGCACCAATGGAATACTTACTTGGATTCGTTCACCATCTTCATACGAAATAGAATAGCTCATTTTAATCTGCAAGTTGTCCCCTTCCCTCGATAAATCTAGGGAAAAGGGTGTTGTCATATTCGACCCATCAGGTATTCCATGTTCTACCTTAGAATATCCAAAAATGGAATTTCTCTGTAGAATACCACTTTTGGGTATTCTAAGAATCGCATCAGGACAAGGTATTATTCTTTTTTCCCATTCTTTATCACACTGCAACGAGACGATGAATCGATTCATTTGCTTTTTCCCTTTAATATTGTAATTATTAGGGGAAAAGACATAAATAGAGTCTCGATGCTCGTTGGATATGGTCCGATCAGTTTCAGTTTCTGAATAACTGAAGATTTGTTCTTCCTTCTCATAGCAATTTGAGTCACCTGATCTATGTTCCACTTGATCCACGTAAGAATCGGAAAGTGATTGATGTTTGGCAACAAAAGGTTGAACATATACTTGATCCTGATACTTATGAAATGGAAAGGGTACTACACGGGATCCATATATACCTCCCGATAATATCCATAGATAACCCGTCCTGAGTATAGGATGAACATTACCCTGTACATATTCAGGTGCATGACACACATTGGTACTCCAGTGCATTTCTCCTTCTAAGTCAGAATATATATTTTTGCGAACTTTTTCCTTGAAGGAAGATGTTCTAGCACGAACCTCGGCAATAAGCTGTTCCGATTCCACATATTGATCATTCTGAACCAAAAGCAAACTTTGTGGCGGAATGGTTAAGTTCTGTACTTGATCCTGACCATCAATAGTAATGGATAAGTTATTATGACATAGATAAGCAGGATGTCCATTACGTGTACGTGTGGGATAAACCAAATTTTCATTGAATTCAATCTTTCCATTGAAAGGGGCTCGTATATGTTCTGCAATATCACCAGTAAATACCCCCCCGGTATGAAAAGTCCTTAGTGTTAGTTGAGTTCCTGGTTCTCCAATGGATTGTCCCGCAATAATACCTACTGCTTCTCCTAATTCAATCAAGTGACTGTGAGTAGTACTCCGACCATAACATAATTGACAAATCCGAGATATACTCTTGCAAGTAAAGGGGGTTCGTATATATATTGGTTGTGTTCGAAGGTTTATTAATTGATTGGCAAGTCCAACTCCAATATCCTGATTGCGCGTGGCAATGCATCTCCTATTTATATATACATCGTCTGCTAGCACACGGCCAATCAGTATTTGTGTTCGTACAACAATTTCATTTCTGTCCCTCTCTCGACCTCGAATGGGACTTACGAAAATACCTTGGATAGTGCCACAATCTGTTCTACGTACTACAATGTGTTGAACTACTTCAACGAGTCTACGTGTGAGGTATCCAGCATCTGCTGTTCGTACAGCAGTATCCACAACTCCTTTACGAGCCCCATAACAGGAAATAATATATTCCGTTAAAGAGAGCCCTTCGCGTAAATTCCGTCGAATGGGTAGATCGATGATTTGTCCTTGAGGATCTGACATTAATCCTCTCATACCTACTAATTGGTGAACCTGAGATGTACTTCCCCTAGCTCCTGAGAAGGACATCACATGTACTGGATTTAAAGGATCAGTCATGCTAAAATTCGGATTCATTTCTTTTCTCAAATATTCACTGGTAGCATACCATATCTCAATCGATTGACGTAATTTTTCCACTGCATGTACATTCCCATAATGATTCTGTTTCTCCGAAACATAACCTTGTTGCTCCGCATCTTGGACGAGCCATCCTTTGGAAGGCGCTGTTAAAAGATCATCAATTCCTAATGAAATAGCTGTATCAGTAGCTTGTTGAAAACCTGAAGTCTTGAGTTGATCCAAGATATGTGATGTATATGTCATTCCGAAGTGATCTATTAATCTGCTAATAAGCTTTTTAATGGCAGTTTTATCCATCACTTTATTATAAAAGGGCAAATTATCAAAGAGCAATCTAGTTCGTTCCTTCATAAGGAAAAATCTCCATATTTTCATGAGCAGGATTAAGCAATGGGTTCAAGCCGGTTATTCGAAGGCTTCCTCGATCTCTATATCTGCACTAATGAAAAAATCATAAGATCAATAACATTAGATCCTGAGAGCTGGTAGTGATTTATTTGGGTGTTCAGAACAGGCAAACCCTTGTATGGCTTCTTCCATTTCTCGATTGAAACGAGTACGACCAACAGTTGTTCGAATGTATATATTAAGGATTTCTCCCATTCTACCTTTTCTTATTCGATAATGTTCATGGATTTCGTGGAAAGTACCCAAAGATTCGTATTGAACTTCGATAGGGGCTTCTTGGTTTACTGAGGTAATGATACGTAAATCCACTTCCCCCCACCGGAGCCATAAGGGGCTGTATAAGTCAATTCGTTTCTGTCGGTAAGCTCTGAGCACATCATCATAACTATAAAAGGAAGGTTTCTTACAAGAAAAGCGTTTATTTTCCGAGTGATACGGATGGTACCTATTCCCATAAATACCTTGACTATTTTGGACCGTTGATATATAAAGTCCAAGAAGCATATCCTGAGTCGGTATAGAAATAGGATCCCCGATAGCTGGAGACAAAAGATTTGTCTCAGAAAACATGAGTAAACGAGCTTCTGCTCTAGCTTCCAGAGATAAAGGTACATGGACAGCCATCTGATCTCCGTCGAAGTCTGCATTAAATCCCCCACAAACCGATGGATGTAAACGAATGGCACGTCCTTCTACTAAAATAGGTTGAAACGCTTGTATTCCCAATTTGTGTAAGGTAGGTGCTCGATTCAACAATATGGGATGTCCTTGCATAACCTCTTGAAGTACTTCCCATACAATGGGTCCCTTATCTCGAATCATACTTTTAGCAGCTCTTAGGTTGGGAGCAATATGTCGTCCGATGAGACTACGAATTAAAAATGCTTGAAAAAGCTCTATTGCTATTTCTGAGGGTAATCCACATTGGTACAATGATAGAAAGGGACCCACCACAATAACGGAACGACCTGAATAATCAACTCGTTTGCCTAGTAAATTTTCACGAAATCTTCCCTCTTTGCCTTCGATCACATCTGAGAACGATTTATAAGGCCTATTATGACTGTCTCTAATTGGTCGTCTGCAGATACCATTATCGAGAAGTGCATCTACGGCTTCCTGGACCAATTTTGTTTGATAAATAACAAATGACTCAGATCCACTTCTTGTTAATAAATTTGTAAGAGTATTATTCCGATTGATAACTCTTCGATAAAGTTCATTTAGATCTGACGAGGTAATAAGTCCACCTTCACCTAATTGAACGATTGGCCTCGGTTCGGGAGGAAGAACTGGTAATAGGCATAAGACCATCCATTTTGGTTCTATATTTGTTCGGAGAAAATGTTTAGCCAATTTCATGCGTCCAACCAGAAAATCCTTTCTTCTTCTAATTTTTTCATCCTCCCTTCTATTCACAGTATATTCTTGGTTCTCTTCCAATTTATTCCATTTCAATTCCACCAAGTTCTTCCATTCCATATGTGAACGATCTATAATCATTTGCAGATCCAGACCCATTAGTTGTTTCCCGATAGCATCTCCCCCAGTAGCTATTTCTCTCTCTTTAAATGTTCCAGAACCCCGAGGAAAGAGGTAATAAGGACGAGCAGAGAGGTAATGAGGAATAATCTCTTTCCAGGATTGAATCTCATAATCGAATGTACCCCGTGATCTCAATAAAGTTGGTTTGTTAGCTATGGGCCTAGCAAGAAAAAGATTTGGATAGGTTATTCTAAGATTTCCCCCCCCTTCAGGATCGGACGTGAAAGTTTCCTCTCATCCGGCTCAAGTAACTAAAAAAAAAAGATGCAAAAAACTATTTTTCGCTCTGAAGAGAGATCGCTACTCTCTGCTCAAGTTCCAAGTGAAATTGAGTTGAGTATTCCTTTATGTTATGATTCTACAACATAGATATGGAATTATTGAGCAGTCTCCTCCCTTTCGAACAATCCTTTTCTTCTTGAAAGACCTTCAATTAGGGATTTACTTGTCTTTATCTCGTTCCATTTGATCCTTTAGGTTCCTGCTTGCTTTGCTTTACTTCGATGGTTACAATACTATTGATCGAAGCATATGTGCGATGAATAGACTCCTATAGCCATATCTTCGGTCCGGAATACCTCTATTCAGGCTAACCCAAATAAAAGAGAATGAATTTCAAATTCCATTATCTGAAAGAAGTGTTTTCACGAAGTTCAATGAGCAATTTGATACAGAATATCTAAACCCTGGACTAATTCCTCTTTCTCAGCATCTTGAAAAGATGCTTATAATTCTGAGCTTCATGCTACTCCTCTGGAGGGTCATGTCAGAGCTAAAGGCATCCCAATGAGATTTAATAGGATGACAGTTCCTGATTACGGATCTGTATGATCGGAACTTGTGATCAAGTCACACATCGCAGTATACTGGACCTTCTAATTCTTTCCGAGTTTTAGCTAATAGATTCGCAATATAACTGGGAAGGCGTTTCAAATACCATACGTGAACCACCGGACATGCCAGTTTAATGTATCCCATTTGATATCTTCGAATTCGAGAATCAACGAATTCAACTCCACATTGTGTGCAAAATTTTGCATCTATCTTCTCATTTCCAATCCCTGGAGAATTTCCACAAGAACAAACTCTACTTTTGATAGGTCCAAAGATTCTTTCACAAAACGATCCATCTCTTTCTGGTTTATTAGTTTCATAATGTAGAGTATAAGGTTTAGTCACCTGTCCAACTATCTCACCATTAGGTAAAATTTTTTCGGACCAAGCACAAATCTGTTCGGGAGAAGCTAATCCAATTCGAAGTTGTTGATGTTTATTCTGGTCAATCATAAAAAATCTCAATTTATTGTGATCAAACTTTCTCTCTATCTATCTGAAAGTTTTTCTCAGATATAATAGCATGATTCAATTCTAGAGCTAAAGATCGTAATTCTCGAATGAGCAATCGGAAAGATTCTGGAGCAGTGTCAGGTTTAGGTATTGGCCCTCCAGTGATAATGGCACCAAGTACTTCATTACGAGTTCTAATATGGTCAGATTTGAGAGTAAGCATCTCTTGTAAAATATAAGCAACACCAAAACCTTCTAGAGCCCAAACTTCCATTTCTCCTATTCGTTGCCCCCCTCGTTTGGATTTTCCTCTAAGAGGTTGTTGTGTAACCCGTGCATAAGGTCCACTCGAACGTGCATGTATTTTCTCATCAACTTGATGACTCAATTTCGACATATAAGCTTTTCCTATTGTAACAGGTTGTTCAAAAACATCTCCTGTTCTTCCATCAATTAATCTATGTTTTCCAGGATGATCTGGTTCGAATACCCATGGATTAGCTGTTTGCTCACTAGCTTTGTAAAGTTCAGGAAACACTAGTTTTCTCGAAGCTTCTCGCTCGTATTTTTCGTCAAAAGGGGTTATTCTATAATGTTTGTTCATCGGGTTTCCTGCTAAACCGGGCAAACATTCAAAGATCTGTCCTACATTCATTCGTGAAGGTACCCCTAATGGATTCAATACCATATCAACTGGTATTCCATTTTGCAAATAGGGCATATCTTGTCTGGGCAAAACTATTGAAATAATACCTTTATTACCATGCCTTCCAGCTACTTTATCACCCACTTGTATCTTACGTTTTTGTGATATATATACGTGGACTGTTTCCGCATTATCACCGGAATCATCTACTCTATTGATCCATCTCACGTCGATAACTCGACCCCTTCCACCTATAGGTGCTCTGAGACAATTTTCTCTCGCAGTGGATACCTCAATACCAAATATGGTTTGTAATAATCTTCCTTCTGGGGTACATAATGATTCTTCTATTGTTTGAGGCGTTAATTTACCTACCAAAACATCACCTGTTTCTATCCAAGATCCTAGCATTACAAGACCATTTTCGTCCAAATGACGAAGTGAATGAGCATCTAAATGAGGTATTTCTCTAGTGATTCTTTCAGGACCCTGGCTCGTCATACAGATTTCAATCCTGTATCTTACGATATGGAAAGAGGTATAAATATCTTCATATACCAGACGTTCACTAATGAGTATTGCGTCTTCGAAATTGTATCCTTCCCATGGCATATAAGCTACTAAAACGTTTTTTCCCAAAGATAGTTCTCCCCCTACCGTAGTCGCACCATCCGCCAGAATTTGTCCCTTCTTTACACATTCCCCCTGACGAATTTGAGGTTTTTGATGCGTACAAGTATTGGTATTAGAACGTTGATATATAACCGATTCTGTTCGTACAGTGTCTCCATTAACCGATGAAGTTATATTTACAGCATCGATATACTCGATCCTTCCCTCTTGTGTAGCTATAGCTACACTTCCTGAATCTAGAGCTGCTTGACCTTCCAACCCAGTTCCGGCAATGCACTTCTCGGGTCGAAAAAGTGGAACTGCTTGACGCTGCATATTAGAACCCATTAGAGCGCGATTCGCATCATTATGTTCGAGAAAAGGAATAAGGGAAACTCCAACGGAAAAATATTGGAAAGGAAAAATACTTCTGAAATGGATTTGTTCCCATGCAATAACTATAAATTCTTGTCGGTATCGAGCTGGAGTAATTTGTTCCTCTTGAACTCCTTGATTTAACGCCAAAGAATTTCCCGTAGCTATCCGATAGTATTCATCCTCATCTTCTCCCGGTAGTAGATAAACCATATGTTCTTCTCTCGATCTCTCGGAGATCTTATAGAATGGACTTTGTAAAGAACCACAATCACCAATCTTTGCATGAATAGATAATGATGCAACAAGTCCAGCATTCATTCCTTCGGACGTATCGATTGGACAAATACGCCCATAATAACTGGGATGAATATCCCGTGTCCGAAAACTAGCAGTTCGCCCTGTTAAGCCCCCAGGGCCTAAATGGCTCAATTTTCGCCCATGAGCTATTTCCGTCAATGGATTAGTTTGATCCAAAAATTGGGATAAGGGGTGTGAACCAAAAAAATCTTGAAAAGTGTTTTTTAATAGAGTTGAAGTGACCAAGTTCTGAGGAGTTGATCTGCGCTTGGTTGCTCTGTGTATAGTTCTTTTAACTGCATCTTCTAAACGACCTAGAGCTAATCTAAATTGATTCTGTAATAAATCTGCTACAGAACGAATCCGTCGATTTCTGAGGTGATCTATATCATCGAGTGTACCCATTCCAAATTTCACCCCGATAAGGTAATCCACAGCAGCCAATACATCTTGTGGTAATGAAAAAATCTCGTTCTCAGGTATATCAAGGTTAAGTTTTTGGTTCAGATTTCGTCGACCAATCTTTCCCAATTCACATCTTTTTCGGAAAAATTTTTCTTGCAATTCTTTACATAGAGACTCGGAAAATGCCAAATCGCCACTTATACAGTGGAGTTTTTTATAAAACTCCAGAATGGCTTTTTCCCTCGACCATAGATATTCCTCCCGCTCCCACCTCTCCTTCTTCAATAAAAATAAAAATCTTTCGGGATAGCGAGTATTGTCCAGAATCTCTTCGAGATTTAAACCCATACCTGATAATAGAACTGGAATAGATATTTTTTGTTTTCTGCTTACACGAGCCCATATCCTTTCTCTCACATCGATCTCTAATTTCGATCTTCTTCCCCAATCTGAAATCAGAGTGCCAGTATATATATAATGAATTCTATTATGGTCTAATTCTGAACGGTAATAAATACCAGGACTTATTAATATTTGATTAACCACGACTCTGTAAATCCCATTTACTACAAATGTTCCATGGGAATTCATTAAAGGAATATTTCCGAGAAATACAGTTTGTTTCTGCATCTTCCTACTATTCCTCCGAATCGATCTTGCTGGTACATATAATTCAGAGTAATATGTAAGGGACTGATATACAGCATCTCTCTCTTTGATGAAAGGTTCTGCTAATTCATATTCATTACCAAAAAGCCTGAATTCAATTTCTTTATCTATATCCTCAATTTTTGGAAAATCATGAAGTTCTTCCATCAAGCCCTGATCGATAAAACGACAAAATCCTTCAAATTGTATCTTACCAAATTCAGGGATTGTAAACGCTCCCTCATTTTCATCTAATCGCATTGGAAGTTTCCCATCTGTAGAAAAATATATTCAATTATTCCCGATTGATCTATATGGATCAATCCGACAAAAAAGATTCGGATGTATATTCAGTCTTCACTATATCCCATGAAATTCTACCCGTATCCAGATATACTTCCAATTTGAAAAAAAAAAAGGATAAGGAAGAGGTACTTTGATACTTTCTTCCAACCACGTGAAATGGAGCTATGAACGAATGAATCAAACCATTCTTAAATGTTAATCTCACTTAGAAAATTTCCTAATGAAAATAGTCAGATCGAAAGAAAGACGGAGAACAAATTAGATCCATTTCCTTTATGGTTGACTTTAGCATACACCTCATACTATACTTAAAGGACGGACGAATGACTTGAAAGGACAAATGATTCGATCTGTCCATGGGATTCCCATATCTCGGCGACATAGCCAAGCGGTAAGGCAGAGGACTGCAAATCCTTCATCCCCAGTTCGAATCCGGGTGTCGCCTTGTTGAGGTAAGTAAATGGAAGGAAAAGTCTGTATTTCCATTACAGAACCTCTGGAGACATATTGGTACATATTATCAATATAGATAGTGAGTTACGTACATTTGATCCCGATTCCGTCGTGAATGTACGACCCTCGAGTTAGTTATAGTAACTTGTTGGTCAATGAACAAATGGATTTATTGATCTCTCATATCAGCTCGAACGTCAGTAACGTTCAGAATGCAAAGGTGGACCATTCATTTCAACTTCAACTTTGCACTATGGTTAATAGTTCCCTTATCATCTCGATGATGAAATCATTATTTTTTAGAAAACATGATCCGTATGGATATAGTCGGTATAACTTGGGCTGCTTTAATGGTAGTTTTTACATTTTCCCTTTCACTCGTAGTATGGGGAAGAAGTGGGCTATAATGGTAATGCTTAAGAATCAATTATTGCGTTCCTTCCATATCATGCATGGTAATATATTCTGTTCCATAAGGATCCAGTAATATCGAATCTTCGTTCCAAATTGAAACACTCTACATGGAATTATTTCCTCTTTATCCCCGTAAGGGATGTACGTAATCCCTTATCATTATCATTTTCCTATGAAAAATCTTATTTTCTTCAACAGGTTTGAATTCATTAGTTCTTTTCTAGAATGAGTCGATAATCTCATTTCTTCCACTGAAGAACGATCTCTCTTCTCTTTTTTAGTAGGAATAGAAAGAGTCCCTGTTTTATCGGATGGTTCCGAATTGATCGGATCTGATATGAATTCCGTTCTCGGAAAAATATGGGACATAAGTCATAGATTCCTTTGCTTTTTCATATACCATTTAAAGTGCTAGATATAGATGTTCGTACCGAAAAAATATGTTCAACTTTGATCCTAAAGAATCCGCAAGTACGTTCAGAATTAAGTCTGTCTGCATTGGGTCTATTTTTCCAGGAGCAGGAAGAAGGTGATGTGATCAGCTCCGCTATTTTATGGTACGAGGTCCTTCATCCTACATTTACCGTATATGGATAAGTACCATTAAGATATATTTATCCATATATGGGTGTAAAAGAAGAAGTAGTACAAATTCTTTTGTACTACTTTTTTTCTTTAAAAAAAAAAAATTAAAAGCAATCCCTACCCTGTATTGTTGTAATACAATAGATCCACCCTACCCTGTATTGTTGTAATATAATAGATCTCATAACCTATTTTATACTTATGATCTGGATCATAAAGATCTATCTAGTGATCAGCAATCAATTGATTTTCATCAAAATCAATTGCTTCCACTGCTTGCACTGGCCGTTTTGACGTAAGGGATAAGTAGAAAAGCAGTAGGAACTGCAAGGAACAGTAGAACAGCAATAAATGCAAGGGTATTTACTTCCATGATCTCCTTATTTTAACTTTGTTCAAAAATAGCTCGAGATTTTATCTCATTTTGATCTCATTTTGATCTCATAGAGATGAATGAATCTTTCTTTCAAGATCCATGAAATAGATGTATGTCATTGATAGAATTGGTTCGAGTAACGGAATCTAACTAATGGATTGAATGAATTCTTCGATGGAAATAGTATAACCTAATACGATCACTTTTGATAAGACTAGTAGTAAAAACTTACGTGCATCAGAAAACGTTCCGATCAACACATGTCTGGTATAATTTCGACAGAATAGGATTCGTACGAATAAGAACCTTATGCTCCTCCAGAAGACGTTCGTCAGACATGAGAGATATTTTGCTTGGATCTCCACGATTTAGATGGAATTGTGAATCTATCCCGCTTCGGTGATGATATAGAAGTATCCCATATCGAATTTATCCAGAGGCCCACCCATGACCCTGGAATGATAAGGACTAGTCCGTCCAGATCCTGACATGATCATTCTTGGAAATAAAATAGAGTGTCTAGAAATCCACTGGCTATCGATCATGAAAAAGAAGTATTAGCATGAAATAGTAACAATATTCCTGGGGAAGAACAGAAGGAAGATCTCCTAAAAATCATTGGGAATTATCTATAGGGATCTCTGTGGGATTCTGACTTAGAAGGACTACCTCTGTGTCACCCTAAAATCTATTGATCTTCCTATGTTTTTGATAGAGAAATTTTATTCTTCGGTGAGGGAAGAATATTTCTTGTAGATAAAATATGATTATTATATTTTATCCTCGAAAGAAGGGTCTTTTTCCAAACTGAATTATCGATCTGGTGAATGTATCTAATGGATCGGGACTGACGGGACTCGAACCCGCAACTTCCGTCTTGACAGGGCGGTACTCTAACCAATTGAGCTACAATCCCAATACAGTACAGTTCACCTACTATTGGATAATATTTATTCCATGATAGGTGCTAGATAGGTCATATAGATTATGCGAGTGCTAGGTCGATTAAATATCTTAATCTTCTCTTTCATTTTTGAAATGTATCGATTCATACGGAATCGGGCATCTACGATATGAATAGATATCGATGCCGGGGTTCAATAACCAATTATCTTTTCATTCATGATTAGCATGAATATAACCATACCGATAGATTGGTATTGATGATATTGGTTGGGTCGAGCTGGATTTGAACCAGCGTAGGCATATTGCCAACGGATTTACAGTCCGTCCTCATTAACCACTCGGGCATCGACCCAGGAACAAGACAGTAATTGAAAATTATTTAGGATACCTAACGAATGGATCATGGTACCCCCAGGGGAAGTTGAATCCCCGTTGCCTCCTTGAAAGAGAGATGTCCTGATCCACTAGACGATAGGGGCCACCAATCTATTCTTTATAATATGAAAGTTATCGGGAAGTTGTCAATAGTATGACCAGAATTCTTGGTTTCCTCAAGTTTTTTTTTCAATAAACTTGCCTATCGATAAAATGGAGTCCCTTCAGAAATTACTTATTGCAACTAAAACAACTCTAAAGTAATTTCCGGAATCTCTATTTGTGATCCATCGGCCCAGTTACGATAAAAAAGACTTTATGGACTCAAATTATACAAAATGTTTCATGCTTGATAATTTTAATCATTTTAATAGTGAATGGGGCTTATCGTTCTCTGATCGAAGTTATCCGGAAAAGACTAAAAAAAAGATAAATGGGTTGGTTGGACAAAAGATCGATCCGTATGTTACAATCGGATCGTGGCGGGTATAGTTTAGCGGTAAAAGTGTGATTCGTTACATTATCAACTCGAATAATGGAAGGATCTTTTACATGGATCTTTGATCCATCTAAAGCTCTATTTCCAGATAGGTTCAAAACCTCCCCTATACCATCCATCCAGAGTTCATATGTTACACAACTTCATATACTTTACGTTCCCATATTAGAGTATAGTGCTTCACTTCTTTCCATTAAAACAAATGCCCGTTGGTGTTCCAAAAGTGCCTTTCCGAGCCCCTGGAGATGAAGATGCAACTTGGGTCGACTTATACAACCGACTTTATCGAGAGAGATTACTTTTTTTGGCTCAGGATATCAATCACGAGATTGCAAATCAACTCATGGGTCTCATGGTATATTTGAGTGCAGAAGATGCAAATAAAGAGATTTTCTCATTTATCAACTGTCCCGGTGGATCAGTAATACCAGGGGTAGGTCTTTTCGATATGATGCAAGCAATAGTACCAGATGTACATACAATATGCATGGGGGTAGCTGCTTCAATGGGATCTTTCATCCTAATCGGGGGAGAAATGCCTAAACGTATAGCATTACCTCACGCTAGGGTTATGATCCACCAACCTGCTAGTTCCTATTATGACGGATCGGCTGCAGATTTTCATAACGAATCGAAACACGTAACGATGCTTCGCGATTACATAACCAAATGTTATATAGAAAGAACGGGCCACCCCGGAGAGGTCATTCAACGGGACCTGAACAGAGATGTTTTTATGTCAGCAACAGAAGCCCAAGCTTATGGCATTGTTGATGTCGTAGCGGAAGGTTGATCTCATAGCGGAAGATCCTCTTTTTAATTTAGTTTTATAATAAACTGTAAACTGTGATCTCTTTGTTCCTTTTCAAAAAAAAGGGGGGGGGAAAGTGATTCATTTCATAATCACCTGATATGGTATGGTTAGGATCAATCCGAACCAGTTGATTCCGCATACAATACAGCTAGAATGCCCACTATTCAACAACTTATTAGAAATGCAAGACAGCCAATAGAGAATAGAAAAAAATCTCCTGCTCTTCGAGGATGTCCTCAGCGTAGAGGAGTATGTGCTAGGGTGTATGTGCGACTCGTTTGGATCAGAAACTTAAACAGACTGGGAAATTCTTACAACGGAATAACAGAAAGAATAATTTTCCCGCTGTAATCAAGATCCATCATCTAACCTTACCGGGGATGAAATTTATGGTTTCCATTGGTGCAAATCCAATCACCTTGATGTGGGATGAAAAGCAATTCCTCATTGGTAGCGAATGGTCATCAATCCATTGAGCGGGGAAATCATGCAAATTGAAGAAGCATAAAGTTTATGCTCATATTGCCGCGAGAACGGAACAACAGGGTCAGCTACCTGGCCAACCCCAGAATTACATGTCGTTACTGTATTAATA
>VMHT01011579.1_pt1 | contig 14601 bp, 10 predicted proteins | sample 4693611 | NCBI WGS metagenome assembly VMHT01 (sample SAMN12280063, study PRJNA550983) | marine metagenome | isolation source: seawater sampled from same location over 5 years 0.02-0.2 micron viral filtrate | place: USA: collected off the coast of southern California halfway between the port... ... | reverse complement strand
TCCAAAACACCCACTCTACCAGCATTGGATGCCAGGTCCGTTTCCAAAACACCGACCCTAATTGCATTAGATGCCAAATCAGTTTCCAAAACACCCACTCTACCAGCATTAGATGCCAAGTCCGTTTCCAAAACACCTACTCTACTCGCATTAGAGGTCAGATCGGTTTCCAAAACACTCACTCTACTCGCATTAGATGCCAAATCCACCTCTAGGGCAACGCCTGTGAGTGTCGTGCCATCACCCTTAAAATAGCTCGCTTCTATGTTTCCGGTAGCCACCAGACCTACATTGGAGTTCGTGAGTTGAATTGTATTCGAAGATACATTCCCATTATTTGCTACATCTTCAAGTGTGGTCACGAGGCCCGTCAAATATGAGCCATCACCAATAAAACGCGCAGCTTCTACGTTACCCGTTGCAACTAGACCCACATCTGCGTTTGTAAATTGAATTGTGTTTGAAGTTGTATTACCTTTATCGGTAATAACTTGAAGTGTCACATTTGAAAGAGTGTTGCCACCCCCAAAGTATTGAACCGCGTATATATTTGTATCTGCTCGTATATCACCCGCAACGTGTAGCTTGTGATCAGGTGTATCTGTTCCTACACCCATATCCCCAATTGTGACGAGGGCTGTGTCCGAATTGTTGAAGAATACTGTATTTGAGGTTGAATTCCCATAAGATGTCACCTGTTCGAGATTCACATTGGAGAGTGTATTACCATTCCCATAAGAATACGAAGCGGTGACATTCCCAGAGACGTCTACATTTCTTGTAATGTTCGCATCTCGTGTAATATTCACATCCCTTGAAGCTTGAATATCGTTCGTCACAGACAATTTTTTAGAAACGGTTGCATTCCCCGTGAAATATGTTTCTCCAGATACGTCTAGATTTTTAGCCACACTTATATTGGAATTGGCGAAGACATTCCCAGTCACAGTGAGATCCTTCGTTATATTGATATCCGATTGCGCTATCATATTTTGAATAACCGTGAGGTCTTGATCGACGATTACGTTACCATTCGCATTCAATTCGCCTTGAATCGTGGCATTTTTAGAGACAGTAAGGTTTGACGTGGCCCTGGTTTCACCAGTTACATTCACATCCCCCGTAACATTTACATTTGAGGAAGCATACACATTCCCCGATATATCAAGATCGTTTGCAACGCTTACATTAGAATCGGCGTATACATTCCCAGTTACATTGAGATCTTTGGTTATATCTACATTTGAGGAAGCATACACATTACCAGTCGTTGTGAGATCTCGGTTAACTTTTACGTCACGTGCATACACATCCCGGGTAACGGCAATATCGTTCGCGACTATCACATTTGAATTTGCAAATATATGCCCGGTAATAGTCGCATCTTTTGTTACTTGAAGATTTGAAGATGTTGAAATGTCTTCCGAAACGGTAAGATTCTTTGTGACGTCCACATTTGAGGAAGCATAGACATTCCCAGTCACGTTGAGATCTTTTGTGATGTCCACATTCGAAGAGGCATATACATTTCCAGTCACATTCACTTCAGATCCCGCGTACACATTCCCAGTCACGTTGAGATCTTTTGTGATGTCCACATTTGACAATGCATATACATTTCCAGTGATGTTCAACTCAGACAATGCGTTCGTATTCCCAGTTACATTTATTTCGGATTCTGCGTATACATTCCCAGTTACATTGAGATCTTTGGTTATATCCACATTTGAGGAAGCATACACATTACCACTCACATTGAGTTCTTTGGACACGTCAACATTTGAGGACGCGTAGACGTTTCCGGTAACATTTAATTCTGTCAATGCATTCAAATTTCCGGAAGCATTAATATCATTTGAAATTGAAATATTGTTCGCAAATAGCGTTTCGTCAATTTTTGTATCCCCGTGAACCACCAATATATTAGAGGCAGTGTCATCAACGTACAGGTTTGACCCCACATCGAGTGTGTGTACTGGTGAGGTATTTGCTATACCTACGTTCGAATCCGTTACAATAGATCCATACACATGAAATTTTACATTGTTATCTGCGTTCGGTGTGATGTAATGTTGGTACGCGTTGCTATCCGTGTATCCAATGAAAAATTCATCTTGTGCTTCACGGTAACCTATACCCACGTTGGATACAGCGGTTGATCGCGTCATGACAAAACCCAAATCAAACGCGGTATCCGATTCATAATTATTCTTACCAAGTTCAACAATCGAATCGTCGATTAAAAGGTTTTGTTGTGTCACGAGGGTTGTATCCCCCAAAACTTCCAGATTCCCAACAACTAGGAGTGTATCAGAAATAAACACATTCCCAGTCACATCCATTACATTCGAACCTGTATCATCAACGTATAGGTTTGATCCCACATCAAGTGTATGCACCGGTGAAGTATTTCCTATACCGACGGGTCCATGTGTAATCAAACTCGCATTGGTGTTCTGAAACTCTGTTGTATATGGTGTCGTATTACCCACGGCCGTGACATCCTCCAATGTCTTATTAATATTATCACCTGAGTCAACGATCTCTTTGGTTACCACATTATACACCAGTGTATTGGCGGTGATACTTGAATCCTTCCTCACGGGTGCCACATAAAATCCATTCGTATTTGCATCAATCAATTGTGAAGATGCATTAATAATAATGGAATTAATGGTCTGTTCATCGGGTGTATATTTACCTAACCTGATCCGTTCGGAACGTTCGATGGTATTCAAGTTCTTTACCATTTATATAACAAGTCATTTTATTTTAGCAAAGTTCAGTCCAACCCGTCTTTTTATATCCAACAAATGTATCCTTTTCGGTATCGTAAACCATAAGACCTGGTTCAGGTTTTTTTATATTTTCAATCTGTGTGGTCGTCATACGGGGAAGTAACAACCCGCGAGACGTTGAATTTACCGCAAATGCTGCTGATGAATGCGCAGTTTCCGAACCCACGGTGACCGAACCATTGCCATCTATTGTCATGCTCGGTTGGAGATGACCATTTGGTCTTTTTGTATTAAATACAATACCCCCGGGACGTCCAGAACTTAAACCGGCATTTGCCTTTGTGTATGCATTTATTTCGGCGAGTTTATTTATTTTAATCGCCCTAACTTCACCGAGGGGTGAGACTATATCCGGAGTTTCATATATCGTAACTTTTGACTCGGCTTCTGTTGTACCAAAACCCACATTCCCCGCAGTTGAGAGGGATGTCCCAGGGTTTTCAAGAATCATTGTACAACTCGTATTACTTTCATTTTTCATTACAGTTTCAAGTGTTATTTGAGGAGCTTCAAAATTTTCAAGAACCTGTATTCTCTCATCAATTATAGGCAATTTACAATTTATATTTAAAACTTCAGTTTCTATACCTCCGACACTTGGTATGAGTTTTTCAAGTGGATCTATACGAAGAAGTTGATTTTTTATATCACTTATCTGATTTAGTGTATTTTTTTCCACAGTATTAATACGCCTTGGGGTATTTATTGCGATATTCTTAACTACATCTTGTATATCACCCAAATCATCTTTAAATACACATTTTTCTTCTACATTTTGAATTCTTGTATCTAACGTGGGAAGCATTTCCAGTTCCTTTGAAACGTTCTTGAAATGTGTAAAAGTTGATGATAGTTGATCTTTAATTGGTTTGATATCTTTTATGTCATCTTCAAGTTTTTTAATTATTGGAACTTGCTCATTTAGATGAAAAACGTCTAGTCTCAATTGCGAAACATTTGGGATAGAATCGCCAATAAGTTTTATTTTTTTATTGACTTCTGTAAATTTTTTATCGGTGTTGGTAAACTTTTTTAGTTTTTGTTCAACATCCCCAATGCGAGTCGGTAAATATGATAAATTTTCAACATTATTTGCGACATTGGATAAATTAGTTTCAAATAAGTCTATTTTATATAATGATTTCGTTCTTTGTAATAATGAATCTGTTGTGGTTTTCAATTCTGGGACCATGACTTCAATATTTTCGATGCGGGACGCGTTCGATTCCAGATCTTCCTTAAGAGCTACACCTTGGAGATGTGTACCATCCCCTTGAAAGATGGGTGCCACTACCTTTGAACTAGATACAATGGCTCTAGATGAATGTATAGATCCCTGTGTATATAGGGATTCTAGATTAAGTGTCGCATTTTCCAAATCATTTAGTTGTTTAATAGATATGTTCGAAAGAAGACTTCCATCTGCATTAAGACTTTTAGTCACGGTTAGATTTTCATATGTATCGGGGATTTCCTGGTTAATTTGAATATTTGAAAGAAGACCTGCATCTCCCTCGAATATCTTAGCCTTTACAGTACCTTTCACATCTGTATCTTTGTTTATCGCCAAACAATTATTCTTTTCTGAAAATTGAATCTTAACGTCACCACCGCGACGACGCATAACAATTCCAACATCTACATCATTTTTAGTATTTCCTTTCGCAATTTCGAAAACTGGATTACTTGTATAATAATTTTCAACTGTTCTTGAATTCACAACATCGAGATTTTCCACCTCTAGGGATGGTATTTTAATTTTATGACCACCCGTCTCTACGATTTCTTTCGTCGCCGGGTCATATGCGAGCAAGTTGGGGGCTGCTGCATTCCTAATGGGTGTCACATAAAGTCCGCTATTTTCAATGTTGTCAATCTTTGCATATGTTGCATTGAGGACAATCGAATTATGTGGTTGTGCACATCCAGTGAACCGTCCTAGACGTATTTTGTCTGTGGGTTGAGTCACACCAGTGTCTTTCACCATTTATATATTATTCGATTTTAATTTGCGTATATAAGGCCGGCCATTCCATTCTCAATTCTGAGAATGTTGTAATTTACGGCATAAATTGTATCATTTAATATTTCAGTTTCACTATGTATTTTTGCATTTTCGATGCGACTAAAATTTAGTGACCCGGTTGGTTGATGTAGGCTCGTTGTCAAACAGAATGGGTGCATGAAAATATCCGGACTCGTTACGAAGTTTGTGTGATAATACTGCGAAACATCCATAAAATGCGGCCTTGACCACCTATACGCGGTTAGATCAACTCCGTTTATACTGAGTTTGATTCTATTTGTTTCTGATGCAAGAGGACTTGACCCGGTGTTATTTGAACTCGCAATGAATTTCACTGGATGGTTAAAATTGAGACTTTGGATATGTTCAGCAGAACCAATGTTCTTCTGAACTTGGTAAATCAGCATATCGCGGGACCTTGATGCCATATTACCACGCTCCTCGTTGTCTAAGTAATAATAGTTTGAGTAACATTCCCAATTGTGTGACGCAGCAGCTGACCCCCAACGAATGCGCAATTCGACATCATGATATTGAAGAGCCAATAACGGAATTGCGGATTGTGCACCTTCACAGAAAAAGAACCGAAGTGGGAAGAAGAATGAGTTTGAAGTACTTCCACCGGGGTGTGGACCAATTGAACTCTTTGAAACATTTTGTGCCAACATATCAACTGCAATATTTTCACAGAAAGACGAATCCTGTTCATCAATAATTTGACCACCGATAACCAACTGGACACTTTCAATTAAATCCTCCCATGCGTTTGTATCAACGGCTCTGGATCCGTTATCAATTACAAAATACGTATATCCCAGCAAATCACCGCTTCTCTCTATGCGTATCGTTGAGAGTGAATTGTTTTTGACAGCACCGTGTATAGTTTGTTTTTCAATAGATTGGGAAAAATTCGAATGTCTCTTGAAAGTCGAATTAAAAAATGATATCTCAGGATCACCAACGATATGTTCATCCTGAGCACCGATACACACTAATTGAACAATACCCGAAGACATTGTATACTACTTTAATATAAGAAAATTACAAGTTTGGTTTTCTACACACAAAGCGAATAACTAAAAAGTTATTGGCTGAGGTAGCAGGATTCTTGATGGTATTTCCATCTTGGTCGCGAATCGTAACCTTGAAACGATCAATGCTACGAATTGGGTCAATGTATTGAGTCACGATTGGATAATCTGCATCCTTAAAGGAAATGAGAGAATCAGCACCACCAGTGTGGGAAGTCTCATTAACTATCAGACTCGCAAATGAATTGCGAACAACTGTCATCTCAGATTGACCCCCGAGAATATTTGATGCACGGTCATTGAAGTTCGTATCAAGTTCTTCAATAGAAATATAACATTGTTCAGTACTCACTTGTGAGTGAATACTGGCTGCCAATAACCTTGCCTGAACCACATTTCGGATAGGCTGGTCAAGGTGGCATGTAAAAGTGTTGGCACTTGCTTGTCCAACAGAATCTATGGTTATAGTGTGATATTCTGAACTGAGATCTGGAACCCCAGTGGGTGAAGTAATCAACGCCATTTTATATTAGCTTAGATTAAAGATCCACCAATTCCATCTTCAATATCATAACTGGCATAATCATCAACGAGCTTTTGTGCACCACAAAGTCCACCCGGGGTCAAACCCTTAGTATAAGCACTACCCTTCTTGCCCTGACCGGGCGCACATTCCAATTTATTATCGAGACCGAAGATGGACTTTTCAGTCTTGGCCTTGATGGTGATTGGTCTGGGGCTGTACGCACTCTTGGTCGCAGAAAGTACGAGGATGATTGCCAGGATGACAACGATGGTTGTAATAGCATTACGGTTTGTTCGATTGAACTTGAACATTTATATTATATATATATTTTTTCTAAAGTGCGTTAAAGGTAATTTAATAGTTTCCCATTAGAGAGTAGATGGACGAAGAAATTGTCATTAGTCGAGGTGGTAATACTGTGATGAAATTGGACGCCGATGAACAGGCCCTGATGGAAGAAATTGAAATATCAGTTCCGAAACCTCAGCCTGTGCGTCGTCCCGTTGACCCAAAGCGTCCCAGACCACAACAACCACAAGAACCCATGGATGCATTTGTAAATCCAAACAAACAAACTGCACCAGTGCATACACAAGAAGACGAAGAGGTGGATTACGGCGAAGATGAACCCACATTTTTTGATGACGACGAACCAATGCGCGGCGGAGGGGAAGATTCCGAGCAGCCAACGAAGGGGTACACATCAGTCGAGGAAGAGAAAACTGATCTTCTTAATAAATTAGCTCGGCTTGAGAAGAAGGGATTTAATGTAAATAAGCGACTCAACGCATACTCTAATGTCGATGATTTGCGTTCCGAAGTAAGAAGAATTACATATAGCATTGATGTAGAGCAGTCTATTCGTTTTTCACGACGAATGTTGGTTGCCTGTGTAACCGGCCTGGAATTCCTAAATAAAAGATACAACCCATTCGAGATCCAGCTTGATGGGTGGAGTGAGAATGTAATGGAGTCGGTTGATGATTATGATGGGGTATTTGAGGAACTTTACGTTAAGTATAGGTCTAAGGTCGCTGTCGCCCCAGAAATAAAACTTATAATGATGTTGGGTGGGTCAGCTATGATGTTCCATCTTACAAACAGTATGTTCAAGACAGCCTTACCAAATATGAACGATGTTCTCAAACAAAACCCCGATCTTGTCAAGAATATGATGGCGGCTGCTCAAAATACAACACGATCCCCCGATCAACCCGCAATGGACGCCCCAGTTGGTGGAACTGGAGAATATGAAATGCAGGGTCCGGGTGTAGATATATCAAGTCTCATGGGTGGTATTATGATGCCACCACCACCAATGAATACTTCGATGCCGTCTACAACCACAAAGCTTCCACCTGTAGAAGAAGATGATATCTCGGATATTGTTTCCATTTCTGGAGAATCTACTGGGGGTGATGTCAAAGAGGTAAATGTAGAGGCCTCAAAGACCAAGAAGACCAGAAGAAAGAAGAAAACGGAAATAAATCTCTAAGTAAAGTATAATAATGATAGGTTATTGTCCCCTTGAGGAACTCGAACCTCCCACCCGACCCCAGGAAACGGTCGTGGTGGAAAAGCCCAAGTCCTCTGTAGGGCTTGAAGAAACTGAATGTAATTACGCCGTGATGGCTTTTATCATGGGTGTTGTTATTTTGGCTCTCGCCGATTCTATGGATAAGTAAATTTACACTTTTTACCTCGTTTGATTTATGAAACCTGGTAAAAAGGATGTTATTAGTTATTTTTCAATTCTTGTATTTCATTTTTTAGTTCCTTTATCGCCTCTATGATAATACCAGCCAGGTTACCATACGCCACAGAGTATGAAGTATCTTCCGAACCATATACAGCTTCTGGGAGTACTTCCTTCACCTCTTGTGCAATGACACCAGTTTTTCGTTCATCTAAATAGTCAAACGTATATCCACTCAATTGACACACTTTATCAAGAGCATTTTCAATCCGTGTGATGTTTGATTTTTTACGCCTATCCGAAAAGGCTGTAATGTCATCACCGGCGTATATTTTCTTGTTCACGTAAAGACCGCCGCTTTGTACAACAAGAGCACCGGTACCATTGGATGCTGAATCGGTGGTGCTTTGGATGGTAGAGGTTTGGCAGGTTACTGACTGACTTGACGTTAACGAACCTGTAATTTCAACTGGTATAGCTGTATTATTTGTCGTTACAATATCACCCGAAAAATTGTCAGAGCCACATATTCTCAACTTAGAAAGACTCGTATCATAAAAAATTGCTATATTTGAATTTGGTTTTTCAAATATAAGACCAACATCTTTTGTCCCACTAGTATTTCCTTTACCGACTGTTATAAGACTATCTTCAACTGTGAGAGTTGTAGTATTAAATGTACTTGTTGTGCCATTAACGGTAAGATTCCCCGTCACAATCAAATCCTTGTCGGTTTTTATATTTTTAGCTACGTAGAGACCCCCATTTCTTACCTGAAGAGCGCCAGATGGCGATGCCGACGTGTCGTCGGCGTTTGTAATTAAAATTTTATTGCTTGTGGTGTTACCCGAACCACCCGTAACCTGGTGTAGGGTTTGTGACACGCCGGTAAGACCTGAACCATCACCAATAAATTTAGCCGCATGAACATTTCCACTGACACCAACGCCACCCGTGACAATTAGACCCCCGGTCGTTTTAGATGTCGCCGCGGTAGAGTTTGAAATTGTTATTTGGTTGGTTGTAGTGTTACCCGAACCACTCGTAACCGCTTCCAATGTCGTGGCGACATCGGTAAGACCTGAACCATCACCAATAAATTTAGCCGCATGAACATTTCCACTGACACCAACGCCACCCGCGACAATTAGACCCCCGGTCGTTTTAGATGTCGCCGCGGTAGAGTTTGAAATTGTTATTTGGTTGGTTGTAGTGTTACCCGAACCACTCGTAACCGCTTCCAATGTCGTGGGGACACTGGTAAGACCCGAACCATCACCAATAAATTTAGCCGCATGAACATTTCCACTGACACCAACGCCACCCGTGACAACAAGAGCCCCCGTCGTTGTAGATGTCGCCGCGGTCACGTTCGAAATACTAATGACATTTGATGCAGTTGAACCCCGTTCTATTATTTTTTGTAATGTAACATCATTTGCCAATTTTGTGGTTGAAATTGTACCGTTTTGGATATTATCATTATGAATTGTTAAAAGTGCAATTTCACTTCTTGAATTTCCCGTGAGAGTTGAATCTCCTCCGGTAACTGCATGTCTTTGTAATTTTGATCCCGTGAGTGAATTGTCATCGAGTAGACCAAGCGTCAAATCGGCCGACTCCAATCTATTCAGTGGTAAACTTCCAACTGCAACATGCGTTGCATTGATAGTAGCATTAGCAATTTTTGCACCTGTAACAGCGCCATCGATTATCTTTTGTGTTGATATGGCGTTATTATCAATAAATGCTGTCGCAATAGCACCCACGGCAAATTTTTCCTCGGTAATTGATCTATCGGCAATTTTATTCGTGGTTACTGCATTGTTGGAGAGTTTAGCTTCGGTTACTGCCAAAGATGTAATTTTAGATGTTGTCACCGCAGAATTTTGTAACTTTGCCGTTGTGACAGCTTCACTGGCAATTTTTGACGCTGACACAGCGGAATCAACTATTTTTGCTTGTGACACTGAAATATCAGCGAGTTTGGGAGTTGTAATCATATTGTTGGCAATTTTGGCAGTCGTTATTCCGTCATCCCTAAGTTTAGTAGTTGTAATTGCTCCATCCACGATTTTATCTGTAGAAACGGAAGAAGTACCCAATTTTATTTCGGTTACCGCGCCGTCTGACAATTTAGGAGTTGTAACTGAAGAATTACCATGGTTGGCTGTGGAAATGGTATTTTCGGCAATTTTTGCACCGGTGATAATATTGCTACCAAATTTTTCGAGTGGAATGGTTCCGGATAAATTTGATGGATCCAAACTGGTTATATTTCCGCCATTACCTTCAAAACTATCAGCTACAATCTTCCCAGAAGCTGTAAGACTTACATCCGCATTTAAAAATTTCACATGTAAACTAGTTGCATTACTGGCTTCTGTGACAGCCTGTAGAGTTGGTGAAATATTAGTCTTTGAACTAGAACCAACCTTAAAGTCGCTCGCAGAAACAGCCCCATCGAGAGTTACACTTTTGTCACCATTTCCAGAGTCTTCGCCCCGTGATGAAGTCACAAAAATGTGAGATAGCTGTCCAGCATTACCAAGGAACGGCATTTATATATTAGTTTCCGAATAAAATTCCGGCCATTCCGTTCTGAAATTTAAGCACGTTATAATTTACGGCATATACTACTATATCGTCGGCTGTTCTATTCGTGCCCCTGGTTGGGTTTTTAATTACAAGATTCGCACTGTCGAGGCGACTAAAATTACAGGTACCGCTTGGCATATTCGAAGAAGCATTTCTGCAAAAGTGATAAACGTAATACCTCGTGTAAAACGAAGCTTTTTCTATTTCATCATATTGAATAATACCAAATTTAGAATGTTTATAATTTTGTACGGTATGAAAGTATACGGGTGACATGGAATCTACAAGTTGTGATCCATTAAGAAGTATATCCGCTGTGTCAAATGTAAATTTATCATCCGCTAATACAGAACTTTTTGCCTGAAACCCAAAAAATATACTTTTTATTGGGTGATTGAATAACGACAAATCAATTTTGGGGTCTGGATATGCGTTTCGTTGAACCTGTGTCACGAGAAATTCAATCTTATTTTTTGCAAAATATTCTCTTTCATCTGTATCGAGAAAGACGAAATTTCCACATACACGAACATCAGCGGCAGACTGATTTTCAAATTCAACTTTGATTTCCACTGTGTGATATTGCAAAGCCACAAGGGGTAAGAACATATCGTGATCACAAAAGAAGAAGTGAAGGGGTAAAAAATTTATATTTGAACTTGAGACTGCATTGTTAATTTCTTGTGATTTTGTGTATGTATCAGCGAGGTAATTTTGCCAAATACCGGTAATATAATCATATGTCTGGGAATCGATTTTCACACCACCGATATAAAGATCGAATCGTGCACCGTCAAGTTTAGTTAGAAGATCGTCACCTTCCAACCAAACACCATCTAATAAATCCCCGTATGTGGGAATAATTATCGTATTATCCATACTTGATAGATTTTTCTTTATAAGTTTCGGAGACTGTGAAAAATTTTTTTGCCTCGTGTAACGTGACCTGAACATGGATGTACCAGTTTCTTGGTTTGTTATGTATACATCTTGGGCACCTTTCGAAACGAGTTGTACTAAAGCCCCTGACATTTCTACTAATAAACTATATTTTAACTTTAACCACCTTCAAGCACTTTGATTCTTGAATTGAGTTCCTGGATTGACTTTACAAGATAGGGTATCAACGTTTCATAGTTAACATCACACGCAATTTCCCCCCAAGCACTGTAGTCCGGGTCGTCTTGTGGATCATCCGACGATGCCACTGGCTTTTCGGGTGTAGGTTCACACCCTTCTGGTGGTATATAAACGGCGTGACGCAATTCTGGTGCATCATACCAGATATCTTGTGCCATGAAACCAGATTCGCGTCCAATAACATTCGAACTTCCTATGTCCTCCAACTTATCGTAGTTTTGTGGTTTGAGTTTGAGAAGGGTATCAGTGGCATTCTCAATGTAGACTTCGTTCACCTTAATGCGGTCATCTGAACTTGACCGAAACACCCTATCGGTGTATGGATCCCAAGTCAAAGTTGGGAGTGCAGACAGGCCGCTGGAGATTGGAGATAAAAACAGACCCTGACCATCACCATATCCACCCAAACCAACTACCGTAGCCCCGTTTTTCGCCAACGCGAATGACCCGAGGGCTGACGAGTAATCGCCAAACGCGAACGAACTCGTACCAATAGCTAGGGCTCTAATACCTAAAGCCTTAGCCCCATTCCCGACCGCAGTGGCAGCTCCATTGTTAAAATCACTGTATGCATTTGAATTTGTACCTATCGCTGCGCAATCAAGACCGCGTGCAGATGCATTTGTACCAAAAGTAATTGAATTCGAACCTTCTGTTCTAGAGTTTGCACCTATGGATATATCACGGACACCGTTTACTGTTGAACCCTTTCCAATAACTACACTTGAATCACTACCAGTAAGTACCTCAGAATCATTACCTATGGATATACAACCTTCACTTTGTATTACATCCACATTACTCCCGATTGCAACCGAATTAGATGATATCGCAGTCCTAGATCCAAATCCAATTGATATAGACGATTCTCCCTGCTCCGCGGGCGAACTTTCAAACCCAATGGCAATACTCCGAGTACCTTGATTCGTCTTACCAGCGTCATCGCCAATGGCTATAGACTGGGTTGCTTGTGCATTTTGTCCCGCATTTGATCCAATGGCAACACTCTGAGCATTTTGAGAAATCTGACCCGCACTATATCCAATTGCTACGGATTCGGCTCCTTGGTTGCTTTGTCCGGATTGATAACCCATGGCTACAGAAAATGCGTTTTGACCGAGTTGCCCGGATGAATTCCCAATCGCGACTGATTGAGACCCCTGTGAAGTCATACCCGATTGAAAACCAAGGGCTGTCGATTGTGTTCCTTGATAACGTTGTCCAGATTGATAACCAACCGCAACTGACTGATTATTTTGGTTGTATTCCGCTGAATTGTCACCCATAGACACACATTGTGTACCCTGATAAGACTGTCCCGCATTTGAACCAATTGCAACAGAAGATGCATTTTGAGACAACTCACCAGCGACGTACCCAATGGCGATTGATTCTGTACCTTGATAACTCTGACCAGCGTGATAACCCATTGCAACGGAAAAGGCATTTTGACCAGTTTCTGCGCATTTATCACCAACCGCAACAGATTGTGATCCTTGTCTTACTTTACCAGCTTCTCGGCCAATCGCGACTGATTGGCTACCCTGAGAAGTCATCCCAGATTTATAACCAAGTGCGGTAGTTTGTCCACCCTGATCTAGTTTACCAGTTTGGAATCCCACGGCGGTTGCCTGATTTCCCTGGTTAGATTGCCCAGCTTGATATCCAAAAGCAAGTGTTTCGTCCCCCTGATTAATTTCGGCGCTACCAAATCCCAAAACAAGGCTATTATTACCCTGATTTACCCGACCACAGTTATGACCAATAGCTATACTTTGCACACCCTGTGCACTTTGTCCTGCGCGGTAACCTATTGCGATCGATTGTGTATTTTGACCAACCTGACCAGATTCAAAACCAAGAGCTACTGATTGAGATCCCTGATTAGATTGCCCAGATTTATAACCCATTGCAACCGACTGGGTATTTTGTAAAGTTTCGCCACATTGCGCCCCGACAGCGACAGCGAATTTACCTTGTGTAAGTTTACCTGCATCTTTACCAATTGTAATTTCGTTGAAGTTGTAATTCACTGATGTGGAAGGAGTTGTTGTGGTGTTCGCGTCATTATCTTCGTTCACTTTGGCGAGAAATATGTGCGAAAATCTACCAGCATTACCAATATATGGCATCTGTTATAGTAATTAACGATTTTGTTTTAACGATTCTAACTCCGCTTTTAGTTCCTGAATGGACTTCACGAGATATGGAATAATTTGCTCATATGACACGGACGACGCTTTAGGTCCCCAAGCACTATAGTCTGGGTCATCCTGTGGGTCATCTGAAGGTGCCGGAGGCTTTTCTTCAGTTGGCTCTGCCCCCTCACCTAATACGACAATGTGTCTTAATTCCGGGGCATCGTACCATATATCTTGAGCCATAAGACCCGATTCATGACCAATGACATTTGAACTCCCAATATCTTCCAACTTATCATAGTTTTGGGGTTTGAGTTTGAGGAGGGTGTCTGTGGCATTTTCGATGTGGACCACTGTCTAATAAACGACATTAGACCAACTTCGCAGACATGAGCGCCGCCTTGTAGTTGCCATGATCCACGAGGGTATACACGGGTTCGGTTTCACCGGTCTCTTCCCAGACGATTTGACCGTTTTCATCGAGGACACCGACAAGTTCTTGGCGAATCTCAGTTTCGTCGTATGCACCTTCTTCTATCTCCACGGGGCTCTCTACAATGTCCACTCTATAGTAGACAGTCTTTTGTGTCTCCGTGTATTCAGATTGTTCTTCTGGTGTCAGGTCATCGATCGATAGCTCATCGC
>VMHT01014557.1_pt1 | contig 14610 bp, 24 predicted proteins | sample 4693611 | NCBI WGS metagenome assembly VMHT01 (sample SAMN12280063, study PRJNA550983) | marine metagenome | isolation source: seawater sampled from same location over 5 years 0.02-0.2 micron viral filtrate | place: USA: collected off the coast of southern California halfway between the port... ... | reverse complement strand
GGTTTATCACATACTGATGCATCAAATAAGATGTTTATTGAATCTATCAAACAATTGAAACCACTAATGGATGATAATAACCGAGAACTAGCTGATGTAATGATTGAGAAGGGATTTAAGGGTGGATTTTACTTCTTGATTAAGGATGAAGATGGAACACCCAAACCTTTCATGGAAACAATTGGTAAATATTGTTCAAGTAAATTTGATCGAATGTAAAAGATAATATACACTACTATAATATATGAACCATGCCCGCCTTATCTATTGCCCGAGCCAACTCACTATCAATTACACTTTATCTCTATAAAGGTTTACCAGAAAAAGAATTAAAAAAAAGAAAAAAAGAATGTAAATTTGTATGCCCCACTGTTCTCAAAAATAACAAACGCAAGGAATAAGTGAATGATTCTATTCATTCCGCTAAAATAAATTTAAACATTTAAAAAAGACATCTTTTTTTTGTATCTTTAAACTATAATGGATACACCGATAGTATTTGCAACACATGTAGCTAATAGTTCTGTTCCCATTGCTAAACCTATACCTATATCTCCAGTAATATCGACACCTGTAGCATCGACCCCTGTAGCATCGGCTCCACCTCTAGAGACAATGTATATTCCCCATACACCGGTACCAAGACAAATGAATAGACATACAACTGTATATGTTGAAACTAGAGATAGAACTGATGGCTGCGATGATTTGTGTAGTATTTTATTATGTTGTTGTCTCATTCAGAGTTTGTCAGATTGAATGTAACCCTTCCTTTTTTAATATGTTTTAGTTTTTTTTTATTGTAATCATCATTTCTATATGATATCCATGATTTATAAATAAACCAAAACCATCTTTCATATATAATTGTCCTTAAGATTATATTCGAGCATCCGTTTAAACACAAGGCTATATGAATACATGCATAAACGAGTGGTGTTCTCATATAAGTGGTTAAATAGAGTTGTTTATATTTAATGTAATTCCGCATCATACCTAAGGTAGGTGTTATCATGTATAAATATACTGGGTTCATTAGATTATATTAGATTACATAATAATATTGCTTACTAATATAGATATGCCTAAGAAACATTTGACTAAGAAACATTTGACTAAGAAACAATTGATAGATAGTAAAATGTATTACTTAAGAGCCCTAGAAGAAGTTAAATTAGCTAAAGAATATGAAAAAGAGATTACCATAAATCTTAAAAAACTTTGTAAAAAATATAACGGTAAACTATTAGGATTGAAATACAAAATTAAAAATCCCGATAAAGTGATGACAAAAATACAAATGAAAGGTGATAATTATGAACTCCGTGATGTTTTACGCTACACAATAGTGTATTCTACAAATGAATATACTCGAGGTGTTTATAATGTTTTTATAGATTTAATGAATAATTCAAAATATAAAACAAAACATAAATGGGTAAAACAACAATGGTGTGTAGGAGATATGTATCAAGGTATAAATACATCATGGGAATACAATAATCACTTTGTATTCGAATTACAATTCCATACATATGAATCTTTTGGCGCAAAAACTCACGGAGACCTTCATAAAGTATATGATGAATATAATAAACGTAAATGTGAAAGTATTTATATTGGTGATCAAGACTATATTATGAAACAGTGTCGTGAAAAACGTGATAGAATGATAACTTTGGAAGATGAAATACCTGTACCACCCGAATTAAATAGCGATAAATGTGGATATGATATCGAAGAATGGTATAAAATATTGAATATACCATCTAAATTAAAGAAAGGTAAACTTAAAAAACAAAGACGTAAACAAACTAAAAAAAGAAATAAGACCAAGAGAACTATGAATAGTCTAAAAAAAGATAGACGAAGGAATAAAACTAAGCGCAAAACAAGTCGACAAAGTAAGAGCAAACGTAATTAATAATAATATAGTTGTTTTTGCAATTCCACACCACTAGTATCAATATTCATATTCTTTAATTCTTGTAGTAAATAATTCCATATTTCACACAAAGCGTCCACATCTCCCATAGATCTGTGAGCTTGATTATTTTTAACATTATATATCATACACATTTCCTTCATATTATGATATCTTCTATTAGGATGTATGTATCTACACACCATAAGTGAATCTATAAATATCATATGATTAAACATGTCCACATAATCAGTAGCACCATTATTCAATATATATTTATGCATCCTCCTTAAAAATATATCATCAAATTGCATTCCATTATGAGCTATCAAAGTGATGCCTTGATGTTCCGTATATATTTCATGTAAATAATTAAAGAATCGTTTAAAAGCCACGGTAGTTTTGAGACCTTTGTTCCTCAATATTTCATCTGTGATCCCAGTGATTTCAGTTATCTTACTGGAAATAGATTTCTTAGACAGAGGTATTACTAGCGTTTGAAATTGAACACCATTGTCAATACATCGCGCTCCTATCTCAATAACATCTTCTGTATGTGGGTTTAAACCCGAAGTTTCAAAATCATATATAACAGTTGCCATTTAATGATATGTATTAGATATAGCTTTAAATCAAATTTAAAGTGTTCTTTTTTTTTCCTTTTCTAACAATAATTTTGTTTTCCTTAATTCTTGTTTTGTTTCTTCTAATTCCTTACGTAATAATCGATTTGCTTTAAACAACTTAGACATTGCATTTTTATCATTTGAATTATCATTTGAATCATAAGTAGAAGTATCTTTAGAGTCATTCTTTTTAGTATGGGTTGGCTTACCACCAAAGTGTATATCGGAGTAAAAAGATAATTCATTTGATCGTTCCATTTTATTATATAAACATATATTTATGTATCTTAACTATACACATGAAAACAATCAGACGATTTATAGCTTCTAGTGATTTATTTTTGGGATTTGAAGTTTATTTAGACCTCAATGTACACGATTCGATTGATAATATTATTAATCAATTTCAAGAAGACTTAATCTATATCTTAAAACGTTATAAATTTGAGATATTAGTTGAAAAAGTAAAACAATGTAATTTTCATATACATGATTTAACATTTGAAGATATTATTAATAAAAATACAGAGAATGATGCGATATATATATGTGATAATTGTTAATTAGTTTATTGACAACATACGTCGACTGTGTCACCATATGCATCTGAATTTATACCTGTTCCAGGTGGACACTCATCTTGATTAAATTCAGAACAACTAGCCACACAACATTGATCTATTCCACGAATACCGTTTAACCCTTGTTCTACATCCATACTTGCACATGTAGTATGCCCTGTTCCAGATCCCCCATAATATTCTTGTAGAGGTTTAGATAAACAACGTTCCACAGGATTTCCGTTTTCATCTTCCCTGGGAGCCTTATTTACGCCAGTAATATTGCATACACTATTGCCAATATCATCAGTACAATACGGTTGATAGGGACAACATAATATACTACAATTATCGTAAGTAGAGCAATCAAAGTCTGGTCTATAATATTGATTAGGCAATTGACACCTATTACTATCATCATACCAGTTTTCACAACCAGTTGGTAGTTCTTCCACTTCACCCGTTGACTGCCCGTCATTAGCACCGTCACCTGTCGAGCCATACGGATCTAAACAACAAGTATCACTACAATCTTCCTCCACAGATGTACACTTTATATAATCATGGGTTACTGATAATCCTGGTTCACATTCAACATCAAATGATCCAAAGTAATCAAGGACAGTTGATCCCTGGCCAGTTAATAATGGACGTGTACCCAGTATATCAGTGCATCTACCTTGGGTACAACAACGCTCATCTGTACATGGATTAGTACCTGACTCACAAGTATGTGAGCCTGGGTCAGAAATTTTAAGGCTTTCATTGATATATGGATTACTGTGACATTGATAATCATCACAAGTATTTATTTCATTACGAGAACAACATTCACTTACAGAACTACCTATTACTGTATCATTTGAAGTAAAATTAAGACCACATTCAATACTACTACACAATTGATCACAACATTGTTCAACTGAATCACCCACTATTCCCGAGGCATCATTTTTAAGTTGATATCCGTCATCACATGAATATCCATCACATGTTTGTTGAATTTGAATTGGAGTACTATCCTCTACTAGTTGACAACAATCAGATTCATTACATTCTGATGAAGTACAAAATTGTCCACCTATAAATTGATAACCATTTACACATGTAACCGGAGTTGATGGATTATTATTATTATAAGATCTACATGTCAATTTATCTTCACAACAATCATCTTGTGTGCATGGACTACCAGAACATACATTATCTTCTACATATATCTGAGAAGTTCCACATGTATTGGAATAGGTAGTACATAATAATGAACAGCATTCCGCATGCGTACATGACTCTCCTTCACATTCGACAGATGAATTCGTTTGTGAATTTGTACCACAGGAATATCCATCACATGTTGGTATGTCAATACAACAGGTATCTTCATCACATTCATTATTAATGCAATCTCTAGAGTTTACAGTCCTCTGACCAGTACCACATTCGGTAAATGTATCACATTTTACACTGGCTTCTTCTTCAATAGTAGTATCTACTTCTATGAAAAAGGTTATACCCAAATATGCCAATATAATCAATATTGTGATCAATGTATATCTGGGATTATTCTTAATACTTGTAAATATACCATTAAAAAAATTACCTATTGATGAAACAACAGATGAATTATTATTAGGAGTAGTAACAAGTGGTTTATTTAAATCAGACCCACCCTTATGTTTTATTCTTTTCCTCATATATTAAATGTAAATATTTTTATTCATAACCAAATAATAATGATAATTTTGTATTTAAATCCGGTCTACAAGAATAATATATATTATCTGAAAAATTTGCATAACCTTCAGTAGTATCATCTTGTTCAGCACTATCATCTTGTTCAGCACTATCATCCGTTGGAGCAGCATCTTCTTCAGATTCACTAGTAGGTACGGGGATAGTGGGTTCAGGCTCTGTTGGAACTGGTTTTTCTTTTCTAAATAATAGATTTCTTATATATAATCCTAAAACTAATACAATAACAATTCCTATCAAAATTAAAATAATATGTTCTTTCATATAATTTAAGAAACGTGTCCATCGAGTAGTTGTATCAATTATAGCTCTAGATTGGGAAGAAATATTAATAGGATTTTTAACTGTTTTTATTTCAGTAGGTTGATTATTTGGAGGATAAAGGGTCGTGGGTAAGTTTGTGGCTGGTTGAGGGGCTGATTGAGAGGCTGGTTGAGAGGCTGGTTGAGGAGCTGGTTGAGAGGCTGGTTGAGGAGCTGGTTGAGAGGCTGGTTGAGAGGCAGATTGAGGAGCGGATTGAGGAGCGGATTGAAGCGTCGATTCCATTCCTATTTGATCGGGAGTTGACATTACCGTAGTACCACCTTTCGTTTTTCTCTTAGGCATTATATTATTATTTAACATTTTTATTGAATACTAACTTACAATTACGCGAAGCATTATTGGGTGGTTCAAAGCCCCTCTGTATATAAATAGAATTCATGCAAATAGGATATCCTTTACTTTCATTACCCTCAACTTCAAATTTTTTCAAACATTTACAATATTTTACATAAAGAGCATCATCTAATTGTTTTCGCTGTTTCAAAGTCATCTTTTTTTTGCGTGATCGTTTTTCAACAAGTTTTTTATATTTCTTTTTTGATATCGACAATTTAAATTTGCGTTTTCTAGGTTTTTTAGGAACACTTTTGGCCATTAATAGTTAGATCTAGAAAATAAATTTTAACTTAAAATATCAATATTTTAAAAGTAAATTTTAATATACACAAAGTTAAAAATGGTTCACAAAAATAATAAGTGGAATATTTCCAAGGAACGGGGCGAAGAAATTGCTCATAAATATATCATTGAAATATTAAGTGATGCAAAAAAAAATATGATGTCCTTATCCGATCTTGTTATTTATTTGAACCAAAGAACTAAACATATAAAAATCATAAATCATCAAAAAAAGAAACCTTTATCGGTCTATTTAAAATGTGTTTATGGATCTATCATAAATTTTATGGATAATTTTACTTTCTATGGTGTCATTCAGAATGGAGCTGATATTAAAATTAAGTTATTAGAAGAAGAATTGGCATATCAACCCTTAAATAAAAAGATTTTAAACGAACATAAAGAATGGATATTAGTCGATACGGAAGAATTTATTTTTGTATAAATTATCTAAGTTAAGTATAATATGATACAATTAAATGATCAATTAAAATTGTCACTTTTAATAGTAGTTGTAAGCAGTTATTTAATCTATGATCAAAAACCACGATTTATGTTCAAAGAAAATGGTGAATTTAAACAATTTGGCCTTACACAAGATGAAACACCCTTCCCCTTTTTCATGATAGTAACCGTTATAGGATTCACAACATATTATGGACTATTATTAAAGGAAGGTCAATATGTGTGAGTATGATTAAGATATATTTTTTTGACTCTACTAATAATGATAAAACCAAAATTAACCGATTTTACTGATTTTGTTGAGAAACCGAAACCAGTGATATTTAAAACTCGTTATCAAATACAACAAGGTATTAATTTTTATATGAACATTGCTTTATTTTTAATTATACTCTTAGGAGGACTTGTATTATTCTACAGAGGGAAAGAAAAAAGTGAAAGAGAAAAAAAAGCTAAACATAAACTATCTGAATTAGAAAGCTATATGAATGATTATATAATACACAATATGTTGAAACAATAAAATAATAATATTTCATACTAATATAAGATGGACAGTGGTAGTGAGGGTGATTATTTAACTGATCTAGAAAAATATTATTCAGATAGATTGAAAGCTGGCTTGAAAAAAAAGCATTCGGTATGCAAAGGATGTGAGGGATCTACTGAATTTAGAAGTGAACAGGGAGTTTTATATTATATATGTGGATCATGTGGTTTACATATGAAAATTGAATTGGCTAAATATCTTTATTTTCCCGAAGTAGTTCGAACTCATCTACTAGTTTCAAATCTTCTAGACAAGAGTAAACACCCAGATCTATATTCCAAACAAGAAATACAAGAACAAGAACAGTTTTTAAATGATAGTGATCAATTATTGAAACAAGCCACTCTAGATTACAAAAAAATCAATAAGATAAATCAAAGACAAACCATGATTCAGTCCATTCATAAAGATAGAATGAATTACAAAAAAGAACAAGCTATTTTAATGAATAAGATAAATCAAGAAATAGATCTTTCTAAAAAGAAATTATTAATGAAAGAATATATTTCGATCAATCAGATGTTATTGGAAGGATATAAGAAATTAACCGATGAATGTACCGAAGTAGAACAATTCTTATTGGTGGGTGAAGGTTCTAGTTCACACAAAAAAGAAAAAGTAGAGAAAAAGAAACCAGTCAAACGATTAGGAAAAGCTCTTAATAAAAATTTGATACCACAATTACAGGGATTGGAAAAAGAACCTAACAACAATATGAGATTGAATTTAATTGTAGCTTATCGAGATCCTGGTGATGGATCCAGAAGATCTCAATTAAAACAATTCAAAGAACAAATGAAATTAATCTTTGATGAACAAACAGATCTACATATTTATATCATAGAACAAGAGGGTAAGAGAGAAGATTATGGCAGTTTACCCGAACTAATTAAACAAGAAAATAGTCAGATGGCTAAATTTAATTTGGGTATACTTAAAAATATAGGATTTGCAGAAGCTGTCAAACAAAGCAAAAATAAAGACAAAACATATTACATATTAACCGATGTAGATTTATTACCTAGCTTAAATTTAGTAAAAGACTATTTGAAATATCCTGAAACTCCTATACATTTAGCAAATAAAGGTACGAGATATAACATGGACGGACATGATCAAAAATTCTTAGGAGGTGTCATATCAGTGAATCAAGATGATTTTGTAAAAGCAAACGGTTATCCTAATAATTTCTGGGGATGGGGAGGAGAAGATAATGCCTTAAATTATCGCTTCAATAAAAATAATATCCGTATCGAAAAATCAGAAGAACCTGTAATTGATTTAGAAAATATGTCAATTGGTGATAAGATGACTAAACTCAAAACTGAAAAATTAAAAGAAATGAGAAAATGGGAAAAATTAGATGAAGACAAACAATCATGGAAAGATAATGGTTTGTCAAATCTAGAAGGGAAATACAAGATAAAACGACTATTAAAGGGTAATAATATTAAACATTACAAAGTATTCTTGAATGTAGATTAATTGGCGACAGCTTGCTGAGTGGCAGATTGAATTGTTTTGCCTGTAAATTCAAGATATCTTACAGCTAACATATCATAATAAGTATCAATATCCTTAATAATTAAATCTTTAATTAGTATAGCAAACGTTAATAAAAATAATAAATGAACAGCAATAATGGATGTTTTAATTTGCATTCTTTTTTTATCTTTGGTGGCATCCTGTCTAGCTTGTACTTGCCTCATAATTTCTTGTCTATTTCTTTCAACTATATGAGATTGAATGTAAGCACTATTTCTATCACGTCTATTTAGAAAGTTAATCATATCACTTGACATATTTCTTTCACGATCACCCTGACTTCTATCATAAAAATAATCTTCCATTTCCACTGTATTATTGATATCGATCAAATTATCATCCGATCTCTTAATATAACTACTTGCACTAGATTCACCTCTTCTAAATATTTTATTTGAATTTCCATCTTTACAATAACCACCCTTTGTAGAGGGAATACATTGACCTATATCACTACCATCACTATCAGAACAACACTGAACAGAATCTTCTGAACTACATGGAAAACCAGACCAATCATAGACAATTTCACCATTAATTCTAGATGATTTAAAACAACGTCTAACATAATCGGGAGGTGATGTATCTGTTTCTTGATAATGAACACCCGCTTCGATACCACCACAACAATTACTGTTAATAACTCCTTCCACAAGTGACTTTTGTTTCTCTAAGTATTGTAATAAATAATACAAGCCTAATAATATAAATATATTGAGGGGTATAAAGAAATATTTTATATTTGATTTAATCGATTTCAAGATACTTTTAGCCATAATACTATATTGTATATAAAAAAATAGGTTTACTCAATAAATAAAATATATATCCTACTATAAATATGCCAACATTTAGAGGTCCCCCAAAAGGAGAAGGTACAACTCATACTGCAGGCAATGGTATCGCCCTCAGTGGTGATGAATTTTCAAGTAAAACAGATGGAACCACTCTAACAAACACTGGTGGGGGTTCTAGCGATGCCTTAGCCGTATTAAAAGTTCCTGGAAGACTCACTGTTGCTGGTTCACTATCGCTTAGTGCTTCTAGTTACGATGGTAGTACGAATGTTACTATTACCGGAGGGACTATTCCTGGATCCTCAAGCGATGTTCAGTTTGATAGTTTTGGAGTGGGAACACCTGCCTCGGGGACAAGTGGTGAAATAAGAGCAACCCATGATATCACAGCCTATTATTCATCTGACAAAAGACTCAAAGATAACATTACTCCAATAACAGAACCTCTATCCAAACTATCCCAATTAGGCGGATATACCTTTGATTGGATCCCTAAAGAAGGCATTCACTCTCATGAAGGTAGAGATGTAGGAGTCATTGCCCAAGAAGTTGAAGAAGTCTTACCCGAAGTAACGACTACCAGGGACAACGGATACAAAGCCGTCAAATATGAAAAAATAGTTCCTTTACTTATCGAATGTATCAAAGCACAACAAACACAAATCGATGAATTAAAAGTTTGCTTGTCAAAATTAAAATAAATGAAATAGTAAATGTCAGCTGTAGTCCCAGTCCCCGTAACTTTTTCAGGATTACGAACAGCGTGTAATAATGGTGGAGAAGGAGATGTCGGTTCAACAAATATTAGTTTAAGCGAATTTTATGGTAAAAACTTCACCGATAGTACCAAGGTTGTCTCAAGTGGTACCATCAGTATTATATCTCAGTTTTTTACTGGAGGGAGCACCTCAAATCCGAAAACTTTTGGCAGCGGTGGAGGTCGGGGTGGCCGTTAAACGGTTAAATCTTATTTTATAATTCTAGTGTAATTTATAATGAATCTTTGTTATATCAAAGACGAACATAATAAAGATATCTTAATCAATAAAACAGACAATGAACAGGTCATGATGGAATGGGAAAAGCCTTACATGGAAGCGTGTATCCAAGCATTAGAGCCTAAGGGTGATGTCTTAGAAATAGGATTTGGTTTAGGATACTCTGCTAGAGCACTTTGTAGCTTTCCCATTCAATCCTATACAGTGATCGAATGTGAACCTGTTGTATGGGAAAAAGTCATTGAGTTTCAAAAAGAATACCCCCATATCAAAATAAACTTAATCAAAGGGAGATGGCAAGACATATTGCACACCTTATCCACCTTTGATACTATCTTTTTTGATGATTTTCCTTATAAAGAATATTTAGAATTAGACAACTATCCTAAAGAAGATCGAGTAAGACGGTTTGTTCTCACATGTCTTGAAAAACATATGAATATAGGATGTAAATTAAGTTATTATTCTGTGTGGCCACAAAATCATGATTCATATGATTGTGTCGAGGGCAGTGTAACCGAGTTTGAAATACAAATACCTGAAAATTGTAATTATATTCCCTATAAAAAAGTATACATTCCTGTACTAACAAAGATATCTGAACCGAGTGAAAATGATAAACAGTATTTTATTGAAATGTGAGTAAATAAGTAAATTGATTTAATAAGGCTAATATTTCATCTCGTATGTTTAATAAATCTGTATCAGAAGTATCTACTTCTTTACAAAGTGATGGTAAATTGACAAGAGTTTTCTTACAACCTTCTATATACCTTTTAAATTGTTTGAATGAAAACTTTTTGAAAGTAAAGCCCCGAACATTTACCATATCACGACTAACTCCTTTACCTAACATGACCTCAACAAACATATCAATTTGTATATTTAGATCATTATATAACTTGTTGGTCGCTTCATGAGTTGCATAACTACTTGTAATCCAATGATATAATTTAATAGTCATCAATAAGTGTAACATAAACTGAACAACATTAAACTTGGGTTTAGACTTTCGTTTCGTTTTAGTTGGCATTATATATATTACAATATATTATCTTTGTGATAAGGTTTGTTTTAAGATAGTCACTTCAAATTCTAAGACTAAGTCTAATTCAACAAATTCATTATTTTGATCTAATAAATTAATAGTAAATTCATTTAATACTATAGGTGTAAAGAAATTTTTTTCAGTACTAACAGGTTCATTTGTAAAATAATTAATAGTGTCATTGTTAAGAAAGACTCTATCAATAATTGCTCGACCATGTTCATTTAATTTACAACCCATATTGGGTATCTTTAATATTTGCACATCCACATAATGTGTATGAGATGTATTATTCAATCCAACAGCACGTACTAACTCAAATCCAATAACATTTTTTACATCTGTTGTTCGACTATTTAAATTGACGGTATTGTTATACGTTGTTAAACGATATTTTAATATCTGAACAGCCTCAGCAATAGTCGTGATGTTGGAATCAAGGAAAATTTCTATTCGTAAATTATCTATAATCACAACTAAAGATTCACCTGTCGACCCTGTAAAATCATGGACTCCAAATCCCGTTGTCCCTGTTAAGACACCCCCAACCGATGTTTGACCACTTGTGAAACCAAAACAATTCAATGCATGACTATGTGAATCTGAACTAATTTCAATTGTACCACTATCTCTATGAGTAATGGTAATATTAGTTCCATCATTTGTAATAGTCATATTTAAATGAAATGTTTTACAAAAGATCCGCCTATGTTCCAATGGTTTTGTGAATAATTCATTCCTAACTTCAAAGTATGTATCTTGTCTAGATTGATCTAAAAATCTTTTTCCAGTATAATCTGTGATTGGATCATATTTAACTCCTATATTATTAGTAATGGGTAAATCACCACTGGAATCAGTAGTATAATCATCATCTTCAGAATCAATATCATTTATAAATGTATCACTTTGCATTTTATACTATATGCTCATTTTTTTTAAATATAAATATATATGCCCACGAAAACATCCACAAGTAAAAGTAAATCACGTTCAAATAATCGAAGTATTTCCAGAAGTCAAAGATCCAAGAGTAAACGATCATTGTCTAGATCCAAGAGTAAACGATCATTGTCTAGATCCAAGAGTAAACGATCATTGTCTAGATCCAAGAGTAACCTAAATTGGTCAACCAAAAATAGTCTATGTCCCAAAACACCCGCACATCAATTAACGATCAATAGAGAAGGACCCAATTGGTTCCGTTTAACAAAAAATGATATTCATAAAAAAAAGAAAACAAATAAATATGAAATAAAAAAACTAAATAAATTAGCCGGGATATATATCATAATTATACTAAAAGAAGACCCAAATACTCTCTATTTACTTAGAGAATTTACAGATTTATTTTACAGGAATTCATTAGATTACCCAGAAGCACCCGTGGACGATGGGATGATAGGCCATTCATCGATATACACCGATCAAGAATTTCAAATGGAATGGTTAAAAGAGATGACAGCCAGAGGTTATGAATTAGAGGCAAGTAAAACAAGTGATAAAATACAAAAGAAATTATTAAATAATAGAGCCAAGCGTATTAGACAACAATGCTTATTATATTTTGCGGGTCAGTTATATTATGATAAAGAAATCGTTGTTTGGACGAATCATTCAGGTCACTTCCAACCAAATGAAAATGTAAAAAATAAAGTAGGATTACCTATGGATAAATTCGCGCCCATGGGATCGCCTAAAATCGAACAATCAATACAATCGAGATATTCAAAATAAACAATTTTTAAGATCTTTCAAGGTATTGATTAGATAACATGGTTCAGCTTCGTGTAACTTTTGTCGACATTCATATAACCTCCGTTTAAATTCACTCTTAAATTCATCGTGTTCTAATTCACCATAATATATTTCATAATTGAGTCTATGTTTCGCTTCAATAGAATCAACGCCCATATTAATCGACCAACGAGCAACACCTACAGTAATACATTCAGCATTATGACCTTCTTCTATTCCAACACATGTATCATCCACCTTAAGGACATGCTTTGGATTATCTATACCCATTCTCCTCATATTTTCTTGAATCATTTGCGGGTCGGGACGAGACGCGACATCCAAACAACTCGATGAAACAGCTGAATCAGGAATAATATTGTGATCTGCTAAATTCTCTAAACATAGATCCATTTGTGACTTATTAAAACCAGTTGTAATACCCACTTTAATATCTCTTTCTTGTAAATAACGAATAGCCTCACATGTTTCAGGAATAATATCTAATTCATGTTTCAAATAATATTCTTGCATTACACAATATTCTTTATAAATATCTTGTAAATCAACATGAGTATGAGGTCTCCCGTTATTATTCAAAAATTGATCTCTAAATTCAGTTTCATGGGATAAATGAGTTATATGATCAAATTTATCCATACCCATATCTCTAGCAATTAAATTAGAGGGGAGATTAACCTTTGATTTAACTAAAGATCTTCTCAAATTAATTAAAGGTGACAGTGAATATCGGTCAACAATAGTTCCACCTAAATCAAAAATAACCCCTCGAATCATAGTACTCTATTTTATAATAGTACTATTTGTTTAAATCAATTAATAGTAAAATCTCTAGATTCCCATCGATCTTTAATAGGTATTTCTTTGGGTAATATATGGAACACTAATCCTAGGTTATTAATCGGAATACGTTTAGGAATACTCGAATGCATAAACATACTCAAAAGAAACATTATTACTACTATAATATAGTAAATTAACTTTAAACTTTATTAATACACCTCTTGATATCTTGTACATCTTGCTTTATAGCTGATATATCATGAGATAGTGTTTTAAGATCACTTTTAATTTCACATACATTCTGATCAGTATATTCAACTTTCTTTTCTTGTGCCTCAACTTTACCGAAAACAAAATCAATTTTCTCTGCATGTTTTCCTGTTTGGAAAATAATACCACCAATAGACAATGTTGCGCCGACAAAAGGTAGAATTTGCTGAGGGTTCATTATTTAAAATGGAGCTTAATTTAAATTAGATTTTTTTTTGCTAATTAAATGCTTCGATACATCCTTATACATATAGTGATCGATAGCCAAATTAACCAAAAATATACTTCCGGTTCCCCCAAATACAATACCCACTCCTATAAATTCCTTTAACTTAGATATCATTTATAGATTCATTAGAAAGTAATATACAAAATTTAAACAAATTTGATTTTTTGAATAATCTTATATATTACACCAAATATGAGTTTACTTATAGTAGAATCCCCGGCCAAAGCCCGAAAGATTCAAACATTCTTAAAAGACACTGATATCAAAGTACTATCATCCTTTGGCCACATCAACAATCTAGATACAAAACAATTAGATAAAATGATTGATACAAATTTTACACCTATTTATAGAAATTTGCCG
>VMHT01169431.1_pt1 | contig 14618 bp, 22 predicted proteins | sample 4693611 | NCBI WGS metagenome assembly VMHT01 (sample SAMN12280063, study PRJNA550983) | marine metagenome | isolation source: seawater sampled from same location over 5 years 0.02-0.2 micron viral filtrate | place: USA: collected off the coast of southern California halfway between the port... ... | reverse complement strand
GTGTTTGTATGATATAGCTCCTACATAAGAACCAACATTGGTTGCATCGTTTGAATCTGCAAAGTTTAAATCACTCGAACTTGTTGAACCTGCTGTTATAGCTAATCTTGTATTTCCACCAGTTGTTCCTACTTGTAAGATATTACTGTATGCGCTACTAAAAGGATTAGGAATACTTGTAGTTCCAATTCCTAGGTTTCCTGATCCATCTATTCTTACTCTTTCTACAGAGCCACCAATAAAAGTAAATGCATTATCTGATTGAAAATTTAAAGCATTTGCTCCATTATTAAATTGTATGTATGCTTTTTGTGTAGTGTTTTGAATAAAATCAATATATGGCGAACCTGAAGAAGAAGCTGTTTTTATTGAAATATAATTATTTGCAATTACGCTTCCTGCAAAAGTTGTAGTACTTGTAGAAGGCGTGCCCATACCTGATACAGAAATTACACCTGAACCTGCATTATTATTTAAACCCCAATCATTATTAGCATCAGCCCATAATCTCCTCCAATACTTTAAGCTTTTAGAAGTGCCACTTGAACTAAGATCACCTGCAAAAGTTGTGCTTCCATTATTAAAAATTTCAACAATATCTAATCCATTTCTACCAATTCTTAATTTTCCTGCTGCACCTATATTTTCTATAAACCAAGTACTGTTTGTGTATGTAGTATTAGAACTTCCAAAATATATTGCAGGTCTTCCTGCTCCAAAAGTTCCTATTTTAATTTCATCAACCGAACTACTTGCGGCAGAGGTGTTAGATAAATTTGTAAATGTAGTGCCTACGGCTGTTAGTTTTATTTTAGTATCACCACCTCTTTGTAGAAGAAAATCCCCACCTACCACATTTAATTTATCATAATACCCTTCTAGATAATTACTAGAATTATACTTAACTTGTAATAATGCATTTGATGTTGTAGCTTCAGTTAATATTCTATCGCCAGCATTAACTTTACCTGAAGTGGTTATATCACCTGCAAAAGTTGCATTTCCATTAGCTTGGTCAATAGTTAAAACATCACTTGATGTACCATAAGAATAAAATCTAAAATTATCATCTCCTGTATTTCTTAAACCTACTATCCATTTATCAGCACTTGCGGTTTGATATTTTGTTATTGCATTATCATTATTAGCTGCTCTATTTATATTAATAGTATCTTGAGTACCTGAAGTTGTAATGTTTAAACCGTAAGCTGTTCCGCCTGTTATAGTCAAAGATCCAGTTAATGTACCGCCAGCTAAAGGGAGTTTAGTGCCAATGCTATTAGCTGTAGTTGTAGCAAAGTTTGGATCATCTCCTAATGCCGCCGCAAGTTCATTTAAAGTATTTAATGTTGCTGGCGAACTATCAACTAGATTTGATATTTGAGTTCCTACATAACTTTGTGTTGCGTAGCTTTGAGTAGAATGATCTCCCCATCCGTATGCTGTATTCCAGTTTGCAGAGTTGTTTGCAGTTATGCTATACACACCCGAACCATTAGTTGTCATTAAACCAGCAGACGCAAAATCGTGATCGTATAATATATCCCCACCCGAATATGCAGAACCTATACTCATAACCTCTATAGCCACACCGTTTGCAGGTGCAGTATCTAAAGTTAATGTAGTACCGCTTAAAGTATAAGTACCTTTAAATTGATATACACCATTTAAAAATACTATAGTTTGGTTCTCGTCATGAACGGTTTGTCCTAATGTGAATGCTGTCGCAGATCCGTTAGCTGTGAATGTATCTGTATAGATTGCTGTTGGACCACTGTTTATACCTGTTGTAGATATAACTTCTATTTCATGGCCAGAAGCAGGCGCTGTGGAGAATGTTAATGTTGTTCCAGAAACTGAATAAGTGCTTTTAGATTGATAAACACCATCAATATACACATTCGATTGCACTTCATCATTTAAAGCATTAGCCAATGTAAAAGCCGTCGTGCTACCATTTCCTGTAAATGTATCTTTGTACATTACAGAAGCAGAATCTGCAGCTAACTGAGCAAAAGATAAATTACCAGAACCGTCCGTTTTAATAACTTGGCCATTAGTTCCGTCTGACGCAGGGAAAGTATATGCGTCGTTAATCTTTATATTACTAAGAAAGCGATTTGCCATATTGAATTATATTATCCTACTTTACTAATAAGAACTTGTATTTTGCTTGCAGCTGGTGCCGCAGTAAAAGAAACGGTTACTGTATTAGCATTTGTTCTGACTACATCGGCATAAACTGTTTCATCTGTGTCTACATGAAATAATTGAACAATAACATTTTTACTGCCTAAATTATGTGCTACAGCTATAGATGTCGCTGAACCATCACCTATTGCTGCTGCAAAAGTTGTAGGAATTTTATATGTTGTTAGTGCAGGTGTTCCTGCGTGGTTATAAGCTTGAAATTCCCAATCGTCATCTGTTTCATTCCACTGCAATATAGCGTTAGTGGTATTACCTCTTTCAACCTCTATACCTGCGTTTTGGGAAGGTGTTCCAGTTTCATCTGAATTTAAAACTATAATATTATCCCCTATGTTTACAGTATTTGAATTTACAGTAGTTGTCGTTCCCGATACAGTTAAATTTCCAGAAACTATTAAGTTACCGGAAACCGTTGGGTTTGTAACTAATCCAATTGTTATTTCATTATTACTTACTGCTGTTTCAATTTCGTTTGTAGTTCCAGAAAATGTTAATGTATCAGTTCCTAAAGTTACATCATCGTTTGAACCAGAATCTGCTGCTATAGTTAAATCTGTACTAATAGTTGCTGTACTAGCTGATGTAATTTGTCCTTGTGCATTTACTGCTATAACTGGAATTGCCGTTGAAGAACCATAAGTTGCTGCAGTAACACCAGAATTTGCGATGTTTAAAGTTACCGTTCCTCCTGTGCCACCACCAGATAATCCAGTGCCACCAAGTACTCCAGTAATATCACCACCAACCGATACCCAAGCTGATCCATTATATACATGTATTGATTTATCCCCAACTGTACTATCGTAATATATCTGACCCTCTGCTGGACTTGAAGGTGCATTTGCAGAAACTTCAATTACGGCATTTCGTAATTCATTTTTCTTTAAATCTATGTGTGTTAAATATTGTAAAGCCATGTTATCTAGTTTACGTGTACCTTAGCAGAAAAGGGTACATTAAATGTTATTTTAAATGAGTTTGCGTTTATGTGTTGAACGTCGCCTATTATATGTGCTCCCGTTGTATCTACTGTTGTTACGGAAGGAAATTTATTTAAATTGTGATTTATTGTTACTGGAGTATCTGCAAGAAAACTTATTTCATTTGAAACAAAAGTTTTATCAGTTTGTCCTTTAGGAGAATAAGATAGTGCATAATATTTATCTCCTGTTATTACACCATTACCTTCAATAAAAGATAAGAAAAAATCTGTTTGGTTTGCTGTGTTTGATGATACCGTTGCTGAATATAAGGCAAAAGTATTTTGGTCATCTGTTTGAGTTAACATAACAAATAGACCATTGAAATAATTTAAGTATTGAGCAATGTTATTTTGATTGCTATTTAAATGATGAAAAATTAAATGGCTTATTGAATTCAAATTTGAGCCACTGCTTCCCCCTCCGCTTATAACAAAAGTACCAGCACTAGGTGTATTTGTTGATGCTTCAAATTTATATATTACTTGGCCATTAACATTTAAAAGGCTTGACTCGTTTAAAAATTCTGCAATACTTTGTAATGGAAAATTCTTAGTTCCCGAGGAGGAATCTGTTCCAATTAACAAATCTGTTTTTGAAACGTCTGTATCTACATTATAGGTACTAAGTCTAGCCATTAAATTTTATTTTTTAAATAAGCTTGTCGCCTTTTCTGTCGTACGTCCACCGAAATAAGCTAAAACAACGGACATCATTACTTTTTCAAAAGTATCGTTCCAGGTTTCACCTATATGAAATGGTATTGAGTCTACACTATCAAGTAAACCAGCTACAGAGAATATAACAATACACCACACTAAAACTAGTGGGCGTACATTTTTCGAAAGCCAGGAATCTGACATGGAATCCGCTTGCCACCTTGAAGTGATTGCTTCCATTTCTTTATTTTGTTGTTCAAATATAAGTTGCTGTAATTTTATTTTTTCTTCGCCACTTACATCAGATTTACCGATAGCCGCGATAGCTTCAGCGGGTGAAGTTACACCACTTATTATATTACCCAATGTTGGGCTAGCAAGTGACGCGGCCCCAAACAAAAGTTTACCTACCGTAGTTTCTGCAAATTTCTTTTTTGGTTTACTCATCTTTTTTTCATTTTATATGGAACAATTTTATTCAATGCATTCTGTCTAGCCTCACAACCACAAGGTATGTTTAAGCCAGACGATACCTTATCAACTACACGTTTTATACCTGTAGCTTTAGTAAACTTTGCTATTGAATCTCCTAAACCTCTACTTTCCATTTAACAATTCCATTTTCTTCTAGCAGCTCTACCTCTTTCAGATGTCCACCCTTTTGATCTTGCACAAAATGATTTACGTCTTTTAGCGGCTTTACTTCCTTTCTTTAATTTAGACGGTGGAGTTGTAACTGCAGTCTTTAACTTACTTCCAGGATTATCTCTTCTGTATTTAGCTACACCTTTTTTAGTCATTCCGCCACCAGCCTTTTTACCAGTGCCACCTTTTTTGTTTACTTTTTTATAGTAACCTAAAGATTTTTTTCTTGATGGTGCGTTTTTACTTGGCATAACTATTTTTTCTTTTTCTTTCTTAATTTAGCAAAATCAGCACCAGTAATTACATTATATGGTGGCGCCATTTTAGCTATTCGTTTTTGATTAGCTGTTAATTTTTTTGCCATCTTATTATTTTTTAGACATTTTTTTACCTGTTTTCTTTGCGTATTTTTTCGCAGCTGCTTTACCTTTTGATGTATAAGCGAATTTCTTTTTTCCTACTTTTGGCATAACTATCTGTTTTTATCTTTGATCATATCATCTATAGCTTTATTATAAACTTTATCTGTATACGATCGGTTATTAAAAAATTTACTTCTTGTTCCTGTTGGTAAGTCTTCTTCTGCAAGCATTATACGATATATTCGTTTAATTAATTGCTTACATTTAAAACTTGTTTTGTATATTGTGTATTTTTGAGTGACACGATTTCTTTCTCTCCAAACATCAATCCAACCATCTCTTCGTAATCTTTCCCATCTGTCTTTATCCCAACTATAGGTATACACCCCATCAATAAATTCATTACGCGTAAATCGATCTTTGCAATCTAAATAAATAAGTAACTCAAGATCTGCATCTTTTATATTATAAGTTTTACAGGCCCATTTACGAATGAGCCTGTAGTATTTTAATAAATTTAAATCTTTTATGTTATCTGCACTTATTCTCATTCTACAAGTACAATATCAGCAAGTTTTAAAACATAATATAGTTTGTTATTAAATTCTATACCGTGTCCGGCAACTTTATCGTAATGTACTATATCATTTTCATTAAGGTTTTCTACTAGATTGCCAGCAGATATAACTTTACCTTTTAAATACCTAATGTCTTTATTTTGATCTTCAGTAAGTTCTAAGCCTCCAACTTTTTTTGGCGCTTCTTTTATTTTTTCTATGACTACGTAGTAATTAATTGCTTTCATCTAATCGAATATTATTAATTACACAATCTGCAGAAAAAATAGTATTAACAACACTTACTGCATTTTTAAGAGCTGTTTTAGTTACAAGAACAGGATCAATAACGCCTTCTTTAATCATATCAACAACTTCCCCGTTGATTACATTTATTCCTTTACCTATGTGTCCAGATTCTTGATATTCTAAATTTGCATTTTCAAGTATAGTAGCGTATGGTGATTTTATTGCTTCAAGCAAAATAGCTTCACCATCACTTTCAGGTCTTATATTATATGAAGCATCTAATAGTGCAACTCCACCGCCTGGGACAATACCTTCTTGTAATGCTGCCTTAGTAGCATATATTGCATCCTCAACTCTATCTTTCTTTTCTTTTAACTCAACTTTTGAATTAGCACCAACTTTTATAATAGCAACGTATCCATTTAACATTGCTAATCTTTGTTGTAGCTTTTTCTTGAAGTAAGGGTTCTTTTCTTCTTTTATTTTGTTTTCAACTTTTTCTATTCTTTCATTTAGAATAGGGCCTTGATCCATTATAGTCAAGACAGTATTTTTATCGTCTGTAACAGACTTTATTGCTTGGCCTAATATATCAGGTTGAATTAAATCTAAATCATCCCCTAACTCTTCGTTTATTACCTTTGCTCCGGTAAGAATCGCAAGATCTTCAGTTGTGTCCTGTTTAGTAGGTCCGAACCCAGGTAGGTCAATCACATTGACTTTTATATTGCCTTTAACTTTATTTGCTAGCAATGCTGCTAATGGCTGCTGTTCTACGGTCGCTACAATAAGCAGACTTCTTTTTTCTTTGATTACAAACTCTAGTACATTCTGAATTTTACGAATGTTGGGGATTGGAGAAGAAACTATCATTACGTACGGGTTATCTAGTTCAGCTTTTCCTTTATCCTTATCTGTTACAAAGTATGGCGATTTGAGTCCGCAATCTATTTGTGTGCCTTCAACAAACTCAACGTTTGTTTTTTCGGTCTCAGACTCTTCCATAAGGACCACTCCGTCCTTACCCACTTTAGAATATGCTTGCGATATAATCTTTCCGAGGCTTTTATCGTTATTACAACTAATTGAACTTACATTTTCTAACATGTCTCCTTTAACGTCAACCGCCTTATCAGTAAGTTCTTTATTAACTTTTTCTAATCCCGTTTCTATCCCCTGCTTTATATCTCTTATATTGTTTTTGTCTTTTGCTTTATTAGCTAAATTCAAAAGCGAATGAGCAAGGACGGTAGCTGTAGTAGTACCGTCACCTGCTTCTTTCACTGTGTTTTTGGCAGCCTCTTTTATAAGGGTTGCTCCCATATTTTCGACCGGGTCAATTAAGACTACGCTTTCCGCAACGGTTACTCCGTCTTTTGTTATCACCGGTCTTCCGAGAGCGTCCTCGTAAATTACGCATTTACCAGAAGCGCCGAGGGTTGATTTAACTGCTTTAGTTAATTTATCAACACCTGCCATTATTTTTGTTCTAGCATCTGTTCCGAAGGACAGATCCTTTACTATCTCACTTGGGTTATTATATTCCATTTAATTAAATTTTTTAGTATAAGTGGTTATTTGAAGGTTTTAACTATCTTAGGTCCTTTTAAAAACTCAAGCTTTTTTGTGTAATGCGATATGCTTCCATCAATTGCAGCTTCACAGCTTTCTAAAGTTTCACGCCTTGTTACATCAATCCAATTTTCTTCATTTTTTGGATCTTTGTATTCGGCTTGAAAAAAACCATTAGGTAGTTGAACAATACGCCAGTTTTTTTTCATAGCGATGTGCTCCCAAAGAGTTCTGGTTTCTTCGGGTATTCCTGAGTCACCTTGTGACCAAGAATAGGTTTTGTAAAAATAAGTCATTGGTTTTGGTCTTATGTTACTATAATCACGTGGTTGTTAGGTATTTTAATATATGGCACTTATGTTAACACTGCCACTTGTTCCAAAAGGATTTGTTGACGTGGAATACGTCCATAATTTACTGTGAACACTTGTCCAACCAGAAGATCCACCAAAATTCGTGCCTCCTATTAATAAGGTTGTCCATGTAGGTTTACTAATTGTAAAATAAAAATATATTTTATTACCCTGCCAATACAAACCATCAAACGATTGAGAATTAAAACTCGCGGGATATAAAAATCCAAAAGTACCGAATACATGAATACTAGCGGTATTAGCGTACCCATACGCTATGCTAGAATAATATTGTCCACTTCCCACTTGCATATTACTATTGTAATTATACGTAGGAGCACCACTATACCCATAAAATTCTTGCATACCATCCGGTATTGATTTACCTGCGGTATTTGATAAACTTCTCAGTGAACTACTGGTGCCGCCAACCTCTGCTTTTATTTGGCTTATAGATATTGATCCACTAGTTTGTAATGCCATTTACGATTCTAATATAACTGTTATTTCAGTCGGGGAAACTTTTTCATTGACAAGATGGGCTACTTCAGCTTCGTAAGCCGCTTTCATATCTGGGCCTATTATTTTAAACACCCAGCCTTTAACTATTTCATTAGTTAAATCATTTTTTTCTTGAAAACTAGATAAATCATTAATAGGTAAAATAGTTTTTCTAACTATAGTAGCAAAAACACCATCATCATTTGTTCCTGTTAATTCCCATATAACCGCGTGTGCTACATTGTTTTTTGTTATGGGTGAAGCATTATAGTCAGTATGACTAGTATAAACTTGCAATGTTTTGCAGTCCCAATTATAAGTTATTGCCATATTATTTGTTTTTTAATTCGTCTATTTGTTTTTGTTGTTCTTTTATTGCTTGTATAAGTAGCGGTACTATTTTTTTGTAATCAACAGCTTTATAACCGTCCTCTCTTGTTTCAACTACCTCAGGCAGCACAGCTTCAATTTCTTGAGCTATAACACCTACATCATGCCCTTCGTACAATTTTTGTTTATCGTTCCAATCAAATTCATAACCCCCTATTTTATTTATTTTTTCACAAGCGTTTTGTATTGGCTTTATATTATCCTTTAATCTTTTATCAGATGTTTCAGAGGCTACTATATCTCCAAAAACATGTAAACTTCTAGTTACCGTTTTAACAGATAAGATCTCCTCGCTAGAACTATTCCCCGAATTCCATCTTCTCATAACAAACCCCTTGTTTGCCCAATCACCGTCGGTACGAGGTGTAGGAATATCTAAAAAGAAAGTTTTAAAGTAATTGTTTACGTGCATTCTACCTGAATCTGAATCCACCGCAGCATCATCACTATTAAAAAATATGCTTCTACCGTTATAAGTTCCAGTTGTACCTGTACCCGCTGGCACACATAATCCTCCCGCATTAAAATGGGCAACAGTATTTACACCTCCGCCAGACGCTGGCCCTAATTGCAAATCAAAACCGTAATTATTTATATTATTTTCTGTAGTTGTGTCTAAAAAGAACTGAGCAAAATAACCCGAGCTGTTTTGTAATTTCATACCAACTTTACCATTGGTTGATCCCGTGTTGATTATTTTTACTGCAGTAAATTCATTATTTGTAGTGTCTGTACCTTTTATTAAAGCCGTTCCACTAACTTCTAAATCACCCGCAAAAGTACCTCCTGCGGCTGATAAGTTTCCTTTAAAAAACGCATTACCACTTGTATCTACATAAAATTGTTTAGTATGTATTGAACCGCCACTGTTAATAGTTATACCTCCTGTTGTATAACCAGAAACATCTTTTGTTCCAGAATATATTGCTGTAGAATCTATTGTCCAACCCCCAACACTTCCGGCGGTTTTAGCAGAATTATTTTGTTGTGCAGTTGCTCCTGATGCGGCACCACTTTTAACGGTTGCTACAGCTGTTCCATCAACAGTTCCTGTTAAATTACCACCTAGTATTGTTGCTGTACTATCTTGATTTGCTGTAGCGCCTGCCGCTGCGCCGGTTGTTACTGTTCCAACAGCCACACCATTAACAGTACCCGTTAAGTTACCACCTACCCTTAATATACCAGTAGCTATTCTATCGGCTGATATTGTCCCTGTTGTAATTGCACCACCATCAATAGCTGTGTAATTAAAGTTATTTGTTCCGTCGGTTAACGTATTATTACCTGTTCCTGTGAATGTAACCAAACCACTAAATCCAAACATTCTAGTAACGTTACCAAATGTTATCGTATTAGATGTTGCGCCTTCAACCACAGTTGCTTTTACATGCCAGTAATTATTACTACCCGATCCAGGTGTTGCTTCTGGTGCGTCTTGACTAAACCCACTAGGTAAACCACTGAATGTATTGTTACTAAAACTAAATGTAACTCCAGAAGTGTTAAATGTAGGCGCTGAAGTCACTGGAGTCGAATGGAATATATATGCACTAAAAGATCTTGCGCCATCATCGCCATTTGTTCCATTAGTACCGTTTGTTCCGTTTGTTCCATTTGTCCCAGCCGAACCTGTTGACCCTTGTAAAGATTTAGATAAAGATTGCACTTTAGTTAAAGTAACTGCATTTTCACAATTTATAGTATAAGTAACAGTTGCGTTATTAGCAGTCATTGCTGAATGATCTGCTACGGTTGCTGTATTTCCAGTAACTGTTATTGCGCCTGCTGTTACATTAGATACTGCAGCGGTTACTGTAAACTCACCAGAACCTGGTGTCCCACTTGATGCAACACTATTTAACTGTGTTACTCCTTTATAAACGTCTATAACAGTACCGGACCCAGTGTAAGTTACTACACCAGCTGTAGTTGTCGGTAACGTATGGGCTTCATTAGTTAATATAGCCGCATAAGGTGATGGGCCTGTTGCACCCGTAGGCCCTGTAGCACCAGGCTTTATACCAACCATAGTTATTTGATCTCTTGCTAATATAGCGCTATTAGTAGCACCTTCTCTTATTTGCACTTCAATTTTTTCAGGCATATCTGCATAAGCCGCCTTTGGAGTGTATGTATATGTATTAGTAGTTGACGCTGTGCCTGTACTGGCATCATTTAAGAAAAATTCGTAATAAACCGTCCCTGATGTATTGACAGCTGTTGCTGTTACAGTTACACTCGACGGCGAAGGAGATGCTCCAGCTGCTGTGTATTCAAAACTTAAATCTCCTGCTGTTAAATTAACCGCTCTAGCGGAAGTTCCAACTGAACCGTCAGCACCATCTGCTCCCGCGAGCCCAACTTTAGATTTATTTAATGTTTGGAATTTTTTAATTGTAGTTGTATTCTCTACATTAATAGTGTATTCAATAATAGCTAAATCACTTGACATTCCACTGTGGTCTGCAAATGTTACTTTATTAGCTGTTATATCTTGAGCACCTACAGTTATAGTTCCTGTTGTTACACTTGTTGTTACTTTAAACTCGTTATTACCAGGAGTTGCGTCGTGAGCAACACTATTGTATTCAGTTGCTCCATCAAATACTACTATATCTGTACCAGAACCTGTAAAGCTAGATACTGTTCCATTTGCCGCTGCAGGCACCGAATGTGAATCGTTAGATAGCATTATAGTTAATCCGTTAGATCCTTCTTTTACTGGAGCTATATTTATAGTGTCAAATGCGTCTTCAACCTGATCGCCTTCAGCTACACCAACTCGCATTGAAATTGGAGCGCCAAAACCTGAAAATGTTGAAGGTACTGTTATAGTCGCTGTATCTTGGTTTTGCGCAGTACCATCTGTAAACGTTCCTTCATCTGTAAAATGTGAACCTCCTCCAGTAAATTTAAAGAAACCATTAGTGAAATTTGTGGAATTTGCTGTCAATGTTATAGATGATGGGGAAGGGTTGTTACCTTCTGAATCGTATTTAACAACTAAAGCACTAGTACTTAGTTTTATTGTTTTAGCATCTGCTCCTGAAGCACCTGTACTACCCGTGATAGGATTAAATACCAAAGAGTTTGGTAAATTATTTAAATCCACCGCAGTTGATCCTTGATAGATAGCATAGAATGTTCTAGTGCCTTTAGTTAAGGATGGTGACGTTCCGTTTGTATCTGTAGCGTACACTAAAGTTGTAAATGAAGTTGTAGGCGCACCTGTAAGATCACCAAATGCTATTGAACCTATACTGGCGCTTTTTATTTTAACAACTCCGCCAACAACCTCAAAAGGTGCGTCGTAACTTCCTGTTAAATCAGCTTGACCTCCATTGTATATTTTAAATGAATCTGCTACAAATCTTATTTCCGAAAAAGCATCTGATGTTGTACCGTTACTCGCAAGTATAGACATACCAGCAAAAGAACCATTTGCGTCTAGTTTTAATGAATACCTTGATTCTGTGTATCCCTCTACTGTTGCAATAGTACTTTGATTAGTGCTTATACTAGAAGTATGACCGTTTACTGTGGATGTTAATGCGGTAACAGAGGATGCTGTTGCTAAACTTGCATTTGCTATTGCTGTATTAGCACTGGATGTAACCGCTGTGGATAAAACACCGGCTATACCAGTTACGTCCCCGTTGGAATCTTGTGTAAATACTGCTTCTAATTTATCTAAATCCGACGCTACTGCACCTGTTGCTGTCGATACCGTACTGGTAATCGATGTTGATAGTGCATCCGCTACACCTGTTATATTACCATTTGTATATGTAAATTGAGTTTGTAGTTCGGTTACTTTTGTTGCTTCCGCTGCTATATCCGTAACGTTGGTTGTTATCGTTTGATTCATAGTAGCTAGGTTAAACCCAGAACCATTCTGTATTTGGAAGCTTGCAAAATATGTTGCTAAGTCAACTAACTTGTAGTTACCTGTCTTGTATTGCCCTATAGATATAAATTCCGATCCTGTTAAAAGATCGTTATCGCTTGGATTCTGATTAATGTATGAGGTTAGTCTAGCCATAGTTGTATTTTAATACCCGTATCTTCTCTGGGTCTTTTCGTTTTTAGTACCGCCTTTTCCACCGGCTCTGTTCTTAGATGCTTTGATGCACTTACCTAATCTGTGATCAAAATCAAATCCTTTCTTACACTTCTTAGCTTGTGCAGTACGCTTCTTGTATTTACCCCACTCGCTCATCGCATATTTCTTATCTCGCTTCGCTTTTGCTAATCGGGCTTTCATTGATAGTTTTTGTGCCATACTTTATTATTACTTATTATACCTAATTGTTAATCAGTGACGTTAGGTAGCTACTTATATACCTTTACAGGCTAATGTCATATAGGGAACTAATGGGTTACACCACCGTATTACCCTTGTATACCTTATAATAAAATCAATTTATTTTACCCCACCCCCCCACCTTTTTAAATATTTCTTTATAAGTTTTTACCTTTTACAACGTAAACACGATGTACTTTGGATAATATAAGTGTAAGTAAGTAACTAATAAATCTAAATAAATATAATATGAGTAATTTAAATGAAGTAACTAAGACAATGAGTAAAGAACAATTAAGCGAAATCTTTCCACCAATTCACCGAAACAATTTCGTAGTAAGAAAAAGTTGGTTAGGTAGAAATCAAATAATAACTTTCATTAACAACAAACATGAACAAGTCACCTACAATCACGACGAAGTATTAAAAGTAATGTTACCTAAACTAAACATTCTACCATGCTGGATTAAGCGAGGTTATTGGTCACAGTCTACCGACATGCCAAGTAATGTTAGAAGTAAAGTAATTGAAAGAATTAATCTTCTAGAAAACAGTGACAATAGCTAGTTACTAATTAACCTTAAGTACCTTATGTCACACTTTTTGCGGTGAGTGAGGTACAGGGTTACAACTGTAAACAAATTTACAATAGTAAACAAATAACCTACTTTGCAAATGCTATACAACTACAAAGTAAATACGAAGTGAAATGGATAATATAAGTGTAATTAAAAAATAATAATATGAAAATGTTTGAAATAATTTCTAATAATACTTGGAATAAAAGAGGAAAAAAAACTAACTTTAAATACTATATGAAAAGTAAAAGTATAGAAGAAGTAAAAGAATACTACAAAAACAGAAATATAAAATCAATTAAAAAAATATAAAATGAAATTAAATAAAATATACAAAGAAATCAACGAAATAGGTACTTATACTAAACCTACTGAAACTCAAAGAAAAAGATTAGTAGAGTTAATTGCAATGATACCAATTTCTAAATACGATAGAGTAAGATAATATGAAAAAAATACTATACACCTACGACGAAAATAAGTTAGAAACATTAACTAAAGAAATGTTTGGCGAACAATATACTTTCAGTGAAATGAGTGAAAGAGAAAAAGGAATGATAAAAAACGAATACAATGATATATACAGATAATTACGGAAATAACTTTACTTGGGCAATATTAAAACAAATGTCAGGTGAATTAACCAGAGAAGATGTACTAGGTATAATTGAAACTCACAAACTAAACACGAATACTAACGGATAATATAATTGAATATGGAAACAACATTTGAAAGTTTAATGGAAGAAATAGGATTTCACCTAAACGAATACGATAAAGAAAATATAGACAAAGATGATTTAATCAATGCTATACAACAGGTACACGAATTTTATAATACCACAATAACAATATGAAAGAAAATAAACAATACTACGTATGTAAGTCGATGAAGGAACTCCTCGCGTTCACCAAAGCAAAAAGAAAACAAAGAGCTCACCAGCACTATGAAATGGCTAAAGTATATGGCGAATGCAGTGGAATGGGCAACAGAAGATACAAAGTACAACAAAAATCCACGTTTCTAAAAGGTAAATCATATGCTTATAAAGGTAGATGGAATTACTACGCGGTGGACCCAAATAGACATTACAAACTAAATACGAAGTAATCTGGATAATATAATAAATTAATAACTATGATAAAAGCAATATTCTTTTCAAAAATGAGTGACTACAAAGTGGTCGACGTAATACTAAAAATAGTTCTTGCAGGATTATTTATAATGTGGGTACTAGGTATGGCCCAATTGCTC